>Ga0182004_10000696_pt1 | contig 21965 bp, 20 predicted proteins | sample Sormic07211540_1_FD_120479 | JGI IMG/M metagenome (GOLD analysis project Ga0182004, IMG submission 120479) | Endophyte microbial communities from Sorghum bicolor roots, Mead, Nebraska, USA - 072115-40_1 MetaG | ecosystem: Host-associated > Plants > Roots > Unclassified | place: USA: Nebraska...
GGTCGGAATTGACGAGACGAATCTTTTGAGCCTAGTTAGTCTATAATTAGACAATATTTGTCAAATACAAACGAAAGTGCTACTATTCACATTTTGCAAAAAATTTTGGAAGTAAACAAGGCCAGTCTTGTGTTTTGTTGCACCAATACAGGAGAGTTACAGAACCAGCTAGCTCTGCTCACCTGCTCAGAGAAGGACTGGAAGGTTGATAGTGCCACGATGGCATCACTTGCCTAACTCGGCACTGGCCAGTAGCTCATGGAGGTGCACGAAAGTTTGTAGAACCAAACAAACCCAAAACTTTGACAGCACTGGTTAATGGGGAACAAATATAATACAAGATTCCATAAAACTGATCCATGCATGAAACAATCCTAGGTCTACCGCGTAACTAATATACCTAAGCCTGCTGCTCCATCAAAGAATGCACTAACTGTTCCTGTCCAAAGCTAAACCATAACGGCCATAACCTAACTTGCAGGGACCCTTGATCGCATCATCACTATATAGTAAGTAGTTCAAATAGCATAGCATAGCTATATGTTGCAGTCCAGGAACAATCAGCCCAAGCATCCACGAACAGGTCTCCATTGACAGTGCTCTGCGGTCATGTAAGCACAAGGAGCTAGGAAGAAGATTTGTGATCCGGCTTCCACGTTGAGAGCGCCAGTATGATGCGCCCTTTCCACCCTTGCAGTAACCACCTGTTGTCTTCGTCGATGATGAAGTCCTTATGGTAGCACCTAACCTTCTCCCGAGCACGCTTCATGATGTCCTGGTTGATTGGGAGCTGCTTGAACCCAGCTCTCTGATTCCTCACCTGCCATTGCTTGTATGTCTCAGGCCTCTCCATCCTTTCCAGACCCTCGCAGGAGATTACATTGATTGCCTCTCGACCGAACAGAGCTGACTCAATAAGCAGCCTCTGCTCATTGTCCCCCGGAATGTTTGTCTCCAGCATATCATAGATAGCAGAGTAGTGGTATAATGCCTCCCGGAAGCGAGACACGAAGAATGGTGCATTGTAAGAGCCATTGACGATCCCATGAATGAACAAATGTGGGTTCATCTTCCTGATTGTGTTCAAGACCATGTTCCTTGGACTCTCAGCAACCACGCTCTCGTCCATCAGTGTCTTGAATTTGAACATGCTGTTGACAATCAGCAGCTCATCCTTCTCAATGTGGAGATCCTCTATCTGAACCGCCTCAAACCTAGATGGAATGGCTCGGAACTCGAAGGGCACATTGAAGGTCTGAGCATAATCTTTTAGATACCTTCCTGTCTCCTCTATGCGCTCTGCTGGGCGAAAACCAGGCTGTGGTGTGTCAATTCCAGTAATCCGGAGTCTTGGAGGGCCACCACGCCTGGTAGAGAGCCGTTGAATGAGGCACGGCCACTGAAAGCCATAGTATATACCGTAGTCGACAATGTGAACTTTCTTCGCCTTCTCCACAGCATTCATAATGGTTTGATTGGCAAAGAAATGAGAGATCTTCTTGAATGGGCAAGCTGCCAAATAAAGCTGGTAGGCTTTCAGCACATCTGTGCAGGGAAACCTCGTCATTATAACAGACTTGTAAATCTGACTTCCATTACCAGCAAGCCTCGCCTCAAGGCCATTGGCGAAGCAGTGCGCCAAACGTTGGTCACCATCACCATTGGGCGATGCATGCTGTCTGATCTGCTTCAGGAGCTCCGTTGCACCACGTCGATCATCGGTGGCCACAGACTGAGCACAATGGACGAGGAGAGTCTCCAAGTCAACCACCTCCTTCTTCTTCGGTTGTTTCTTGCCACGGCCCTTGCCATGTCCGGACCCTTTTCCATGAACCCCATGCGAATTCTTTGCGACGTCATGCTGCAGGGCTTCACGCAGCTCCTTGACGCCTTTTGAACACATCTCACCATTGCACAACAAGACCTTGTCCATCATCTCACGCACAAGGTGATCAGTGTCAATAGCTGGTGCTGAATGTTTACTGCACCTCCCTTCCTCTGCATCCAAGTCATCACCATAGAAATGCTTCTTTCCTCTGTGAATTGCTGCATCAACATCAGCCTTCTCTGTCTTGACCTCTGCAAACCTGTTCTCCCCTTTGATGTTAGCCAACAAGCTTGTAACAGATGCTGGCTTCTCAAGATCAATCACCAGCTTACTCTCATCAGGCAGAAACTTGCTGGCTTCTTCAAGCCCGCGGCAGAACTGCATAACCTGCTGGCTCTGCACCGCAAAATCGGTGATGCCAACATCCGGCATGACACCAGGAGAACTCAGCAACGACTCAAAGCCATCTGATAATGTAACACCGCTGCCGTTGGATGACGCGAATGACGACGACTGCGAGAGCAGGTTGCTCTGCTGCAGCTGGTAGAATTCCGTCGAGTCGTACGGCCACGCGCCGCCTGCTTCCACCACGCTGCTCTCAGGGCTTAGATCCTGATACAGCTGTGGCGGCTGCAGGAACGCGGCCGACGGGAAGTCAAGCGCCGGCGTCAGCACGGCGGCGAAGGCATCCGACGCCGCCGTGGCGGTGGCGCAGGTGCAGGAGCCCGCGCTGTAGCAGGAGTTGCCGACACTGCTGCCGTCGGGGCTGTCAACCGCGCTGCCGCCGGAGCTCGAGGGCCGTTCGGTGAGGATCTCGAGGAACGGCTTCTCGGCGGCGAGCAGCGCGGGGTGCTCCGGGTAGTGCTCGAACTTATCGTCGATGTCCTCGGCCATGAGCATGCGGTTGATGTAGCCCAGCACGATGTCCGAGAACGCCTCCGAATCGTCCGGCTGCGCCACCGAGGGCGGCGGCGACGCGCGGCGGTCGGTGCGGGCGGGCGGAACCACAGTAGTGGGCGCGACATTCAGATAGCTGCCGCCGCCAACGCCGCCCGCGGCCGAAGCAACCCCATCGGGCGACAGGAACAGCAGCGACTCGAGCTCCTCCGCCGTGAACCCATTTGCGGCGGCGGCGATTTGGGGGTAGATTGGCATGTGGCCGTCGCGCTTGGATCCCGGTAGCAGCGCGCACGGCTCGTGCAGGCCAGCGTCCATGACCATCGATGTGGACTCCGCGCCCCAAAACCAGCGGCGCGGCGCATAAAAATGCACTGGTGCCCACGACCTGGCGAACGCACAGAAAATACAACGACAAGAATCAGAACCGGAGGCAAAGGAGAGATATCATATCAGATATCCATGTCCACGAGTTGAAACGCGCTGACTAATCCGACGGATCAGTGGGAGTACGCAGCGCACTCGTGGAGTGGAGATGCGGGAGGTCGTCAAGGGCGAGGGGCGCGTACCTGCGTGCGACTCGAACCGGGAGGGAGGCGAGAGAAAGAAGAGAGACCCGAGACGCGCGAGACGGGGAAGGATAAGAGGAAAGGCGGAGCGCAGAGACCAGAGAGAGGTGGGACGTGAACCAGCAGTGTGTTTCCGGAGGCGCAGAGGTAGCCGGACGCGGGCTTTTGTATCAACACATGGATCGCGGGCAGGAATGTCGACACCCAGGCCCGCCGCCCGCGCGTCAGGGGCACGGGCCCGTGCGCCCCGTCCACGCTCTGCGGCGTGCGATCTCACGCGGGACGGCGCCGATAGGCCTCGGTGCACGGGGTCGGTTCACGGAGGGGCGTGCCCGTGCCGCGCTACGTCGGAAGTTTCCTGGAAGCGGGCTATAGGGCCTGCGCAGTGATGATCTGGAGCGGATGGACTGTGTGTCTGTGGACCGACTGTGACTGGTGGGTTAATAGTCGTCGGAGGCCGGGCCAGCAGCAACAGGAAGCAGCGTTGTGGTGTGCCGTGAGTCGGTCTTTGGGCATTTTGACTACCTTGACAGCCCAGCGACCTTAAAAATGATTTACATTGCCATCGTTTCGCGATTAGGGACCGGGTGGTCCCACGTGTCGGCCGGCTCAGCTGCGCAGATCGCACGTGCATTTAGCATCTCCACGACTCTTTCCCCTTCTCTGGCTCGGGACTGGCTCTCCCTCCGCGCGGAAATTTCACGGTCTTTGCGGCCGGTAACTGATGGGTGATGGCATCATGTGCCGTGCAGTGCAGATGGAGATGGAAAATCTTGCCAGATTTTTGTCACCCGTGTGATTGCCTGATTTGCGGCAGGGTGCATGTGGGGGGGCTGGGGCGCTGGGCACCGGCGCATGGACCGGGTCCGCCGGCGGACTGGGCCGGGCTACCTTGGTCTCCAAGTTCTTCTCTTTCACGGCCACGTGGTGGTCCCGAGCTATCCACGCCGCCTCCACAGACGAGCGCGAGGCCAGTGTGTGGGCAAGGGTCGCAGCCGACCGACACGTCAGCGAGTGGGCGGCGGTGCAGGGGGCCCACGCCACGTCGTCCTACACTCATCACTTGCGCACGGCAGCACAGCGGTGGGCCCGTGAGCGGCGCACTGTTTACTCTACTGGTGTACCCTGACCGGCTACTAGCAGCATGTGGATAGCTGCTATTTGCCGCAAAAGAACATGGCATGCAACGTCCCCGAGTCCCGCCCGATCCAGGCAAATACAGTGCGAGGAGCACAGTAGTGACACATGCAAGGCAGGCCACACCCCTACTAGGCTACTAGCAACAACGACGCCGAGAGGGAACCAAGGAAGGTAGTAATCTTGCTGCACTGATTCCATTAAATAAATCTACCGGAGACTTTGACTCTTTCTCCCCGTAATCTCGCTAGAGATTGTGGTCACCCGTTGCCGAATATTTATGTATGATTCCAACTGCATCACATGCATGCATGCACGCAGTGTACTGGGCCACAACCACAAAGGATTCCTCATTACATTGGAAACGGCTGACATGAATAACATTTACTCCCTTGGTCCTATAATGTGATTTTTTATTTAAAATTTAATGTGCTAATAGCAACTCCAACAGTTTTGCAAAATCTAATTTGGCAAATGTTGTTATTTGTCAACTCCCAAAACGATATGGGAAGAGAATAAAAAAGACATCTTCAAGTGTTTGGCAATTTTGACTTGGCAAAAACAAAATTCTAGTGGTTCTGAAGATCAACGAAGAAACATCAGGTTGTCAGCTTGCTATAAAAGCACGCGCATGCAGAATGTCAAGCCTATTCTAGGTGTGCATAAATGTCAAGAAAGGAAGAGAATTTGCCAACTTGCTATAAATGCTAAACCCAATTGCCAAACTGTTGGATAGGAGATTTTGAGAGTTTTAGCAAAAAAACAAGAATGCCAAACCTATTTGCAGAATTGTTGGAGATGCTCTAACATTTGACCCAAAAAAATACTCCCTCCATCCCAAATTGTAAGTCATTCCAAGAATCTTGAAGAGTCAAACTATCCTAAGTTTGACCAAATTTATATGATAAAATTATTATTATGATGATACCAACTAAGTATCATTAGATTCTTTTTTAATTATATTTTCATAGTATACTCACTTTATGTTACAAATCTTAGTATTTCTCTCTATAATTTTGGTCAAATTTGAAAATGCTTTGACTCTCCAAGATTCTTGGAATAACAATTTAGAATGGAATGAGTATTTAGCTTTTCCTCTAATCACAAGATGCTTACATTTTGGAGTAACTTTTATAAGAGATGTAGTTTGTTCTACTATTATTGATCTCTTCAACAAATCCTATACCTATAGGTTCACTTATTTTCGGATGGATAAACACTTAACTTGAATCTTTCTCCCCTCCCCCCAACTAAGAAGTTCCCAAAAACAAGTTGGCCTTGTTTGGGAGGGTTTCTCCAAAGCGGCTCTAGTTTCTTTTTTCTTCTACTGAAAAAACGACTTCAAACGGCTCTCTGGTTCCTAATAGAAAAAAAAGTCTCCAAATGGTTCCTCCTACTAAATTGTTTGGTATGGCTTCTCTGGAAGAGCCGGAGCTGCAGATGAATGCGAAGTTAAACTCCAAACAGGATATAAGACAGGAATGTAAAGAAAATCTTACTACTCATGATGACCTTCGCTCCTGAGCAAGAAAGATGACATGAGTTTTGTAATCACAACATATATGTGGGCATTCATATGTTTACACACAATCATCTTCATGAACGCACGCACGCACGTCTTACTCTTACCTCATGACCACTTCAGAAAGACTATACCGACCGATTTAGAAATTGATCAAATCACTACAGCTGTCTCATTGTCAATGAGTGTGTCTATCTTGAAATAATACATCTTCAAATTCTGAAATAAATACAGAAAATAAAAAGCACCAACATCAAGTTGTCGAAAATTTAAATCCCGGTGGACAGTCCACCACAACCTATATATCATGTGAGCTACGCTTAGAGACAACATGGACTTGTTATGTCGGGAACTGCCTTGAGTGGATGTTCAAACATGACAATACAATTTATACCTATAACTAAATAGACAAGGCAGAGTACATATACTGTTTCTCACCACTAAAGTGTCGAGGGTTTGTCGGATCATTGCATCTCGCGCAAAAAAACTGCATGGAGTAATTATACCCTTTTCCTTTCGACAGCGACGGCAAATAATGCGTATTGGCCAGTGGGATATGTGTGTACCTCAAGAAAGTTAGAAATCATGTTCGCCAGTGCCAGCCATCGCCGTCCACAGGGAACAAACGTCAATTTACTTATTTACATACCTTCACATTCAGGGCGTGACGCATATATAGATCCACCGCGTAAAATACACCGATTAATGCACACGTTGACAGATCATCACGGTGAATTGTGAGACGAGATAAGTTAAATAATAATGTATGTGATTGATGGATCCCTCAACTGTGATCTTTTTCTCGGCGTTGCGTTTGTCGTCGTCTGCTTATAGAGTCCTTGTTACTACACTATGTTTGTGTGTCCCTCTCACCCTTTAAATTTTCAGCCACTTTTTGTTGTTGTTTGCTAATTACTTATTCTTTGATGATTAATCTAATAATTATCATAGCATCAATCATGATAAAGTTGATAACGTTAACGTTTGATCAATCACCTAGAGGCTAGAGCCTAGAGGAAGCTATAAAAATGATATTGATATGACCAATAATTATTTAATTTAATTTGCTCCTTCCATTGCATCGGCAGAACTTGCGTGGTTCATTCTGAATAAGCGAAGCTAGTCAAGCTACTATATATAGCTACGTGCTTGACTTCGGCTTGTTCTGTTTAACTGGTCAATCAACATGATAGCTTTGTTTTGTGCAGAAAATAAGAGATAAACCTCCAGCATGGAAGGCCACAAAACTGGTCAACCACACACATGCAGAATTTGTGCATTCCGTTTGAGGGCCCGGCGCGTATGTACTAGAGAACCATGTATATTTGCTTCCTATTTTTGCTGTCTCTCTTAGCTCAACGTTGTTGATAAAAAAAAGTCGCTATCACGTCTCGGACTCACCTGAAACAGCTAGCTCCCATGCACCAATTCGTGCACCGTGCACGGTAAGTACAGTGGGAACGCATGTTTCACCAATTTCCAAACCTATACATGCATAATTTAACTCAACAAACCTCAATTAGCATATATCGATCCAGCTTCCGGCCGGTTTATTATATATCATGATAAACACAGCCTCGTACCTCCATGCACGTCCCAGGAAACCTCCCGGTCGAGTAAACAAACGTATCCATGCATCATTATGCACCTAACCAAACATCATCATATCAGCACCACTGATGCGTACCCGACCCAATATATAATACAGTACTACCAATACTTGTAACAACTGACTATGCATCAAGCAATTGTACTTAGCGGCAAAGCACCCCCGTTCCGATGTTCAATATATGTTTATATACTACTGCTCCTAATAATAGGACGCACCAAACAGCGTCCAGGTTCATTGCATTCGTACTCAACAAGCTTTGAGCGGTGCGTCTTTTTGGTTGGGTGAGTAGCACCTTGACCTGTGTGAGCTGCCTGTCGCGTTTGACTTGGCTTGCATGCGGCGCAGCTTCGGGTCTCCGGGGAGGAGTGCATGGCCCTGAGCACGTATTCCGATATGACGATATATCTACGAGTATGATCCTACTGCGTGGATTGTGGATACAAACCCTAAAAATATTCTCTGTTGTTTTCCATTTCAAACTGTTGACCTTGACCAATGACCATCGCTGCATTACACGGCGCCGCGCCATGACAAACCACGAGGAATATAACCCAAAAAACTTCACTGGTTCAGCCTGATACTACTGCAGATCTATTTTTCTCTACATTTAGATTTCATCAGGCCAATTGCTTCATCACTACTCCAGTGTGTTAAGCAGTTGACTGCATTAATTCTGTCCGTTTCCTCAAAAAGGTCCAAATGTATACTCCTATAGTACAAATATTGTGGCCTTGTTTAATTCGCGAAAAAATTTAGGTTTTGCTAATGTAGCATTTTTAGATTTATTTGACAATTATTATTCAACTAGGTTAATGCCCGTACGTTGTTACGGGTTTTAAAATCCACATACTCTATGTTTCTTCCATAATTTTTAGTTGTAGAGATAAATATTCATTAACAAAATTTTATCTAAATATATCCATGTGTAATCTTGTTTTGATGGATTTGTTATGAGAAATTTAATGGTGCAATCAAATTTAATTTATATCTTCGGTTTAAAAGTTATGGCTTTTTTAAATTCGTTAAAATAATTTTGCATGTATGAGTGAGTGGGTCTAGGTTGATGGGATAGCCTATCATGGCTAAAAGAGATGGGAGTTGTGGCTTCACCATGAGTGTGGTAGATGGGTCCTTTTCATAATTTTTAGTTGTAGAGATTATAGACTAACTAGGCTCAAAAGATTCGTCTTGCAAATTATAGATAAACTGTGCAATTAGCTATTTTTATCTATATTTAATATTTTATACATATGCCGCAAGATTCGATGTGATAGGAAATCTTGAAAATTTTTGGGAACTAAACAAGGCCTTAGTTCCTGAGAATTTTTTTTTTAAAAAAACTAGATTTTCAGTCATATCGAATATTACGGCACATGCACGAAGCATTAAATATATATTATAAAATAACTAATTGTCCAGTTCGCCTATAGTTTGCAAGACGAATCTTTTGAGCCTAATTAGTCTATGATTGAACAATACTCTCCCCATCCTAAATTATAAGACATTTCAAAAAACATGAAGAGTCAAAGCATCTCAAGTTTGACCAAATTTATATGATAAAATAATAACATTTATCATGTCAACTAAGTATTATTAAATTTCTCATTAATTATATTTTCATAAGATACTTATTTGATGTCATAAATTTTTATATTTTATCAATAATGTTTTATCAAACTTGAGATCTTTGACTCTCCAAGATTCTTAAAATGTCTTATAATTTGGAATTGTGGGAGTATTGTCAAATACAAACGAAAGTGCTATAGTGTCTATTTTGCAAATATTTTTACAACTACATAAGGCCTATGTTAGTAAAAGTTTTGCTCGTGCAGTCATCAAGGAACTCCATCTCAAATTAATTTTACAGTTTCTTAGCTTAAATTTATCAGCCAAGTTTGCTATAGTGTTTTTTCTTATAAAAATTAGTGAACAATATTTTAAATCATCGGCTTATCAGCCTAGGCTGTTAGTGAAAACAAGTTATCTAGAAGACTCGCATTTCTGTACTGGCCGAGTCGCTGTCTGCTTCTTCGTCCCTAGTCCAGGCGTACAGGCACGGCGGCTGCCTGCTGCCCGGGCCATTTTGCCCGTTGGCCGTTGCCATACAGGCCATGATGGGATTCATACCACATGTTTTGCTTCTAGAAGGTCGTCAGCGTGTTGGCCAGAACTGTAAAAGCGAGTGAGCTAGCTCGGACATCGCTCTCGCATTAATTAACGGATATGGCCATGCAGGGCATCCTAGATTGATACGGTATCGGTATGTGCTGCCACGGGAGGGACGAGAGGGACATGTGCCTGTGCGCGCTCGGATCGAGAAGACGCTGCAAGGAATCGATTGAACTGAAAACCATCCAGCAGGTGCTACTATTGGTATTCTGATTATGGAAATTTGACATTATTATCTGCAAAAATGGCAGAACATGACATTAAGCGCATGGGCGGAGCCAAGGCCCGGCCACCTGGGCCAGTGGCCGGGCTCCTCCGTTGGATGCTGCAGACATAAATATTTAGTCATAGCTTAAAACAAAAAACAAAAAATAAAGCTCAGATCCTACTAAAAAACAAAAGCTACTTCAAATAAAACTAAAAAAGAAGCTACATACAGAGATGAGGTAGGGAGCAGACGTGCTAAAGACTCAGTGATTATTTTAGTTTAAAATTTAAAACTTGGTTGTCTAATTTTGCTTGTATATTATATAATTATTATGTGTCCTATTTTACATAGCTTTGTTAGGCACTAACAATGCAACATTAAAAACCGTAGATAAATCTTGGAATATATTTTCATAATATTTATTTGGCAATCTAAATATTGCTAATATTTTGTATAAAGCTAGCTAAATTTAAGAAAGTTTGGCCAACATGCATCTCGTAGCGTCTTTCTTTTCGTGATGGAGGGAGTATTCCTATTGGATAGTTTTTGCACAATATCTTTTTTCCAATAATATATCTTTTCTCTTACTCGTCTATTTATCACATCTTTTCATGTTTTAGTTCACATGTAGAAATTGTTTTTATTTAAAAATAATTTTATTATTTTTTAATTGCATTGTCACATCATTTTTTTAATTAATTGATATCCTAATTGACGAACATAGAACCATGTGTTTTGTACGTTGGGAGTGACCTTACTACTAGCATGGTGTTTTATCTCGCCCAGGCTCTATGAAATTCCTAGCTCCGCCACTGATTAAGCGCTTTGCCAGTACGTAGTATATCAGGAATTCAGGATTGATGGATGGAAGCTCCTGTGGTCAATGATACTTTCATCATTTGATATTAACAGTTTAACGCTCTCCCACGGTCGGATTATCTCCTGAAACGCAGTCCTGTTCGTTTGAGCTTAAGCCTGGTTTAGATAAAAAAAGTTTTTAGATTTTAACATTGTAGCAATTTCGTTTGTATTTGGTAATTATTGTCAAACTATAGACTAACTAGGTTCAAAAGATTCGTCTCACAAACTACAAACAAATTGTACAATTAATTATTTTTTTTATCTATATTTAATACTCCATGCATGTGCCATAAGATTTGATGTGATGAAGAATCTTGAAAAGTTTTAGATTTTATGGTGAACTAAACAAGGTCTTATCTATCGAATATGTTAGTCATTTAGATGTATTTTTTCTCTCACAACTACTCACACATTCCTACGCAAAAAAAAAATGTTGAAATCACACATCTCACAACCGCAGTTTTATCTGACCAAAGTTAAGCGTAGTCTGTTGCCATTATTATCTTTTAGTCTCATTCTTTTTTTTTTACAGTGGATTTTAGTCTCTTTCTTGAAACGACTCCTTGTACAGGCGCCTCACGAGATACGTACGGACCATATGTGGCCGCTCCCCGCTAAGCCCAAACACGAGCGGACCGGAAAGGCCACGCGACTCCAAGGCGTCAGGCCCATGTAAAAACCCATCCTTAAGGCCCACGTAGAAATAGACGAGTCGCAGGACCATTCGCTCTCTGTCGTGGGTTGCTGACATGACGGCCCCATAGCAAGCGGACCCACATGTCAGAAAGTCACGGCAGATGGGAGGGAGTGACTCATCCCCCACTTCATCGTCGCCTTTCTACTCGCGGCCGCGGGAGCTCGTCGTCTCTTATCGCCAGCCAAAACCTCACCCGAGAGGCGGAGATTGCGTGGCCGGCGAACTAAACCCTGCCGGCCTACCCCCAGCCGCCATTCGTCGCGGGTCCATGGGGCCCTCGCCCATGGTGGCGCGGGCAGCGGGCGGCTGCTCCACGGCGGCGCTCGCCTTCTTCCGCCTCCACCCCCTCCGACGCGCCGTCCGCCCAGCCGCCGCTTTCTCTGGAGGGTGCTCCTCTGGCCTCCACGGCGGCTGCCGGAGCCGCCTGGCGCATAGTATTGTGGACTCCGTTCTGGATGAGCTCCGCTACCGCCGGCGCGTCCGGGTCTCGGCAAAGTAATTCTCACCGCACACTTAAAACTCTCTGTATATCGCTGGTACCATGTCTGGAGCCAGTGCATTGCTTGAGCTGCATGTATGCGTGTGCTTGTGCCGCTAGATACTGACTTCTGCTGAACTAATATTTATGATAATAGTAGCATTGATCCTTATTGAACTGCGAATGCTTTATTTGAACACTGAAACAGTTAAACTAACTTTGGTGGGGCAATGGTTGAACCCCTGAATTTCTGTCAGGACATTTGACCTTATGCATTATGAGTGGCTGCACACTCAAACTCCTGATCTCCCTCCCCCCTCTGTTGGTGCATGAGGAACTTGTGGTTAACTATTGCATCATAACTGGATTACTATTCGGGTTTCTTCAAAAGTTTATGCAATGGGCATTATTATTTCTACAATTACGTCCGTGACAGAATTCCAGAAAGCATATAACGATGTATGTTAGTAGCTGGGATTATAATGAGGTAATTTAGGCCAGTCTTAGCGGGACTTTTAGCCAAGTTTCATCTGCATTTAATAGGTTGCCACTGCATTTCTAATGGCTTGGGAAAGTTTTTAGAAGAGACAGAAGAGTTCGAGTTTAATGTAGAAACTCTCTTGGCTTGGCTTCTAACTCTAAATGAGTATGTAACAATAGAATGAAACCATTGAGGGTGGTTGTTTCATCCATATTTCATTGCATTCTATCTAACATGGCATTCTTGGAAACAACATTACGAAACTCTCCACTAGAATGGCCTCAGCCAGCTAATCCAATGTCAATGTCATTTTATGTGGGTACTATACAATGATGCTACCCATGACATGGTGTTTTCTCCTCTTCTTACTTTGTTCTGCAAGATGTTTATCATATCTGAAATGATTCATATGGTGATATGGCTATTAAAATTTGTTATCACTATTTCATTTCTTCTAACAATAAAAGCTCACTGAAACTTACTGTTAGAATTTCTTATTCTACTTCAGGATAGGATTGCAGGGCACAAAGGAATTGCCTGACAATAAGATAGACAAGAGAACTTTACAGAAAGGATTGCTGCTTGAATTTCAGAAAGATTCCGAGAGATCTTTGCTTGCTGTTGTTGAAAGGCCTGATGGAAAGAAAAACTGGATGGTGACTGATCAGGTCCTTTTTGAGTGGATAGCTATAACTTGTCCAGTAGATTATCCAGTTTAGTTAATATATACCTGAACATACATGCATTATTGTTGTTCTTGTGGATTCTCTAGTGACATGACTTTTACTTCTGTACAGAATGGTATCTTGTCTTCGATAAAGCCCCAACAGGTTACATATGTTGTACCTGGCATCATGAATTTTGACTATTCAAGAATAGATGAGTTTCTTGAGAAAACGCAAGATCTTTTGGTAAGTACTGCTGCATGAGCTGTACATGTGTATAATGTGCTTCAGGATGATCATATTGTCTATTAACAGGACCCAACTGTTTTGGAATGTGCTTGGATGGAGCTGTCTGAGAAGGATAAATCAATAACAGTTGAGGAATTTGCAGAGGTCAGAGGTTCTCCAATTTTCTGATTTCCTAATTTTTTCCTCCCCTACTCATATTTGGTTCTTGTGATGTCCTCAGATAGTGTATGGTACCAAGGAGTCTCTGGAAAGCTACTGTGCACATCTCTTATTATCAAGGGATGTAGTATATTTTGTGAAGGTAGAGAGCAGAGATTACTCCATGTACCAACCTCGTTCACCTGCTCAGGTATATTTTCTAAATATATGTGTGACTAACATCATGTTAATATTTTAGATGATTTTGGCAAGTAAGATGGCACATCTTTTATTGTAGCATCATCTCAGGGGTCTGTGTCTAGTTGATCTTGTGATAGCTTAAGTTTTATGTCCATGGGCTAATCGTCGACTAATCGTCCTCGAAATATATGGCCTCGAAATAATAACAAATATATTGTCGACTAATCATCCTGATCGGTACCTGTAGTGCAGTAAATTATATACTAACTTTAATTCTTCCTAGAAGAAACATATTTCGAGGGCATATATTTGTTTTCATCTATTCATCTGGATTCACAATTGAGTGCTATCTACTATGTAACGTCCAATATTGTAACCTGGCATGTTTCTTTAAATACATATTTTGACATGTATATTTAATGACCGCAGATTTCCTTAAATTACTCTTATTGCTTAATGTCTGCATTGTTGCATTGGTCGGTAGACTTATTCTCTTTTATCTGGTAGTAGGTAGAGGAACTCCTACGGCGGAAGCTTGCTAAAGAGGCAGCTGAGAAGGAATTGGAAGAATTTGTCCACTTACTCAAGTCTGCCAAAGAATTGCCTGTGGAGTCCAAGCCTCCTAAAACGTCATGGTTGGGGGAAGAAAAAGTCAGGCAAAAAATTGAGGCTCTTCAAGCATATGCAGTTGATGCATGTGACGACGAACAAAGAAGACTAGCAGGAAATGTAATACATCGGATCTCACTATCTTTTTTTACCATACTCAATATCGTATTTAAGTATTCAATTTGCTTACAATATGATGGTCTGTTGAATTTCCAGAAACGAGAAACCTAATTTATAATAAAATTATCTTAATTAGTATTAATTTGTTCATAACAGTCTGTAGTCTAAACAATTTTTAGTTTATACTCCCTCTGTCCAGAAAAGAATGCAATTCTAGCACAGTAACAATTTAAAATATCTCAAATTTGGCTAACTATATATAAAAGAGTCTAAATAGTTATGATACTAAATAAACATCATTAGATTTGTCATGAGATATATTTTCATAATATACTTATTTGGCATCATAAGTATTAATACTTTTACCTATACATTTGGTCAAACTTTGGGCACTTCAACCAAGAATGCACCTAGAATTGCATTCTTTTCTGGACAAAGGTAGTACCATTATTTATTGAATGGAGTTGTTATTATTTATTGAATGGAGTTGTTAAGTTTTCCATCTTTGGATGTTTGTGAAATTGGTCTTTTATGTGGTGGCAGATTCTCAAAGCTATGGGATTCACAAGGACATCATCAGCTGCTCTAAAGCTCCTTATAAATGTTGGATACTTCCCTGTGCATGTCAATCTCGACCTTTTCAGGTATGATGTCCGTATAAGGTACACGGATGAAGTTTTGTCAGCTGCAGAGGAGCTTCTGGTGGACAGCCCTGATGCAGACATGGTATAGTTTGTTACTACTGGATGCTTCCACTCTATATATACGCACACATATGTTTCCTCATTTCGATGTTTTATCTTTTCAGCATATCAGGAAGGATCTTTCGACTTTGAAAGTGTACGCCATTGATGTGGACGAGGCTGATGAAGTATGTTTTTGTTTCTTGTACCATAGCATCTTTCCACAGAGAATGAATTGTTAGTTACCACCAATAAATCTATTAAACATTTGGAATTCTTGGTGACTCAGCTTGATGATGCATTGAGCGCAACTAGGCTTCCTGATGGTAGGATAAAGGTCTGGATACATGTTGCTGACCCAACATGCTTGGTCAAACCTCGTAGCATCATTGATAGGTCATTGCTGCTCTTCTGTTCTATCCTTTCTATCACTGCATGTGGTATTTGTTATAAAACCATGTCTCTTGTCAACAGGGAGGCAATGCACAGAGGAACCTCAATCTTTCTACCAACTGCTACCATTCCGATGTTCCCAGAGAGGCTTGCCATGAATGCTATGAGCTTGCAGCAGGGTAAAGAATGCAAATCTGTAACTGTATCTGTTATTTTAAACTCAGATGGGAGGTAATTTTCCACATAACAACCCCTCCCCTCCTTGCTGATTTCTGAGTCAGTTCTTTTCTTTCTAGTTTCCCTTGAGATTGGCTTTTCTTTGTTTCTTAAAAGGAATTTCGTAAGAGTGTTATCCATTCATTGACATTCCACATTCCATTTGTGCTGTGAATAGTATTGCAGAATATACTCTAGAGAACTCAGTCATCAAACCTACCTATATGTTGACATATGAGAGTGCAACTGAATTGCTTTACATGAACCTGGAAGAAGAGGAAGAACTAAGGATTCTTCAAGAAGCTGCTTCCATTCGTGCTCAGTGGCGTCATAGCCAGGTATGTGCAATATCGGCTTTTCTACTGATCTATAATGCATCATTGCACAGGTCACTTATGGCATGTAAATTGTTAGAATAGGCGCCTATGGGCTGGCCACATGGGCCTTGGCGCCCACGCCTGGTGTGGCTGAGCTGCCTCTAGGGACTTATGGTAGATGACTACAGATTAGGCAAGGATCACCGTTGATTGGGTGTATTCTATAAACCCTACTTGATCCTTGCCTATATATTGCACTCCTCTGTATTCTATCAATCTATCGATAGTTTCCCTGTGCCATATCTCACTTACAGAAATGAAAGCACCACTCAAAGTACGTATAAGTCTTGGAACGATAACACTTTAACATGACATAGATGCTGTTTGGACAATCCCCTGACGTGTTTCCTGGGGAAAACAAACCAAATTTTACTCTTACACATTTCACTAGCTGACAATAAGGTATATTAGAAAGTAGATTCCTAAAATTTGCTGGATGTTTTCAATTGTCCATCGGCAGTATTTATTTTCTTATTTTGGTTCTCACTTCAACCAGTAATGCCACTTTTGTCAAAAGTTTGTATTTCTGGGAAACTGCTTGCTGCATTTTGTCCCCCCAAAAGTTGACTTTTAAGCCTGCAGGGTTCAATAGACACTGCGATGATAGAGCCACGTATCAAGGTGTCAAATCCTGATGATCCTGAACCAAATATCAATCTATATGTTGAAGATCAAGCCAATCCAGCAATGCAGCTTGTATCTGAAATGATGATACTTTGTGGCGAGGCAGTGGCTGCTTTTGGTTCTGACAACAACCTCCCTTTGCCATATAGAGGTCATCCCCAGTCCAACACAGCAGTGTCAGTGTTCTCTCATCTACCTGAGGGGCCTGCAAGGAGCTTTGCCAATATCAGTGTGCTCCGTGCTGCAGAAATGGATTTTCAAAAACCTGTACCACATGGTGTACTTGGTATTCCTGGTTACGTGCAGTTCACCTCTCCTATTCGAAGATATGTTGATCTGCTAGCTCATTATCAGGTAAATATGCTATAATCAGGAAAAGTTTAATAGCATAATCAGGAAAAGTTTTATAGCATGCAAGAAATTTGGAAGTTGTGCATTTTTACTTTGATGTGTCCAGCTTTCTGATAGTGTCATCAAATTCATTATTTAATCATTGTACCTTGATCCAAAGAATATATCAACAGTTTGACTTAATTTCAAATATTATGGGAAACTAAATTGTAGGTAAAAGCTTTTCTTAGAGGTGATTCTCCACCATATTCAGCTGGTGATCTAGAAGGAATGACATTTATTGCGAGCATGCATGTTAAAGTAGCTAGGAGGCTTCATAGCAACAGCTTGCGGTACTGGCTGTTGGAATACTTGAGGCGACAACCAAAGGGGAGGAAGTACAGAGCACTGATTCTGAAGTTTATCAAGGATCGTATGGGAGCTCTGCTTTTGGTGGAGGTGAACTAACGTTATCCTTATGATAAGTTTCTACTTGCTGTTTCAGGTTTTCATATAAAACTATTTTTTGCTTTCACCAATATAGAATTTGGAGCAGCATATGCTCCAAGTAACTTTTGTCCTAAATTGCTCTGGGTTTACCAGTCTGGCTGATCCCAGATGATGTATGCCACTTCTGGTTGATTTGTGGTCTTTTCTTTAATTCCGAGAACTTTGTTGCTGACTGGTTTCTGGTAAATTTGTAGCGCATACAATCCAAATCGATTATTTCCCCATTTGAAATAATAAAAACTTTGTTCTACCTTTTGAATGGGGTGACCAAAAACACACGCTGTGAAATAGGGGGAAAAGGACATGGTATACCTGTTAGTGGTAGTCAGTCACTTTACTGAGCTTATTGTACATAATTGAAGCACTACTGCCATTGTACTTCAGTCTGATTTGGATTTTGTACTTCATAATTTTTGGTAACTACTTATTAAGCAAGTAATTCTAGCCAAACTTATTGAAACTGGCTAAAGAGAAGCAAATGACACCCTTCTCCCATTAGAACCAATAATGAAGATAGCCAATGAGTAGTATCCAACCTCTTGCAGTCGGAGTCCTAGGATCACCTTGGATGCTCTTGAGTTCCAGAGCTTCTGGACAGTTCTAGGAAAACTGGTTTTTACTTGCAGCGACATAACTGAGCTATTAGTTCTGCTGGTTGTATTGTGAATCAAATAGCTGTAGCCTGTCTCCGTTTGTTTTCCATTTTCCTCTCACGAGTAACGTTCTTCCAATGCTAATAGCTAATGCCACTTACAGGTTGGGATGCAAATTACAACGACAATTTCACGTGGGAAAGTGGGAGATGAAGTTAGTGTTACTGTGGAAACAGCTCATCCACGTGACGATATCTTATCAGTCAGAGAGGTTGTAGAGGACACCGAGGATTCTGAGTAAATGCATGTGACAATATCTTATCCGGCAGAGAGGTTATAGAGGACACCATGGATTCCGAGTAAATGCATGCGAAGCTCATTCCTCGCACTTCAATCTTAGAGCACTCAGCAGGTACTACATGGAAGTGAGATGAGAGACGCAATTTTTGCGGTTTTCTGTTCCTCGTCGTTTACTGCTGTTCATTTTTGTGGGAGTGGTATAGGCGATTTGTTGCCATGGAAAATATCTGCTGATTTCTCAGCGAGACCATGCCCTTCAACTCTTTGGTCAAGTTAGTGACTTGCTACAAATGGTGAAGTGCTAGGGTATTGGTCTTGGTACCATAACTCATTCCATTTCGAAGACGGAATGATGAAAGCATAGATGGACATCATTGATAATACAATCTGACAGTAAGATTCTTTTGAGGTAGGTTCTCTTCGTGACGAACAATGTTCCAAGTGCTGATAATTGGGAATTCTGTATAGCTGAACATGCATGAAGCATTGTTATTCCTGAATTTGGTACCACTGACGGTGTCGGCAGCACATTCATTTCTTGCACCATTTCTGCTATATCTGAACCACTGAGGTGGATACTCGATGTATAGAATAGTAATAATACTAAATAACATTTCCTTATATTTCCCCAAGTATTTAATTGTAATATACTAGTTTGGACACTACAGGGGTTGTTGAGCAACTTTATAAGGAGCCCTCAAATCAAGGCCCCTACTATGGCTTTGAGTACTCTCCTATACTTTTGTTGGCCCAACAAATTTCTTCTACTCCAGCAGCAGTCCCCAAACAAAGCCTCCAAAATCCATATTAGTAGGGATCCATGAAGTCATTGAGTCAAGCCTTTCTTTCCCTCAGCCTCCTGTCCACACATATATGGCCGCACATGGCTAGCCTGGGCAAGAGAGGTAGGAGCTTTGCTCGCTCGAGCTCGCCCCTGCGTGCTGGGAGGGAGATCCATGCCGGCTCGAGCTTGCTGGGGAGATCTGTCAGAGGAAGGGAGATCCGACAGGGACAAAGGGTCACAGAGAGGGAGATCTGTCTGGGAGGAGCAAGGGAGCCTCCACAGCTGGAGTGGCGTGTTCGCGGTAGCAGTTCGCGGGACCAGGTCTTCGATATGGAGGAAGAAGGTGCGGCCATGGCTCCTGTGCTCTGTACTCGCCATGGCTCCTGTGGCCATGGCTCTCGTGCTCGCTGGAGGTAGGCACTTGCTGGAGAGACGAGCTCGTGCCATGGCCGGGACGAGCTCTCCCCGTGGCAAGGGCTATGCCAGGGACAAGGCGGCGCCGAGGGGAGGAGACCACGCTGAGGTAATGGTTGCGCAGGTGGGGACCGGTCAGGGGAAATTTGGGGCTGGGTCGAGAGCCAACAAGAATTGAGACTGGTGGGAGGATTTTGTTGGCCCAACAAATTTAGGGTTCGTAGTACGGGTCCTGCTGGAGTTGGATTTTTGATATGGCTACCCATTTTTAGCTATTGAGGCTTAAGTCGGGCCCCTGGTGGAGTTGCTCTTATTGAGCACTTCCTTAGGGATGGCTAGATGTTTCTAGAGTGCAGGGTGCTATGAGCATTGGACTGAAAAATACCCCCTCATCATCTCTACCATGCTCATGCATCTAACGTCTTGTTCATTTGGCTGATAAGCCAGAGAAAAACATGGTTGAATGACTGACAGATTCGGCTCATAAGCTCAAGTGAATAAGCTTAAGCGAACATGCTAAGTTTCCTTTTTTAATTGGGCTGCCTGTATGTTTCTTTTTAAATTTGGCAGGCAATGTTGAACGAAGGTTAACTTGATATTTATAATATTGTTCTTACTAGTCTGTTGAAAAAGTCTATAACTAGCTATCTTAGGGCATAATGAGTATATGCTTTCAGGTTTCTGTCAGCTATATTAGGGCACAAGGACTTATGCTTTCAGGTTTCTGGCGAGGCGACGCGAGTCTGGTGGGGAGCACAGCTGTCAGCTGCTAGCCTTACTTCACGCATCCTTCATAAGACGAATGACGATATATACTTACATAGTATGCTCCACAAAAGAAGAGTCTGTCTATCAACAATTGCTAAATTCATGGTGTCTTAAAAGTCATACGGATCTGACCGTTTTAACCACTCTTCAATACAGAATTACAGATGTGCTCGTGGAGATAAACAAAACTATACATTCAACTAAAACACTACCAAGCTAGTAGCAACCAAAGAACTTTTGAGAGTTCATCACCACGGCCTTCGCCGCCTTTCACTGATTAAAGCTACTGTGCCTCCATCCTCCAATGGCTCCTCCATCTTCCTGAACCTGCGTGGCGGTGAAGGTGATGCCGACCTTGATCTCGCCGTGGTACGTCTTGTCGGGGAGCACCACGTTGTGCTTGGCCGCGTTGAGGTGGTACGTGCCGCGCTCCGTGCCCAGGCCGACGATGTCCGTCACGTCGATCCTGCAATAGCACGGTGGTCAGAGAACGAGAGAAATCCCAATGGTCAGTTGGACTGCAGTTGCAGGTCAACTGATGATGGCCAGCTCGATCATTCGGGTAGGCAGTTATTAGGCACTCACGTCGCCTCGCCGAGGAAGTCGTCGCTGGAGAAGTTGTCGTGGTCCATGATGCGGAGGATGAGCTTGTGCTGCGCGTTGGCCGCGGCGGAGTTGATCTGGAACTTGAACACCTCGTTCCAGCACGGGTTCCTCCCTTGGTCTGCGCGGGGAATTCAGTTAGGGGACATCACGAGATCGGGTTGCCCTGCTAGGGGAGGAAAGGCTAGCGCTAGCACTGACCTCGGGCGACGCTGCTCTTGCGCTCCTGGCTCCGGTACTGCACGATCACGTAGGGGTCCAGCTTCCCTGCAGGAGCAAGCAGCGGCGACGCGATGCGCAACTCGGCGTCAGGACTCAGGACACCGGATGAACAACCAAAAACACAAAGCCACGGCCAAAGAACGCAATTCACGCGCGCGCAACGGGAGACCGCACCCACGCACCTAAGAAATCGCTGCCGGAGAGGCCCTTGGCGTCGACGAGGTGCACTTCCAGGACGCCCTTCCCCATGCTCGTTCCGATCGTTCCCCTCCTTTCCTTCTCCCTCGGCGCCGGCGTTGGATTGGAGATGCTCTTTCCTCCCGCTCTAGTCAATACTCTACCGGCTGTAACTAACAAGGGACAAGGCTTAGCTAAGATGCGTGACCGGGCGCGGGCGCGCGTATTTATCGGCGCCTCGCTCCGGCTGCCATGGCTGGGCTCTGTCCAAGTCAAAGCTCTGAAGCGGTCGCACAAGGCTCGCCATCGCCGAGTTAAAGCAGAGAGAACACACGCCTTTAATCCTACTAGTCCGCATAATCATCCCACGCAAAGATGCGCCCTCCGTTTGTTCTGCCAACTTGGGTCTCGTTTACTTCCCAGAAAATTTTGCAAAATTTTTCACATTCTCCGTCACATCGAATCTTTAGACGCATGCATGGAGTATTAAATATAGACGAAAATAAAAACTAATTGCACAGTTTGGTCGA
>Ga0182004_10000697_pt1 | contig 21964 bp, 14 predicted proteins | sample Sormic07211540_1_FD_120479 | JGI IMG/M metagenome (GOLD analysis project Ga0182004, IMG submission 120479) | Endophyte microbial communities from Sorghum bicolor roots, Mead, Nebraska, USA - 072115-40_1 MetaG | ecosystem: Host-associated > Plants > Roots > Unclassified | place: USA: Nebraska...
ATAATATATAGAAATATAAAAAAACACGTGGGTTGTAGTGTTTTTTTTTTTGTTTTTATTATATATATATATATATATATATATATATATATATATATATATATATATATATATATATATATCAAAATGTTTTATGCAGTTTCTGTTTTTGTAATACATTGGCCTCTCACGATCGAATTGGGCGTTCCTCCTGGTTTACTTTCAACTTGGTTGTCAACCCTATAGCACTGGTTTTTTTTTACAACAACCCTGTAGCACTTGTTAGGGCACGTCCTTGTTTAGTTGGCAAAAATTTTGGATTTTAGGTACACGTGACGTAAGATTTGATATGACAGGGAATCTTAAATTTTTTGGAAACTAAACAAGGATGCAAAAGTTTATTAACCCCGTTCGGATACAGGTGCGGAACTGTTCCTAACTAGTACTCAATTCATTCCAAATTGTAAGTCGTTTGACTTTTTTAATATCAAGTTTGACTACTCGTCTTATTCAAAGTTTTGTACAAAATATTACTTTTTTGTTGTGTATTGGTTTATTAATAAAAGTTCTTCAAGAATGACTTAAATTTGACTATATTTGCACAAATTTTTTGAAGACGAGTGGTCAAACTTGGGGTAAAAAAAGGCAAACGACTTACAATTTGGGATGAAGAGAGTACCAATTTACGAAAGAATTTTGCAGCTAGGATTCATTCGATATATAACCGAACAAAGCCAAAGACAAATTTACACGTATGTAGGGACTCCATGTATCAAGCAATATTTGTATTGTTCGTTTGGCTAATAAGTCATACCACAAAGTACTGCTGACTAATTTATTGTGGGAGGAAAACACGATTGAATAATCGGTAGATTTCAGCTAGTAAACCCGGAAAATTTTAACTAAGCATCTCCTCCAACCTCCATGCAGCACGACGATGGATCTTCTTTGAGACTTCCGTTGTCTCTCTTGGCGATGCAGAGAGAGGAGGCCCAGCCGAGTGCAGTGCTACAGAAAATGAACAGTTGCTGAGTTCTGGCTTTCCCTTTCCCCTCTGATCGGACAGCACCTGCAAAAAACACGCACACAACAACTTCTCCTTAAAAAAATACTCCTGCCTACTGTACACTGTACTCCTACTGTATATGTGCATACAGTAGAAAATCTATATAATTAGTTTTATAAGTAATTTATGTTTAATATTACTAACTAATGTGACAGGAGCCTGAAAACTGACTCTCCACTCTCTCCAGGGGCCAGTCCCAGGGTGCCCTATTCCCTGATTTCGGATTCCGGAAGGTCTGCACGTGAGGTTCTGTCCGGCACACTGTGTGCATATGCGCACTGTAGCGTATAGTACCACTGCCCCGACGCACATACGATATCCCATGTACGTATGTGATGTCTCTACTGCCAGATGGATCGTACACGACGACGTGCTCAATTATTTGCCACACCATGCATGCATGCACGGTCTAATCGTGTAGAGCGAGGTCGTAGTGCCAGTCAAATATACTGTGTATCCGACACAAAGATATGGCATGACCGAATGAGCAAGCAAAGGTTTCAGCTCAGGCCTCACGCATCGCCTTGTCCTTGCAACTAGCTAGCTACCATTTGCATGCATTGTTTAAAGCATGGGTAGTCTATAGGTCTTGTTTTCAAAATTTCTCGTCACATCAAATCTTGGAACACATATATGAAGCATTAGATATAGACGAAAATAAAAACTAATTGTACAGTTTGCCTGTAAATTATGAGATGAATCTTTTAAACCTAGTTAGTCCATGATTAGATAATATTTGTCAAATAAAAACGAAAATGCTACAGTGTCGAAATCCGAAATTTTTCGGAACCAAACAAGGCTATATAGATGTACTCCTATATACACTGCAGCTGCCATCATTTTATTACTAATTAGCTGCTATAATATCTTTTCAAATAATATGAAAATGTTACCTTTTCACAATTAATATTATAAAATTGCTACTTTGGTCTCTGTTTTAAGGGGTGTTTGGTTAGACCTGTTAAAATTTATCAGGTAGTGTAGCTATTTCGTTTTATTTGGCAATTAGTGTCAATCATAAACTAATTAGGCTCAAAAGATTCGTCTCGTAAATTACTCTTAAACTGTGTTTTTAGTTTTATAAATAGTCTATATTTAATACTTCGTACATATGTCCAAATATTCGATGGGACGGAGTTAAATCCAAACCAAACGGACCAAAAGTGTCTTGCTCACTAGCATCTCGCCGGTTTTTACCCAATGCTACCAGGGTTTAAAACTTACGGTATCTAAAACATACATTTAATTTCTTACGGCAAGTGTTAAGACTTAAAAGGTTTGATCCAAAGTAGTGTGTGTTGGGGGCGAAGCCCTGGGCCCCAGGATGTTTGCAGGGATAATGTTTTAGAACCTGATCGGGTCCTGGTTAATTATCCAGAACCAGGCACGAAGATGGAGCAAAGCCGGGACGAGCCTCAAAACTATAACTCCTTCAACTCCTCTCTTTCATAGTTTATTTTGTGCCAGAACCCATTTTTATCTTAATTGTGCGCAACGTTGATTTAGGATCCAGAGCCTTTGTGCTCTATTTGCGACGAGGAAGAACTATTGTAGACCTACTCCTATATATTTTCCCAAAAAAAACCCTAGCAGCCAGTACGAGCTAGTTTCATCTAGTTGGTACTGGATCCATTGAATTTGATATGTGCGCTTTTAATTATCTTTGTTAAGTTTCCACTCAATTAAGGCCCACCGCTAATAAACCAATTAGCGACTTGTTAAGGTTTTTCTTTCCCGATTGAGAAAGCAACATGAATCATGAACATTGCTCAGCTAGTCAATTTCAGAACTTTATAACAACAGCAGGTATGTGTGAATGAATTAAGATTCCCCAAAGCGTTTTCAACCAATTGATATCATTGTCTAATGGCAGAGTACTGCTACCTGCTCAATCGATTCAGCTAGATATAGGTAGCATCTCGAAATCTGCATCTCTCTCTCTATATATATATACTATTCCATAAATCACCCTAGATTCATCCATGTTACCATCATGAAACAGCAGGCGTCAAGAGGCCGGCATGATCAGATCAAGTCGTTGTTACCGTAGTGCTTAGCTATATAGGCTAACAACTGACAGCGAGTTGCCGAAAGTCTCTGTTGGTCATTACCAAACATAACAGAGCACAGCTTATATTAATACACCAATTGGCTGTGCACGATCAGCAGCCACAAGTTTGTGATGAGAACGAGAATGGCATGATGCCGACGGAGTAATCACGACTTGTTTATTGTATGAGTCGTAATAATAGGATCTGGGCTCGATCGTACGGCAGATCATCTCCCATTTAGACTGAAGAAAGCACGTGGATTTGCACAGGAGTTCGTCGTACGGGCGTCTAGTTTGAGCTCTCATTCATTAAAGTTCATTTTTTTCAGATTAGTTAATTAATGCGCTAATTGTTGTCAGGATTTATTTACAGGGAGAAGGTAGTACGTGCAAACAGGAGTTTGGGTGTGCAACTCTCTAGACATAGAGCCTATGAACGACACGCCCAAGATTCTAGTACTACTCTACTTATTAGTGGAGAGGAAGAACATTTTAGGAGGATTAGTATAGTACGGAGTAGCATATAATTACTTCTTTATTTTCGACAAGAGTAACTGTTGATGTGATTATAAAAACAGTCACTCTGTATTCTGGGTTAAATCAGTAAGTAAATTTCTTTCGTCTCTTACTCTCACTCTCAGTCTCGCCCCTTTTAGTTTGTCATATTGTCTCTCCGGTCCATCTACCCCTCACACCCATATCTTTCTTCTATCTCTATATTCGTCATCCATTGCTTTTCATTCTTCTTATTTTTACACGTGGCAAACATAGAACCATGGCAAGAGTCCATAGCCTATATATAGGTGGCTACCATGGACACCCATGACAGGAATTCGAAGCCAATAGATTGTATATATCCTCTTTTTGCTTACAGTTTGGAGCTGCAAATGAAAACCTTCGTTATTGTCACTTGATCCCGAGCCACGACGTGCACGGGCGTGTAGGCTACGTACCTTACATTGTTCTTAACTTGACAACTTATGCACACAGTACGTAGCCACCCATTTAAGTTGATGTAATCTTTGATTAACTTGATTAATTTATCATATAGGACTATTCATATATTCTACCTAGCATTTGTTATGGGTCTTAGAATGGAGTAATACCATCATCTCTAGCTTTTTTTTTGAGGGAAACTGGAGGGATTTGCACCCATCATCTCTAGCTTTGTATATATGTATATGAATCTAGCTAGTATATACAATGGCACTAGCATCTAGACCTAGAATCTTGGTATAATTGAACGCAAATATTGTCTTTTCATCGGTTGATCTTTTGACTTGTATGAGATCCATTCCCCTTGTACCTCCCCATGTCCCTCATTATTGTATATATATAATAATAGTAGTCCTGGAATCCTGGATGGGGTCACCTACAGCTAATATGTATCATATCGGGCACTCATGAAAACTAGAGATCTCGTGTATCCATCGTGGGGTTCTTCCCTCTGTTACTCCTATGCCCTTCCGGGTAATAACCTACTCAAATACTCCATTCGCCCTTTATAAAAGTATGCAATTCTTATTTTTCTAGAAGACAAATTGTAACTAAGTTTATATTTTTTATAATAAAGTTATTGAGACATATACATGCTAATACTATTTGATATAAATACGGTTAAACTTGATTCATATACTACACGAAGGAGCTAGAGATGATGAAGCTAGTAAATTCCTCGTTCACTATGAGAGGAGAGATAAAAATACAACTCCTTACTACCACAAAAATGGAATACCCTTAAGGGTCACTAATTTCCTTGAGGATTGAGATTAAATCCTCAAGGAATATACCATTACCACAATGGTTTCACCAAGTTAATTATACATCTGGTTGAGTGCTAGTTTGAACCGCCAGGGTGTTTTGCACGTTTCCTTGAGTGTCATCAGAAATTGCCAAGATAATTCACATTTACTTGAGTGTTACTTATACTCTCAGGGAAACTATTCAATTTCTTGAGTGTATTTGAAAATAGCAAGGGAATGCTAGTTTAGTTCTAACCGTCAAGTAAATTGGTATACCTATCAAAGAAAAATCATCTTTTAAGTTCTCAGAGATTTAAAATTCATTTTTTTTATTTTCTAAACAACCTCTAACAAAGATACAACCTAAACCAAAGTTTTAGAGCTCGAAGAGGTATATAACTTTGTAGTTAATGAATTTTTTATTTGAAATTATTTATAATCCCCAAAAATATGTTTTAAATTCTCAAAGTTGTGAAATTTATTGTTTTTATAAAATCCAAATAACATCGAATGGAGATACAACCTAAACCAAAGTTGAAGTACTCAACAAGATATAAACATTTTCAGTTCAAACTTTTTTATTTAAAATTATTTAGAGTCTTAAATATTAATTACAAGTTCCACTAAAGTGAATATGAAAAGAAAGAAACATTGATTAAGTCGCATAAGACCATGTGGTGTGGTGGTAGTTGACGTTCATGTGAAATCTAAGGTCACAAGTTTGATTCACATCTGTGTTGCAAATGTGTATGATTTTAGCCTTCTTTTTGCTATATTGTATCCTTAGGGTCAGTGACTATCCTTAAGGGTCATCGGTCCTCATGAAAAAAATATGTTTAGCGGTTGTACAGTTGGTAGATTTTTTTCGTGAGACCGAGTTATAGACACAAACACGAGCGCACACTCACCCCTATGAACACACACATGCACATCTATCTCTATGAGTACCTCTAAAAAACCGAATTGGACCGCCAAATCTCAAGATTGATGAAGTCAGCACAAGCGCCTCATCGATATCATATTTGTTTTCATATTTCTGGTCGAATTCGGATTCGAATACGGATAATGTCAATCATGTCGGATAAGATACGATTGGATGTCGACATCATAAATATACGACTTAAGTATTCGGATACGGATACAGATACAGTATCGAATGTTGAATATTCGGACTCGGATACGGACAGATCTGAACCCCTCTAAACGAATTCGGTGCCAAATACGGTCGGAAAATATCCGTACCGTTTTCATCCCTAGCTGAGGGGCACGTCGTCTGCCACTGAAAGCATAGCGTTGTCAAATCAAAAAAAAATACAAGCACTCGTGTCAAGTCGGAGACTTGAACCCAAATAGACAGGTTTCACCACAAGGATCCTAACTGGTTGATCTATGATCAGTTTGCAGTTGTTAGATATTTCTTGTCATCATCAGTACTTAAGATAATATATTATCTTTGAGGGTGTTATATTTTTTTTGACGTTATTAGAAACCTGGCCTCATCTTTATCTTAGTGGCTTAATCTTTAAAGGCTCTCAACCTTTGGCGGTTATTTCTTGAGTCTTGACCGACAGAAATAGTTTCCTTAACATTTTTCATGCTTTATTTGAGGGTTTTTGGATATTCCGTTTTGCGCGGTGAGAAGCAAGTCTTATCCTTACGTCGTGAGGAACACCAATATTGTAAATAATAAAGTGTCGATCTGTTAAAAAACAGCTGGTAGAAACTGTAGAAATATAATATAAGCATGCCGACATATATATAGCTTCTATGAGTTGGAAAAAGTACGGTCGGCACCCAATACAATAATGGTGAAACCCGTCCCTTTCATATTAGTATGTTTTAAAAATGCCATATCCATCCTGTCAGATTACAGCGTCCACTGATAACGGATGCTCGGAATGACAAGTTTGATGAACGAACATGCCAATCCCAATATTTTAATTAGAGTGTAGTAAAGGCAAACGAAGTCCACTTTTTTATTTGCTGAAAGCAAAAATATGAGCCTTACATCCTTTCTCCCCTCAACTTTCATTCACCATTCTAAATATATTTAACAACTTTTCTTTCAATATATAGTGATTGTACTGTTGTACAGTCAGTTGCCCAATAAAAAAAGAATGTGGTCTTCGTAATCTCAACAAATAACTACTCTACACCTTGATATATATATATATATATATATATATTATTAGTAGTATATATTGTAAAGATCCCCCTAAACAACAGGTAATTATATATGCTAACTGTGTTTTACATGATACTTTTTCCATTCTAAATTATAAGATGTTTTTGTTTTTATATATAATTTTTGATATGCACTCTATATTAGCATGCTTGCTAGTGATTCCTATGGATGCGGCTACATCGTTGTATTGTAGCTGTGAGATGCAGCCCTACGGCCGCAACTGCAAAAATCAGATGTGAGCATAGTTCTCTAATGTATCATAAAAGTAATATATCTAAAAAAACTAAAACATCTTATAATTTGAAATGGAGGGAGCATATATAATATATGATTATAATGTTTGCCAATGAAAAGTTTAGGAGCTTTTTGGGTGCATGTAACGCTTTCTGAGCGGATAGGATCACGCGAAGGAAGGATTACTGTACCATATCTTGCTAAGGCCTTGTTTAGTTCTTCACAAATCTTGCGGCACATGCATAAAGTATTAAATATAAATTAAAAAATAATTAATTAAACAGTTACCTGTAATTTGTGAGACGAATCTGAGTCTAGTTAGTCTATGATGATTAAATAATATTTGTCAAATATAAGCAAAATCGCTATTTTGCAGAAAAAATTTGCAACTAAATAAGATCTAAGTTGTTGCATTTGTGATTTGACATTGGTGATAAATATGCTTTGTTTATGGGACCTATATATAGTTAGCTACTACTACTAGTTTCTGACGCGCGCGGCCAACAAAAGGGAAGTCCAGATTTTCTGAGATCTAGCGCATATCTGTCAGGTCACTAGGGCCTTGTGTAGTTACCGGAATTCAGCTCCTAGGGCCCTAGCTCAATTGACCTCTGGCCAATCATCAATTGTGTACACGGCTGCTATAATGGTATATGGTCATAAGCTCCAAACTAACGGCTTCATCTCACTGTGACAGTGCACCAAGGAACAGGACTGATCAAGGTATAAAGCTAAAATAAAAGTACAGTAGCTTCATCGATTTTTAGTTTATTTTAATTAAGGTAGGGAATAAAAATGACTCATTGCTACAGTACACGAGAGAGTCGGAGCAGAGCCAACTGCAGCTTCGCTAAACGGGGCCTTCGAGTGGGTGGTGTACTAGCTGGTGTACTTGGGGTTAGCAGATTTTAGGATTGTTATGTTGCGGAATTAAATACTCTCTCCAGCTCAAAGAGAGATAAAAGTGAGACAGCTTGATTCATTCATAGATAAAAGTGTCTACATTCATGACACCAAATAGGTGCAGTATAAAACTACATTAGGTCAGTCTCAATGCATGTTTTATGGGAGTGTTATACACATTAAATAGGGTGCTACATAAGCAAAATTACGGACTTGACAAGGTTATTAAATGAAGGAGTTTCATCAGATGAGAGAGGAGTTTCATCCCCATGAAACTCATGTGGCTCGGTTACCTAGTTTATAGTCTTGGTAACTGTGCCATGAAACTATGCATTGAGACTGACCTTACATGACTAATTGATTGGTACTAATTTGATGTCATAATATCAATACATTTTTCTATGTATTATTTTGGTCAAATTTACAACAATTTGACTTTGACTAAATTTATGGTCTTTCTTGTTGTAGTATAGTACTAGTTTCCAAAACGAACAGGAACTTGAATTTGCAAGCTCATTACCAACAAACCAAAACAAACTAGGCCTTAGTTTTCATTTTATTGGTACACACTCCTATTGTTCTTTGGTTCTTACTAAAGAAGGGGTCTTAGGACATGTCCGCAGGTGCACAAGAAGAGTATTTCACAAAAAAAAACATTTGTCCACCAAGATCCATGATTCAAAAAAGTCATCAAAAAGTAAATTAACAAGATTAAAGTCTCGTTTGGCACAGAGCTGTTTTTCAGTCAAACATGTCAAAAAGGAATAGCTCCACAAGTAAATTCTCTGAAAACCCGATGTCCCAGAGCGGGCGCCGGATGGTGCACCATCTTTTCCTAGATTCCTCTCCAAAATGTCTACTATGAGAAAATTATTTTACCAAACTTTTTTTTCAAAATGACTTCACCTCCACTAGTGGAGCTGTTATTGGAGCGGAAGCAGAATAAAAAGCTACTCGGACAGTGAAGTAGAGCTATACCAAATGAGATCTAATTAAAGATAGAATGGGACATTTAACAAAAAAAAACCTCCTAATAAGTTACAGACTCCAGGAATAGCAATAATACAACACTATGCTAAACATGGGAAGTTCATACAAAATAAGAAACTTGTAAAATATAAGTTGAATTAATTCATTCAAATTAGTACTACAAAATGCATTTTCTCTTTATTCTTCTCCAGAAATTAGTTCATGAAAGCTCCCATTTTCTCTTTATTCTACTCGTCTGCCACTGCCGTAGCAGTAGTTGGCATTATAGACTGACATAAAGTCTTGCTTTTCACACACGTCCTTGTGTATCATCTTAGGAAAAGTTTACGGAAAAAACAAGAAAAATGATGGTGATACACAATATACTATAATGCACTTAATTTTATTGTACAACTAATGAATGGAAAGTTTAAAGTTAAAATAAGAATTATATTTGCTTTGGAAACCAAAGACTGTGTATATACAACTCAACTCCTTCACTAGTTAAATTCTATTGCTTTGAGAATAAAATGTATTTCCATGATTACATGCACTCAAGATTTTAATTACACTAATAAGGATAAAAAAATCCAAAATATATAATTGAAATCATACAAAAAAAACAGTTCTCTGAGAGTTACAAATCCTCATAGATTTTTTTTTCGCACACAAAGCAGGAAGACGACGGTATTGTTCATTTCACATTCGAAAGAAGAAAAAGAGCAGGTAATAAAAAGGGAAGAGAAATAAACTAAAAGCGTATGGTAAAAAAAAAGTTAAAGAAAGAACATGGTACGGTGAAAAAGGGCTGGGTAGTATGGCAAGCATTTTACTTTTCCAAGAATCCATCTTTTCATCTTTGCTCGTTCCCAGAATAATCCCAATGGTGAAAATAGGACATAACACAAAAGCAGAGGGCGTTTCACGGAGGGCACTCAAACACACCATGCAACTGGATGGACAAGGGCGATGCGACACGTGCGAGTATGCGTCCTGTGATTTGTCCTGGTCTCCCGGCATGGTCACTCCCGGCCGGGCAAATGACATGACCTGGATGCAACAATTCACAAGCCCAAAGGGGCCACTCCATCCTCTAATAAACTCCAAACTCGGCAACAGCATCGAGTCCGTCCGACCCTTGCAAAAAGTGTACCAGGAAATGATAATACTAACACCGATCATGCATGCACATTCCTCAGAAACCGTTTGCCACGGCCATAGAAACAAAATGCAGTCCCTTGGTCCGGAGGTTTGTAACAAATTTTAGAACAAAATAAGGGGCCTGACAAAAAAAACTAAGGGATGTTTGGTTTGGGTGGTAAAGTTTAATAGATACTATAACAGTTTCGTCTTATTTGACAATTAGTATCCAGTTATAGACTAATTAGGCTTAAAAGATTAGTCTCTCAAATTACTCTCTAGCTATGTTTTTAGTTTCGTAAATAGTCTATGTTTAGTACTCCATGCATGTGTCTAAACATTTCATGTGACGACAGTAAAGTTTAACAGGGCAAACCAAACACGCCCCGTGCTCACTAACCAATTGGTTTGATTGTTTTTTTTAAAAAATTGCAAAGTACAACATAGATACTTACGACGCACCAGATTCACCCTATGAATACAAGTACGCAAACCCTTATAAACACCTCATAAGGACTAAGCACGCAGATTACGAGATTCACAAATTCACCACATGCGCCTCGTTGTCGACGAAGACGTCGTATACCGCTGAAAACGTAACATCGTTAAATCCTGAAATAAATTCAATCTTATAATTAACACTTTTGCTATATTCCAGGTGCCTAAATTTTAAAATGGTTTCAAACAACACTTTTGTACTACCAATTAGTACCAGTAAATTGTCGCTTTTATGATTTGTTATTTATCTTTGTGTCATAACATATAACTTTTTGTCCTTGTCTGACTATGAAAATAATTGTAAATTATTAAATTGTCTTTGTAACAACGCATATTAGATTTTGTCAGGTTTGTGGTTTTCTCTAACATGTTCTTGTTATTCTAAAAGCAAAAGGTTACAGATCACATCTATAATATAAAAATTGAAACGAAATAAAACGGTAATTTTAGTATAAAATATATGCAATAACCGTCAAATAAAAGAAAAAATTCAGACACCTAGAATTTAGCAAATCCTATAACTTTGAACCTTCACTACCTTGCATTTATGGATACTCTTTTTTCCCTTAATTTTGACCAAATTTACAAACAACAGATTGTATTCACATCATATTACTATTATTAAAAAGTTCGGGGAATATGTGTGTTTGATATTATATATATTTATTTATTCCGATTCATAGAAGCTAATATTATTTTCTGTAGAATTTGATCAGAGTCATATGAATTTATAAATAAAGCTAAAGTGAAGATAAAAATATAATAATGATGAACCCACAATGCATATAGGTAGATTCAGTGACGACATACACAACTAACGTCGTGGCAACGGGACAGGTGCACCTACTATACTACTTGATGCTGAACCCTAGGTCTCACCACAGCCTGCGAGTGAGTCGTGAACACTAGTATTGCGACTTGCTTGAAGCAAATACACGTATGTATTTTTTTCCTCAAATATGTTCCCAATGTTAATTATATATTTAGAAAAAAGTCAAACTTTACAAATTTAATCAGCAATTATTCAAATTATATACAAATTCTGATACAAAACTTGTTGCATGCACTTGAACTAGATCGATCCGTGGCAAAGAGCTTTTAAGATAAAACATTGTTTTTTATTAGCAAACAACAATATATTACAAAATTAATAGTCAAAAAAGTATTTCCTATGACCTTTCTACATTTGAAAAAACATTTATCATCTATATATAGACGGAAGTTTTTTGTTATCTTTTTTTTTTCTGTTTAACCTAGTCATGCATAGAGCTAGGCTGGAGCAGCAGTGTACGTATATATGTAGTAGTAGCTATACGTACGTGGATCTGCATACGGATACGGCGGCATACTGAGTACGTCTGCTCCTGCAGCTGGGACCGGGAGGCCCTCTTCTCCAGTGAGATTTGACGCGAGAAAAGGGGTCGCCACCAGCCAGCAGCCAGCCACCACATTCCACAGCACAGGGCAGTCCGTCGTCGCGCACACCTTTCCCTTCCCTTCCCCCTCCCCTTGCTGCCGTCCCCCTCTCCTTCCCATTAATATCTAGCGGCACCTCCCCTTCCCCGTCTCTCTCCTCGTCCTCGTCCTCCAACTGTGAGAGAAGGCTGCCGAAGCCGCCGCCGCCATTAGTGGTGATCGGCGAGGTTTAATTACTTTTGCGGTCCCTCGCTAGGGTTCCATTCCATCCCATCCACCCCGGCCGGCCGCCTGTGTGTCGTTCCTTTTCGTCCATGGATCAGAGCTTTGGGAATCTCGGGGCCGGAGCTGGTGGTGGGAGCAGCAGCGGGGGCTCCAACTCCAAGGCGGCGGTGTCGTCGTCCTCGTTCCTGCAGCTGCCGCTGTCGACGGCGTCCCCCGCGTACTACGGCGCGCCGCTCGCGCTCCTGCACCACCACGCCGCCGCCGTCGCCGCGGGCGGCCCCGGCCCGTCGTCGTCGCAGCAGCAGCAGTCGCCGTACGCCACCAAGCACGCCAGCACCGCCGAGATGTCGTCGGCGGAGGCCGAGGCCATCAAGGCCAAGATCGTCGCGCACCCGCAGTACTCGGCGCTCCTCGCCGCCTACCTCGACTGCCAGAAAGTACTGAGCTTGAGCTCCCGCACCCTGGCTGCTGCCATCACTGGCCGCCGGAAAAATCGCATCTTTTTTTTTATTTCTTGATTTGTGAAGCAAGATTTGCTTAATTTGATGCGTAATCTATCTATATCTATCCACGCCTGTCGCGTCGCTCACGCTCACCCTCACAAACATGGTGGCTATGAAATGACGCACGCTTTCTCTTCTGTGTGTGATTACAGGTGGGCGCGCCGCCGGACGTTCTGGAGAGGCTGACGGCCATGGCGGCGAAGCTGGACGCGCGCCCGCCGGGCCGCCACGAGCCGCGCGACCCGGAGCTGGATCAGTTCATGGTCTGTCTGTCTGTCTCGGTTCCCATCCCATCCCCGTTCATCGATCCACACAGCCTGCTTCTGCTTGTGCAGTGCATCGATTTGCTGCGACTCTAACCTTGTATCTGCCAATCACATCACATGCTCTCCCGTCCCGTCCCGCAGGAGGCGTACTGCAACATGCTCGTCAAGTACCGGGAGGAGCTGACCCGGCCCATCGACGAGGCCATGGAGTTCCTCAAGCGGGTGGAGGCGCAGCTCGACTCCATCTCCGGCGGCGGCGGCTCCTCCTCCTCCGCGCGCCTCTCCCTCACCGGTAAGATAAGTTCGCCACATCATCGGATCGGAATCGGAACAACAGCAGCTGCCGGACCGCCGCCTCGTACGTCTTGCTGCTTGCTCGCTCCCTTCCTCTTCCTCTTCCTCCTCTCTTGCTGCTCGTACATGGCGGTGGTACGGCGGCCGGCCCAGCCCGGTGTTTTTATATATACTGGAGTTGGAACAGGCTTGCCGCATTGGGTATGGTTGATTCTGGATAGTGGGGGTGGTTGCTCTGGGTCATTGCCATTGTGAGCAAACCTGACCTGGCCCTGGCCGCCCGCTCTCCTCGCCCTTCCCTCTCCGGCCATTACTTTAATCACCTCCTCCTAATTAAAAAAATCGATTAACCATCATCAATCAGATAAGCCCCAGCACAGAACCACAGCACGAGCTAATTGTCTAATCATAAAAGCATTTAGCGACGGGATTAGTCACTAAGTATCATCAGCTTAGCTTTTGGTTGGCATCGAGGGCACAGTGAGGCGCCGTGTCGCATGGCCGGGCCTCCACCTCTCGTTCCTCGCCATTGTTTAATTAATTAATCAGCCTCTCCGCTTGCGTTATCCTATTATTATTATTATTACCTGATGGATAGATCCAGCACAAGCTATAAGCTTGCTTTCAGATGAGCATGAGCTCGTCGGCAGATGATACGCCTCCTTGCCCTTTTTTTTTCAATTCAACAGAGGCCCATGACATGACGTTTGACAAGTGACAGCATGCTTGCTTATGTGTTAATTAATTTGCTTGCTTGTGATGTTAATTAATTTAGGGTTCCAAGGCAGGAGAATCCGTCTGTTTCGTTTCATCTCTGCACTGGAGTCCGCTCCTTGATCGATGCAAAACTGTGTAGTATTTTTTGTGTGTAGAGTTGCTGCGCAGCTGCTACTAGGTAGTCGTAGCTAGCAGCATCCCATCTCTCTCACCCGTCCCATACATCCCTTCTTTTCTTGCAGCTCTACTCCTAGATTAGAGACAGATCAGAGATGCATTGGGAAATGGTGCCATGGCTGACTATCCAATTCTTCTTTCACCTGTCTCAACTGTAGCAACATTGCTGGTAGTTCTGGCCTGTAGCACGTACTCCAGTACTCCTCCTGCAAGCCTGTGAGAGAGAGATGGTCGCCGGAACGTGTCTTCCGGGGGGATGCTGCCGGCCGGCCTGTTTTGCAGCTCTGGACGTGCAGCTTCTACAGTGCATTTGCAGATGTATTTTAACACCGGGACCAGGGGCTTGGTGGGGGGGATTTGTCTAACTGTTCTACTACGCCACTGTGGCTGTGCCAAGCTGTGTACAGGAACATTGGCTGATCTAGATCGTCTTATGTGGGTTGTAGTACGTGTTCAGATGTTTTCCGCAACAGAAACCACCAGAAAATCACCACATCCAGAAACTGCTATATGTTCTCAGCCTCAGCCATTGATGATTTAGTTTAGGTACACCTGTTTTTGTATTGTGAAATGGTAGGTTTGTGTTGGTTTTTTGTTCATCATACGTTGTAGTGTCAGATAATTAATGAGGTCAATTTAAGATTACTGCATTTGATCTGGCTAAACAGGCGGAGGAAATCATCCACTGCAGTAGAAGACTAGGTTCAAATTTGCCGTGTATAGTTCAAGCATACAACTTTGACTATATATTTCTTGTAACAATAAGTCATGGTTTAGTTTTGCTCTGATTTTTCAACAGCAAAAGCGATAAAAAATCAGGATCATTTTCCTGTGTGTGACTAGTTCAGATACTCTAACATGAAGCCAGCAATTATTATCATCAAAGATTACCAAAGCTTGGGTGTGCACTTTTTCAAAAGTGCCAAAGTGTATCTTCTATACAAATTCATGTAGTTAATATTAGATGCTGAAATAGGAATGTTCTGGTTCTTCCATAAAGTTTCAGCCTTTTCCACCGTTTCTGTTTTAACCATTCGAATAAATAGTAGATCTTATCTTGTGCATCTGATAATGCATTTTTTTGACGCTACAGATGTTTCACTTTTTATTCAAAAGTTGAAAAGTAACCAATCCTATCCCAAAAATACCATTCCCAGATGGAGGGTTGTTTTTATGCATTCCTTTTCTATATAGAAGTATTGTTGGCAGGATTAATCATTTTCTACTCATTCAGCAAGAAAGTGTATTAGCTATTCTGTTAAATAATTGCTTGTTTTTTATTGGCTACTCCCTCCCTCTTGAAGTATACAGGATCGAAGTTTGTCCTAAGTATCATAAGTTTGATCAAATTAGCATATATAATTGGATACACTAAAAAAAATATAGTTTCATAATTTACCTCTTTTTTTTTCCCGAAAGGCAGCAAAAGTATAATTTACCTCTTTGATGTGATAAGTATTGATGGTCTTTGTATTTTTGGAAATTAGGATAGTCTGACTTTGGACAAAATTTGATCCCATACTTTTTAGGATGTAGCGAGTATTGGTCATCCTGCACGCAAGGTATAAAATTAGCAAGTGATAATTCGGGCTCTGGCTTTACTTTTTGTATGGATTTATGTATGAAACTAGCTTAAGAACGTTGATAAATGCATACATATGTATTGAAGTATAAGTGCACTGCCCACCTTTCCCACATGGCTTAGGAATTTAGGTCTAATTGGTTGGTGGTACATGCAGATAGTATATATATCTGCCTCATTTAGAGGTTTCTGGCAAAGTTTCACTGCCATTTTATCAGAACACAAGCCATGTTTTGTATCTTATTATGATCTCAACGCTGAATTAAAAGCTAATAGTTTATGCAAACCAAATTAATTGGTCTATAAGCTTTGCCCTTGTTTCCCTGCTATCTTGACGCGGTGTAAAAAATGTTAATGCTAGCTCAGGTTTTATAATTATTGTGATGCATATGAAAAAAAGAGACTTTAGATGTACAAAAAAATAAATAGTATCCATGGGAAAAATGTGTGGCAGAACCACAGCTATTCTACTAAACATACACTGCGTACAATTTTTTATAGTTCCCACCAGTTGAAAGAACACAAGATATTCCTTTCTGTAAAGTATCTTTCCTGTTTGTTTACAATACATGGAAAAAGGATGCATGAACTTTCCTTGTTGAGTACCATGTATTATATGATATTTTGTTATGATTCCATCATCACGTGGCCAACAAATCCTATCACTATACCCTTATTAAAGGATCCACTACTTTTTCTACTCATCATTTGAACTAAAGTTATGGCCATATATATCATTGTTTATTTTCAACGTCATTTTTCACTTACACCGCGACTGGGATACTTGTATTCTCCAACTGAAAAGTTTATTCATTGAATTACATTGGTCGCAGATATAAGGATTAATACAAGCAATAATTCACTTATTCTGGTGATGTTAGTGAACAATTGTCTAATTTTCTTTATATTTCCATTTCTGTTTTCCATGTATTCCCCTTCTTCAGATACATTATTACTTGGAACCTTTCTGTTTATAACCAGGAAAAACTGCTTTACATCTATTTAGTTTCTCTATGATTATTGTTTGACCTGAATATGTTTGATGCAAAATGTATGTATAGAAGATTTATTAAGTTGAAAAGTTTTTACTAGTTCTTGCTATTTTACTTTCCTCCCATTGATTTTCTGATGATTCTGTTATCAGCTTTCTCTACAAATAAAGTAGTGGTGAGTAGCGACATAGTGCATTATTTCATAGGTGTATCATGATGACTGGGCAGGTTCATGTAATGACAGGCCACAAAGTTTTGGTCTTCACATTCTTGATTTCATCTGGTCTTGTTTGTTTTATTGTTTCAATCCTATATTAAAAATCCTTATCCTATCACTTCCATTGGCAATATTCTACTAATTGCGACTGTAGCTACACTACTGCTGTTCTAAAATTCCACTGTTCGACCTACCCTAGCATTCCAGAATGGATATAATTCTTTACATACAGTTATGGGCTCTCTGATGTGCTCACTTGATTGGTAGCAGTCCAGCATGGTCGAGACTGAAATACTTTGAAATTTTGACCGAATAAACCTCTGGACTGAAAACATGTGACCTTACCAAAAACTAGTTTTGTCTGCAGATGGTAAATCAGAAGGTGTCGGCTCTTCTGAAGATGACATGGATCCAAGCGGCCGTGAGAATGACCCACCGGAGATTGACCCGCGAGCGGAGGACAAGGAGCTCAAATACCAGCTCCTGAAGAAGTACAGTGGCTACTTGAGCAGCCTCAGGCAAGAGTTTTCCAAGAAAAAGAAGAAAGGGAAGCTCCCAAAGGAGGCCAGGCAGAAACTGCTCCACTGGTGGGAGCTGCACTACAAGTGGCCTTACCCTTCAGTAAGATATCTCCCATACCATACCTTAGTGCTCATATATGTATAAACACAATACCATTGCCTGTCTGTATTCTGTACAATGACAAAAGGATAACAGATTTCCGTGACCTGTCTGCAATGTTAACACTACTTCAGAATCTCGGAGAAATAGTGAGGAAGAAGCCTGCATATATAACATTGTTACTGATCTAATGTTATTCGAGCAGGAGACGGAGAAGATTGCGCTTGCAGAGTCAACAGGCCTAGACCAGAAGCAGATCAACAACTGGTTCATCAACCAGAGGAAACGGCATTGGAAGCCGTCAGAGGACATGCCTTTCGTGATGATGGAAGGCTTCCACCCGCAGAACGCCGCTGCGCTGTACATGGACGGCCCATTCATGGCCGACGGCATGTACCGCCTCGGTTCATGAACTGCCTGTGAACTGGACTATCCAACTCGGACTGCGTCAAAATGTTTCTGTGTACCAGGAAGCATGCGTTGCAATGCAAGGACATTGTTATGGAATTTTTGTTACCGTTTACCGCTGATTGCCAAGGGGGGTTAGTCAGTGGGTCGCGGTCGCTCGCTCTAGTGTCTATGGCTTGTAGTTGTCCTGTAATGTTGTTAATTTCCGCTTGACGGCTTGTAATCTAGGTGTATTTCGAACTTGATTGTCCGTGCAAGTACCCTGGTGATTAATTTGGCATGCAGTCGCCTGCTGTTTGTATGATTGTATGGTTCAGATGGTGGAACATGCATGTTAAGGGCGTGGCCTGTCTGAATAAAAAAAAAAGTTGTCTTGTCCTTCAGCAGATACATACTCCTACATAAGGATGGTTTTACAATGAATGAACTGCAGATTACTTAAGATCTCTGTTCTTCATTCACTCCATTATTTGAAGCTCTGAAGATCAACAGAGTCGACTCGGTTCATGAATGTCGTGCTGGCGTTTCTTTGGTGGATCTGAATGTGGTACTGTCTGCATTGTGTCTACACTGCTGTACCTGTCGTGCTGGCTATACAGCTGATTCAGTTGGCTACTACTGAATCGATGTATAAGTGACTTGGCTGTCTTTATTTCTTCATCAGCCATCTTGTGATACAGTTCATGCCTGCTGAATGCTGCTGATAGCATGTGAATAAGAAACTCTAGCCAAGAAATTAGCCTAAATAAAAACCAAAAAAGACCAGTCAGTCAAAGATACAGAGAACAAATAAATATGGTTAAAAGTGATTTATGATTTTGGGCAAGGGGGCATGGGGCAAATAGATTTTCAAAGGCAGTAGGGTCTGACGGGTGAGGAGGATCAGAGGAAACATGCATGCATATTCATGGTGGCACTGGCTGTACCTCTGCAACGAGATTGAACAGTGTCCCGATCATGGCGACCATGTACAAGATTCCACAGCAGCAGTGCCCGTTCCACGAACGAATCAAATCCTCTCCCGGCAATCACTGGCGTTATTGCAGCGTATTGCCCGGAGAATCATTCCGCTGTCGCAGTGGCCACGGACCTAACCTGGCCATGGATCGATCGAGAGCACAGACACAGAGCGCCATCCATCATTCATGTGCACGCCGCAGGTGTGTGTATATACTATAGTATAGTATCCCATGTCATGCATGATTGTTGGCTGCGATCAAGCTGTTTGTTTGTTGGAGTGAGACGCCTCTGTTTGCTTTGTGAGGACAGGAAAGATCGGCTGGTACTTGGGCTGCCCCGCTTACTGTTTGATACTGCTGCAAGTTCAAGTTCAGTTGAGGGAGTTGAGTTCACCAACAATAGTAGTACCTGTGGTACTTTGGTGACAGTAACACAGGAGCTAGTAGTGGAGTGCAGTGCAGTGCCTACAATGGACAGGCATGTTCCAACTCCCTGGACCTGGATCCACAGGCAGCAAGCACACACATATATACTCCCTGGACCTCGATGGATGCAGATGCAAACGCTGTCTTGCCTGACAGGCAGAAAGCAAAATGCTGGCGTTCCATGACGAGGACTGCAGACTGAGACTGTAAAAAAAGCTAGGATCCACGCTCGCTCCCACTGTTGAAAGCCCAGTGTGCTCCCCAACGACTGACGGTTGAAATAAACATGCTGTAAAAGGATCAGCGAGATGAGCCACTGGCTGGCTGGCGGCCACGACCGTTCGCTGATGCGTCGCCATTCATAGTACGTGCGTGCCGGGACAGTAGGAAAGCTACGGCCGGGGCATGAAAGTGGCTGACATTGTTGCCTTGCCTGCTGCCCTGCTGGGACGGGCAGGCAAGCCATGCATATCCATCGAGAGCCAGGCAAACTCGCACAGAAATGGAGCAGGAGTTAGACGGGCCGTCGTGTCAGAGCACCACAAATATGCTAGCCGCTCGATCGCTTGCTTATCTGATTGACTGCGCTGTCAAGATCGACCAAATCTTTCAGCAACAACAAACAGCCGTCGGCTTCCTTACTACTGTTACTGTTTTTCTTTTTTTCTTTTTGCTCGAGCTGATTTGCTGATGGTAACTGTTGTCGGCAGCAGTGTAGTGCTAGATGTAGGGGGTTATTATATATGCTTTATTTAGTTATGTACTCCCTCCGTCCCAAAATAAGTGTCGTTTCCGCTTCCCGAGAAATAACTTTAATTAAATATATAGTAAAAAATATTAGCATTTATAGTACATAATTAGTATTATTGGAAAGATCTTTAAGTCTAGTTTTTTAACAAATTTATTTAGAGATATAAATATTGTATATATTTTCTACAAAGCGAGTCAAATTTGTAGCACAAAAACCTAAAATGACACTCTTTTTGGGACGGAGGGAGTAGGGCTTTGTTTAGTTCAAGAAAATTTTTGAATTCAGCTATTGTACCACTTTCGTTTATATTTAACAATTATTATCTAACTATAAACTAACTATGCTCAAAAGATTTATCTCGTACATTACAAATAAATTGTATAATTAGTTATTTTTTATTTATATTTAATGTTTCATACATACGTTTAAAGATTTAATATAATAAAGAGTCTTAAATTTTTTGGAACTAAACGGGCGTAGGTACCATTATGCATCTGCATATGTCGTGTCAACGCAAGTTGGTGGGTGTGTACGCATGGTGATGGTTGTGTGATTGGATGGACTGCCGATCACTGCTCATGAACAGTGTCGTCAGCAAACAGCAATGGCCTGGAAACAGTCAGTAGAGAATGCAAATCTCGTCAGGAGATTTTGATCATGCTGTGATACATTATTGCGAGAGCACACACGTACTGGCGGGTGGCGGCGTCTTCTCCAATCGAAACACGCAACACAAGAGCAGGTGGCGGGCAGACTCGCCGGCCGCCGTCAGCACTGCACGGCGGTCTTTTTTTCTCTGTCGACCACACGCCGCTCGTCGTACGCCATGGCCGGCGGTTTTCACGGCGAGCTGGCCACACCAGCGCAAGGTTGACGTCAAGTGGAATTTGCCGTGCCGGCGGCGCCGCGCGGGCGGATTAAATTGCATTGCATGGTTATCGCGGCGGCGTTCACGTACGGACGGCCGGCGGCGCCAAGAAGACGGGTTGTAGGGCTTGCTGGTGGCTGCTCGTATAGCTGGGCTGGAACGTGAAGGAGTTGGCCCAAACCCAATAAAAGCAGCCCAAGAGCCTGATGCTGGATCATTTCGTAACAAAAGGTCTGTACCGTCGTCGTCTGTTCCTTTACTTCATGAATCATGACAACAAAACCCTACAGTTTGGACTGCATTATTATAATTTATACGAATAAACTTGCTACACCATATATTTTTCAGTTGTAAATATTATTATGTTAGTATGTCAAGGATTATGTTACACAGTGGCGGACCCAGGATTTGGTTAGGACTAGGGCCAAATCCTGATAGCAAAAAGCCAAAAGCTACACCGTCGTCTATATAATCTATGTATAAAGATTGTTATTACAAAGAAAATTTTTTTAGATCAGAAGTTCTCCAACTACATATTGGCATACAATTTTTAAGAATACAACATTGAACTACAAAAATAAATACTTAGCAATAACAAGAATATAACATTGAACTACAAAAATAAATACCTAGCAATGATATGCTACATTCGTATTTTTCATGTCCTTTTCAGTAACGCCTAAATCTAGACACAAGATGTGAGAGTTAATTAAAAAAGACAAACAAAAAAGTAAGCTTACTTAATGACAATGGATTTGTAGCCTGAATGTATCTTG
>Ga0182004_10000698_pt1 | contig 21959 bp, 9 predicted proteins | sample Sormic07211540_1_FD_120479 | JGI IMG/M metagenome (GOLD analysis project Ga0182004, IMG submission 120479) | Endophyte microbial communities from Sorghum bicolor roots, Mead, Nebraska, USA - 072115-40_1 MetaG | ecosystem: Host-associated > Plants > Roots > Unclassified | place: USA: Nebraska...
AATGCTACAGTAATTCTTTTCTTTTAAGGAATGAAAAATAAAATAATGCCTAGAACGTTGGCGGCCACAAGCCAGCTAATGAGGGCTGTAGCCCATAGAAGAGCTCTGTAGTGGATTCTATGTGCAATTTTACTTATTAGGCTGTTATGCTAGCTTGTTTTTAAAGAAAGGAGTATACTGGTTGCTTCCTGGGCTAGTTAGCTATGGTTGCTTCATGGGCCTTCAGTGTTTTGCGGCAGGCAAGGGGGGGCGGAGCCCAGTTTCGCCTCCACTGGGCTCCGCCCCTGCTTCCAAATAAGTCCACACAGCTATCTTAGTTCTCTCTATGCACCCCAATTCAATCCTTGTTGATTTGTTGCTGCAAATTTCTTCTGCCAATCATCGTAAGAATTAATTACTCCACTTCTAACTCTCATCATACCTCATTAAAACCTTTCTGGATTGGAGGAGGTACTATGTGTTTTTCCCAAAGTAATCCTGTTCTGGTAGTATCCATCTATTTTACTCTCAACGTGCAGGCTACAATGCCATGCAACTCATCGAAGACACAAGCAAAGAAGTTGTTTGTTGCCGAGCCTGAATTGAATATGTCTATGGTTCAATCTTTAGTTTTGCAAAAGATCATCTCAATGTGAAGATAAACTTTGAGATGCTCAAAATTTGTAGATTTCATTTTGAAAGTACTATCCTGATTTCTTTTTTACACTTTTAACATTACTGCCTGGTATAATATTTTCAAAAAAATATGGATTGTTATAGAAAAGATAAACAATTTGCTATTGTCATTTCTTAGACGTAGGGTCTAACTATGGATTTTGCACCGGGCCACCAAATTCTGCAGTATGGCCCTGTGTGTCTACACTCTAGTGTATAAGATCTCAAAAGTGGTTCAAATCGAGAGAATTAAGCTCACCCCTGGGAGGACTTGCTCGATGTAACCAGCGGTGAAGACGGTCCATACATAGGGGATTGTCCTGCAAGGCGCAGACACAAGTCAAAGGAATGTCCTGGGGAGCCACCACCACCACCACTCTGCCGGGAAAAAAGGTGTTTCTTTTGAGCGTCGTGGGCAGGCAGGCAGGCAGGCACGTACTTGGAGGGGATGATGGCGAGGTAGTTGAGTGACGAGGGGAGGAGCTGGAGCAGCACGTATCCACCGATGAGCACAACGACGAGGCCCTTGCAGGTGCGCGTGAACTCCTTGCCGGGGGTCTGCAAGAACGACAGGAACCGGGTTCGGTGGCCAAGCAGTGAGCTGAATCAGATCCCAGGCGAAGCAATGGCGCGGCAGAGCAAGCAAGAAATGAAAGCAGAGGAAGGAAGGAAGAGGCGCTTACGACGGCCGGCGGAGCTCCGGCTGGCTCCGCAGATCCGGGTGCCGGAGCCGTGGCCGTCGGGTCCTGCAGCGGCTGGCTCTCCATCATCACCACCGCCGCTGCCTCCTCCTCCTCCTCCTCCTCCTCTCGCTCTCGCAGATGCAGATCTACTTCTCCTTCCTCTCCCCTTGTTGCCTTGTTTGGTGGAGACGTGGAGTGGTGGCAAATGGCAATAAGAAAGAAGGCGAGGGGGGAGGTGGGGTTGTTGGGGTTACTCTCCACTCCCGCTCCGGTCAACCCTGCTACTGCTACTGCTACTGCTAGGCTTCCCCTCTTCTCCTCTCCTCTCCTCTCCTCTCCTCTCCCACCCAAAGCTTCGCTTCCCTCTTTGCCTTCAGTCGGCCACCAGTCACAGTCAGCTCTGCCGATGCACGCCCAACACCGGACGGAAAGCGAGGGAGGAGAAGCGTCCGTTCCGTTCCGTTCCGGCCTCGCGCCCTCGCCTTGTCTATTTCGCTAACTTCCCTCCCTTGATTTTTTTTCTATGTGGGCCCATCCACCATTAATCAACTGCTAGTAATGTTTTGCCTTTTCTTCGGGCAACGTGAGTCACCAACCAACCATATGCTGAAATAAAATTGGTCGTGTTTGGCTCCCGCCACGGCTGTAGCCGTGCCACAAGAGTGGTGGACGAAACGGCCAATAGACAGTTGGCCTGACATCCAAACCAAACCCACACCAATCCAAAACATATATATATATATATATATATATATATATATATATATATATATAAAAGTCAAATCCAAACCAAATTAGACCATGATTTCAATCATCCACACCAAACCAAACCACGTATGCACTAGATCCATTAAAATACATTTTCAACCCACTATTTCACCGGCGCCTCATGCTATTGTTTCTATTTAGCCATAAACAAAAGAAAAAAATAAATAGACAGAATAAAAAATCATTGTAAACTCTATTATTTACAGCCAAACCAGTTCAGCCCATTTTAATATGGCCCAAACCAAACTGGCCCAACAGCCTTTTCAGCCTGTTTCAGTCCAAACCAATACAGCCCAAAAGTAAAACCAAACAAAAAAATCGGTTTTAACCCAAACCATTGTCAGGTTTACAGACAGTTGCATACATCGGCTTGTTCGTTTGATTAATAAGCTATAGTAATTGACTGATTTATTGTGAGAGAAAAATATTGTTGAATGACTGCTAAATTCGATTGATAAACTGAAGCGAACGGGCTGTAACCTTGCAGCTACGGTGTGTGCCAAACCTTTTTGACGATGTGTGGTGGGAGCGTTTGGTTGTTTTGGCATATGTTGTACTTGTGGCGTGGTGACTTACGACGTGCGTTAGCTGCGAGCCAAACGCGCCCAAGCAATGCATAAATGTTAATATATATATATATATGCTCGATAAAGGAAGAGAGTTGCAAAGCATATGCAAGAGAGTGTTAGGTTTGTTTTTGAGAGCCTCCTATGTAGCTTCATTGTCGGACAATAATCTAAACATCGGACATCCAAAATCAAATGTTTGGAAATATTCACGGATTGTCTACAAGTTAAGCGGACACATCTTTGTTCTAGAATGGTAGCATCAAAATCAAACGTTTGGAAATATTTACATATTGCCAACAAGTTAAGCAAACACATCTTTAGTCTCTAATGGTAGTATCTAAGACTTATATGCTGGTGAATTAATCAAGATTGGATCCATCGAGCTTTTAATTGGGGTTGAATTCAAATAGGCATAACTCATAAAGTAGCTAATTTATTAGCTGAATATGTTAATAACTATCTCATTAGTTAGACCAACCTAGCTAATTGCTAGCTAAGAGCTATTAGCTAACCAACTAATAGGTAATGTGGCATCGTTCGTGCTTTACTGTGCAAGTGAACTCCAAAGATTGTCATCTATGCACATAGTAATGAAATAGACTTTCAGTTGTCTCGGTCGTTGAATCTTAACAAAATTATCATGTGTCAATTTTGATCGATAAAAAACCAAACAATAAATTTTGACCATTTGTTTCTCTAACAAAAAATCAATATCATTGAAGATCGAGTTAGTTTGTTGAATACAAATCTATTGATAACAGTTTTTATATTCTAAATAAACTTCTATATAATTTAAATACTCCATGATAATTTTTTTTTTTACTTTCACATTTGTAAAATATGTTATTATCATTGGACGAAGACAGTATACAATAGTAGCACTTTTTCCACTTTTGAGGAGCTGCTGCAAAGTGCTAACTTCGTGACGACTAGGGTTGCACAATTTGCACGTTAACAGCACGCTGTCACCTAAGCATTGTCATCCTTTTTCTTTTGGTGCTCACGAATCACGAGAGCTCTACACACTTAGCACCACGCTAAAAAGCTTATATAATATCTATATATAGTTGTTAGAATAGGCTGAAAATGATTTTGTGGAAAAAGACATGGAGTAGGAATGGATTATAGCGAGTGAGTGAGGTGGGCAGGCCGTTGCTTTCCTGATCCTAACTTTTGTTACAGTACATACCACCTAAGGGCCTGTTCGGTTAGGCATTCCTGACCTAGAACGGCCCGGAACATTTCTAGGCCAGTATAAAATATCGAATGGTTCCAGACCCGAAATAGTTCCAGGCCATTTCAGCCCAGAAACGAATGGGCCCTAAAGCGAAGCGACTTGTTCACTGCTCGTAGAGATCAGGGTAGGACGTGTTTTCGTCCATATATGTAAATGAATTTATGGTGGTTTGGAACTCTAAGTTGGATATTTTCCAAGAGTTCCAAATGATATAGTTCTGCTCCACTCTATGTTTTTAGCTAAATAGGTGTAGCTCCACTTCCGAAGAAATGTGGAGTGTGAGATAACTTAAAGGAAATAAGGAATGCTCTATTAATAAATTCCAGTTTTTTTTGTTAAGTTGCTTCATGTTGAACTTTATGGAGCAACCCCAGATAGGACCTAAACACTTATTGCATGTGAGTTTGTGTCCAAAACAACTTCATTTAGAAAACTGGAGAAAACATTATGTAGACGGTCAGTAGTTCCGAAACTTGGTGTGAACTGAGCGTGCAAGGCTTGTGCTGTAACCTAACTATCATCTATGTGATACTCCCTCCATCTCAAATTATAAGTTATTATTCTATTTTTTTTAGAGAGTCAAGATACTTTAAGTTTTACCAATTTTATATAATAAGAATATAAACATTTGTGATATCAAATAAGTATCATTATTTTTTTATTAATTATATTTTCATAGTATTACCTATTTGATGTCATAAATCTTTATAGTTCTCTCTAATTTTGGTCAAATCTGAGATACTTTGACTTTTTTAAAAGTTAAAATGACTTATAATTTCGGACGAATGGGGTAAGAACTTTGGTGTGGACTATGTACTAGTCATGTGCATCTATTCTATTTGTGCGTGCAGTAGTCTAGTAGATAACATGGATAGTGCAACTCCAAGGTGGCTAGATTAATCAAGTTAAGCTGAGATTGGTCATAGATAACATTTTTTATTTAATTATAGTGTCCTCACATTATTCATGCTTAGTACATAAAAGTTATTTCGGTACATACACATTCCACAAATCAGATTTTGAAATAACCGATGATGTATTTTAGAGTAGTTGATGGTCAATTCCAAAACCAAATATGCCTATACTTAAAAAGAGATGGAGGGAACATGTTCCATACCCAAGTGATACATATATATGAGTCTAATAACCAATAGTATTTGTAGCATAAAACTGAATTGAACTTTTTTTTTGATAAGTACTGAATTCAACATCGCACCTTTACTGACAAAACAAAGCTGATGACACTGCCTCTGTTCCAAATTAAACTCTACTATACAAAAAGAATGAAGCGTTAGTAGTCTTAATAATAATCGTAAAACTGAGAGAGCATATTAAACTGATGAAAAATTGTTGAAATTTAGTCATTTTTTTAGGGGAATGAAATTTAGCCGGTTGACATTTAGGAAATCTGTTTTCATTTCATTTCTTAGATTTTTTTGAGGAACTAATTTCATTTCTTAGATGAGACTCAGGCCTTGTTTAGTTCCAAATTTTTTTTGGGAAATAAGCACTGTAGCACTTTCGTTTGTATATGACAAATATTGTCCAATCAGACTAACTAGACTCAAAAGATTCGTTTCGTAAATTATAGGTAAGCTATGTAATTAATTTTTATTTTTATCTATATTTAATGTTTCATGCATGAGTTTAAAGATTCGATGTGACAAAAAATCTTAAAAATTTTTGGTTTTGATGAGGAACTAAACAAGGCCTGAGAGAGAAGAACAGATGGCCCAGAATAGAGAAAGGCCGTTTCCCAAATGAGAAAAACGAAAAACTAACGGCCCACTTGCACAAAAAGGCCCAAGACGATAATTCCTTTCGCTGCGCGCTGCAACTGCAACCCTCCGATCCGCGCACACAGCCGCCCGCCGCCGCCATGGAGGACGTCCTGACACCGCCGCCGCCGCCGCCGCAGCAGCAGCAGCAGCCGGAACTCGCCGGAGAGAAGCGTAAGAGGGAGGAGGGTTCGGTGGACGCGTCCACCGAAGACGCTCCATCCGCCCCCGCCTCCACCGGCAGTGCTGAGGATGCGGCCGGCAGCGGCGTCGCCCGGCACCCGATGTGGAAGACGAGCCTGTGCTCTTTCTTCCGCCGCCGCGGCGCCGGCGCCGAAGGGTGTAGCCACGGGGAGTCCTGCCGCTACGCGCACACCGAGGAGGAGCTCCGCCCGCGGCCCGACGGCACCTGGGACCCCACCTCCGACCGCGCCAAGAAGCTCCGCAAGGTCGCCGCGGAGGCCCAGGAGGAGGCTGAGGAGGAGGTCACGGTGGATGAGCAGGCACTCGACAAGTGCCTCGTCGGGCTCCCCAGGGGGTGGACGGCTGATAGGCTCAAGTCATTCCTCCAGGAGCAGGCAAGTAGTACTGGTGCTCAATTCCTTCTTGTTCTTCTTGGTTTTATTGGACAGTGTCTCATACTCTTGTACTACGCATTGCCGGTCGGCATCAACAACTAGAAGTCTAGAACTATATTTAAATGTCAGAGCTCCAGAAGTTTGCTTGATACATTGAAGCCTGAACCAATACTGATTCTGTCCAGCAGGGGCGTCTGAGTGATCATGGTGTATGAGTGTTTTAGGCAGCTTAAGTGTGATTCGTATTGGTACATGTAGTTAAATATCAACACCAACACATTTGGAGTCTCATCCAGCCGATTCTCCCCTTTTCTTTTTGAAAAGGAATAAGGATATGCATCCGCGAATCCTGTTAGTTTATGCTGAGTTGCCAACCTAATGGTTACAAGTTAATTGATGGTGCTGCAGGAAATCTCGTATGCAACAGCAAAGAAGAAGAAGGGAATGACAGTTGGTTTTGTGACTTTTCAGAGTGTTGAACAACTAACAAATGCTGTTCAGGTAATTGTCCCTCTCTATATACTGTCTATTTGCTTGGGTGTCTAGGCTAGGCAAGGAACATTGACTTTTACCTCTTGAATTGGTTAGGTCCTTAAGGAGAACCCTTCTGGTGGAAAAGAAATCAAGATAGTAGATGCCAATCGTAGGTCCCATCAAAAAGCACATGTTGAAGCACCGGTATCCAATACTGGAACAGCAACAGAAAATGGCAGTAGTCCTACTAATGCAGAGGAAACACCTGCTCCTGAATCGGATTCATCAAGTAAAAGAAGTGCCCGTGATGCAGTTACTCCCCTTGCCCATATGACTTACATTGATCAGCTAGAACACAAAAAACAATCGATGGCACAGATACTGAAGAAACTTGTAAGGCCAATTTCATGTCCTTGTACTGTTCTAAACACTGATAAACAATGGTTTTACAGAAATTGCTAATCTCTCTTTTACTGTTCTAATCTAATGTAGACTCGCAATGCTAGGAAAGCTTGCCCACCTGCCATTCCCCTTCCTGATTGGGTTTTAAAATCAAAGGAAATCGGTAACCTTCCAAGCTTATTGTGTTACAATTTCACATGGTATTCTCAGTAATTGTGATAAGCTCTTGTTTGGATGACAATGGGTTGATCCAGCATCCATCATTGTCATATAGTTTGTATTCTCCTTTGTGTTTCAAAAAGATTTCTATTTCTTTACTAGTACTTTTACCACCGCCCATCAAATACAATTACACTCATAGCTTGTTTTAGCTCTAGCCATATTTAACGCTAGCTCTGCCCCTTATGATCCCCATGCAGATTCTTTTAGACAACTATATGTCTATATATGGATGAAGATAGTTGTATGCCATGCTTTATGTTGGAATTTTTTTGGCAGAATGATTGAAATGTAATGCATATTTTGATATAAGCCATGCGGGATTGTGAGTAAACTGAAACAATCTCTATCTACGGAGTTAAATCTAGTGTTAAAGGACATGCATGCTAATGCTTACTTATTATTGCTGATAAGTAATAAACAATCTCCAGTCAAAATAGAAGTATTAATCAACATATGCAAATAGTTATGCCATACATGTATGTGCTCATGGAAGCCTCAAATAGAAGCAGTGCTTCCGTGGAAGAGTCTTCAACCTTAACTAGACACCCATGGTGAGCTGTGTCCGCTTGGACGCCTAGGTGACGCCTTTGAAACAGAGACCAAAGGAACAACTTATTGTCCAATGTTTTTGTTATATATATATTTTCACTACCCTACGATGATTATAACACATTAATGTTGAAGACTCTTCCACGGAAGCACTGCTTCTATTTGAGGCTTCCATGACCCTATTATAAGGGCTGGACAAAAAGCTCGCTGAGCTGGCTTGGTGGCTCGTTTCAAAAGTCCTCCAATCGGACTTGTTTTTTCTTATAAAAATGAAAATGACTTAATTTTGAATAACTTGGACTTCGGCTCGGCTCGTTAAACTCAGCATGAAGTTGGATCTCAAACAATTCAGGAGACTATGATAAATAAGATTATGCCAATTTTCAAAAAAGCTCAAAAAAAGGTGCAGTTGGCTCGATATTCAGGAGACTATAACTCTTCCATGCTTCAATGATTCATATCAATAGCAGACAAGCTGTTAGAATCTCTAGGCAAAGACATGAGACATGGTGCTGACTGCTGAGTGTAAAATATGTGTCAGACATGCCTTTTCTTTTGGTTGAAAGTGAACATAAGTGGCATGCAATCCAACTCTTTACAAATGCAGACAAATCCTAATGTGTTTCACTTACCTGAAACATATATAAATCTGTTTTTGACCAGTGTCTGAGACTCTGCAATTTATCTCAAATATTTGGAACATGCTCTTCTCATTGTTCTGGCTTCTGAACATGGGGGGTCTGAAAAATTAATTTTTCAGCTTAACAGGATGCACTTATTATGGCCTTTGCAATGACCTTTTGTGCTTTGCCTCTTGGTAATGGCCTTCTGGACTCTACTCCTTTTAGCTAAGTAACGGTCTGTTCGATTACCCAGGTGGCCTTCCTTGCAAGCTTGAAGGCATTTTGGAGTCCCCAGTTGTTAATGGATACCGTAACAAGTGTGAGTTCTCTGTAGGATATTCCTTAGAGGGCAAAAAGACGGTGGGATTTATGCTCGGAAATTTCAGGTTGGTTTCTCTTTCTCATTTTTTCAGTGCTCTTAATTTCATTAATAATGACTGGTACAAAATAATTCTAGGGAAGGTGTGACTGCTGTTGAGGAACCTGTGAACTGTCCAAATGTCTCAGAAATTTCCTGCAAATATGCCCAGATGTTCCAAGATTTTCTTCAATCATCAGGCTTCCCTTTGTGGAGCAAGATTGACAACTCTGGGTTTTGGCGCCAACTCACAGTATGCTCTCTAGCTTCTCAATCTACAGCTAGATGCTTCTATTTTATGTTTATATTGGGATTTTGAACTAAGGCTACTATAGATTATTAGAATTAACAATTTTGCACTGGGATTGTTTTAGGTTCGTGAGGGAAGATGTCCAGCTGAAGCTGTTGTTTCACAGAATGCAGAATCACAAATATCAGAAGTCATGCTTATTGTGCAGGTTATTTAGAGTAAAACTTCACTTGTAGTGTCAACCTAATGATTCATAAATAGGGTGTTTGGTTTGAGGAACAAGTTAGTCCATTATTGTTATGATGCTTAGCTCATATGGGGGTAATGGCGCCAAGGCTTTGTGGCCTGGCTGCCGAAGCAAGGGGATGAGAGATTAGACTGATAGCAGGGAGATGAGATTAGAGATAGCATGGGGTGAGTTGAGAGATAACTTCATTCTTCATTCCTTCCCTCATTCCATTGATGCTGGTTACAATATATAGGAGCTGAGCTCCTTGCTAGGCACACAGACTCTGGCCCTTTCACACTTGAGGCCCCTTCAGCTGCTCCTTAATTGTTATTAATAGCCTTGATGACATTGGCCCTTTCAGCCACCAGCCTCCTCGGGCTCCTGCACGCCTGCTGACCACATGTCCCCATGCAGCTGCTGACCATGCGAGTCCCCAGGCGGCTGCCTGCTGCCTGCCCCCCATGACAATTATCTCGCCACTCACTTTTTTTATTTGGGCTATGAAATGGAATAGGTTGATCCATCATCACCTCATTCTTCACAAGCCAATAATTAATACTAGTACGAGGAATGGAGTCATTCCACCAAATTTGAGGAATGAACTCATGATGCACCACCTCATCTAGTATGTGTTTGATTCCTCAAACCAAACACCCTAAAACATTCCTAGTGGCTAGCCACTGACACCCTATCAAACTTTGCCTATAATTTCAGGTGTGTTCAACAGGTGTTGATGAAGCTCTTATGAAAGAAGAGTTTGACAAGCTGTCTGCTGCCTTGATACAAGGAGCAGCAACATGCTCACCTCCCTTGCCACTGACAACTATTGTAGTGCAAGTAAGTTTTCGCAGAACTATGATTTGTGTCTGTTCTTATTAACTTCACTTCTCTTACTTTTTTTTGCTTGTAAAGCGTATTGTGTGCTGTCCAGTAAAAGCTATAGCCCATAGGTGTTAGTGACTTACTTTGTCATGGTTGTCAGGAATTTTGTTTAACATTTTGCTGGGAGCACTTTTGTCTTTATATATAATACTAATTTGTATAGTCATGCCTAACACTGGGGCACTGGGCTCATTGTTCATTTGTTTTTTAGCGGCTGTTTGGAGTTTGGACCTTGTTGATTTAGAAATAACATTTTTTAGGAAATAACCTTCATATGATTTTCAGGAAAACTGATTTTAAGTTAGTGTTATTTTGGATAAGTTTACGGAGCATTCTGTTTGGATGATTTGTTGAGCAGTGGAGAAAATTTAGATTGGACTGATTCATGAAAAAAACAAGGCTGATGTCATAAAACTCGTACTATGTGGTAGTTTTTTTTTAAATATCTTGATCTTTATTTGTTAACCAAACCGGATTTTATGTTGTTAAGCTCCAAAAATTGTGGTAAAACTTGAGACCAAACAATCCCTTAGTGATGTTACTTTCAGTTTATTATGTTGTACTTGAAATAATTGAAGAGTAATGAAACCAACTTATGCAGGATCATAAAGGGATATCAAATGCTGCACCTACTGATTGCCCACTGATCCCGCTATTGGTACCAAATGGAGATCAGTTGGATGGCACAACAGAAGATAAAACAAGAATCCATGATCACATAAGCAACTTAAAGTTCTCTATATCACCAACAGCTTTTTTCCAGGTCAGTAGCTGAAACAGCAAGTTATTGCTAATTGCCTTTTATGGTTATAAATAAGTGTTTTAATGACACAGAATTACACAGGTTAATACTCTTGCTGCAGAAAGATTGTATACCCTTGCTGGTGATTGGGCTAATCTCAATTCAGACACATTACTTTTTGATGTGTGCTGTGGGACTGGAACTATTGGCCTGACCTTAGCACATCGTGTTGGAATGGTGATTTATTTTACACAATTTGTTATCTAGTGTAACACACAACTACAGCTTGAGCCATTATTAACTTATTTAGATTCTTATTAAATGTCTCTGTTTATTTGGAAAAATCTTTCTCAAATCTAATTACTATTGTATTATTGCCAGGTTGTTGGGATTGAAATGAATGAATCAGCAGTTTCAGATGCTCACAAAAATGCTCTTATCAATGGCATAAAAAATTGTCGCTTTGTTTGTAGTAAGGTAAAGGCTCATATTCGCTACATGAAACTGATGCCACGTTGTCTCATTCTTAACTACCATCTTGTCTTCCTCTAAAAACTACCGTAATGTCATCCTGTTCAGTTCCATTGACTTCCTGATCTATCTGCATACTGAAATAATCTCATTTAAGCTCATGTGTTGGGATTAAACAGGCTGAAGATGTGATGGGGCCCCTTCTGACAGAATATCTTGGTTCACCACAGCAGCAGGCTGCAGCTTCTGAAAGTAATTCTGAAATTGATGATACAAACAAAAATGAGGATACAATTGACTGCACAAATTGTGATGGTGAAAATATAGATAGTTCAAAGCACAGAAATGACAATGGTGAAGGTCAGCAGCCTATGGACACGTCAGTTGACTATCCTACCTGTGCAAGCAACGAGGAGGTGGATGGGGTGAACAAAGTGGTTGATTGCAGTCATGATGAACACAATGTGGCTTCTGGTGAACAGAATTGTGGGGAAGCATCGTTGCTCAATGATAAACCCATTGAGACATCATCGGATAATAGTTTGGAGCAAGGCAAAGCATGTCAGGATGGTTCTTCCAATCCAAACGATAATGTCCTTGCTGCTAATGCATGCCAGTTTAAGAATGTTGTTGCTATTGTAGACCCTCCACGTGTTGGCCTTCACCCTACTGTAAGTAAATCTCAGCCTTCTGCTGAATGATTGTAGTGAATTCCTGAAACAAGTCTGCTTGTTATTTTCCTGCTGTTACAGTGTAATGAGCTGGTGCTTGCCACCTGTATTTAATCAAAGGGCTGGCAGCTATCCTAGTTCATTCCACTATTAGCGATCCAAAGCACTTGGGGGTAGCACAATGATTTACTGGATTTACTTGCACTATGCTACAGTTTATATTCTGGTTCTTACTAAGATGCTAACCTTAATGTGGATCATACTCACATTCTGAGTATCTTTATAGGTGATCAAGGCATTGAGGACGCACCCACGTATTCGACGTCTAGTGTACGTATTTCACATACTTGATACTTGCATTGTACCATAATGTCTTAGTTGGACACAATAGATTTTCTTGCTTCTCTTTAAGCTAGAAGTTACTGGCCGCATATGCAGTGAAGTGTTTGCTGATGCTGAACTGAATTGTAATTGAGGTAGTGATGTCCGGTGGTTCCGTTCTGAAGATCAAGGGCAGTTTCTAGTGTAGAGTTTAAACAAACATACAGCAGTGTCATGGATTAGTCTGCTTACAGTTGTGAAACTCACTGCTTGTTTTTCTTTTCTCGTATCACAGGTACATCTCCTGCAACCCTGAGAGTCTAGTCGCTAATGCGATTGAGCTTTGCACGCCAACATCTGAGAAACAAGAGAAGAACAAAGGCAACCGAGGGTGGCGATCTATGAGCAGCGCCGGTCTTGCACGGCAGAGGACGAAGTCGATGCCCAACTCTGAACCTTTTATACCCAAGAGGGCAATGGCTGTCGATCTGTTCCCTCACACGCCGCACTGCGAGATGGTTATGCTTTTTGAGAGGTGAAGGATGGTTATGATGCCTCAGATTCTTGTTAGAGATTTTGACCTATATATATGTCGAGGACCATATCAGTTTTCCTCACTTTGGTCCATACATTTTGTAACATCTATTTGATTGAGAAGCCATGACAGTTGATGGTTACTGTTTGAGATTTGTTGTTTTGATAGGATCAGCTACGTAATCCTCGGTACATATTTCTTTTTGCTGTTAAATGGATGCCATAGGATTCACGTACTAAAATGTGTGCTACTTGTTAGCTACTATACCTGCCGCAGTTTTTATATCGATGGTCCAACCTGGAGTGGCATCCTAGTCAGGGAAGAAAACCGTACACAAGTACTGGAGCTACTAGTGTTGGCCCAACTCCAACAGCATTAGCAGTATTGTAGCACTTTGATCTTTTTGTTCTATAAAAAGTATTGTGACACTTTGATCTTTTTCTTCATTGTTTTACGAGTGGGTTTGGCCTTTTTTTTTTTTTGATCTGTCAGGATTTGAGACAGATAACGACATGTTCCTAATTGCGTCATAAGCATGCCGTCTCATTTTGAGCATGGTGTGTGCTAGGGCATTTGACAAGTGTACAATACTAGACCCTTGTTCATTGGTTACTACTTGCTAGGACCAAAGATGAATGTCGGCCATGCAGCTAAAAAAAGGATTAAACTAAAGCTGAACGATGATTTATGAGATAAATTATTGTATGATGAGGTGTTCAGTGAGAGATTTATCGCTGCATACATACGATCATTTGCACCTTTTTCCAATAAAAAAGAATGCATAAACCAGTGCTCAAGTTGAAATCGAAATGGGAGAAAGCACTAGGTGCTCTAGAATGAATGAGATAAGCTGTCGCTCGCAATCTTGTCCTTGAGAGAGAGAGACTAACGTTCTTGGTGATCGGCCAGGTTTGCTTTAAACAAATATCTAACGTACGATGTGGTGCTGCTGGTGCAGACATAGAGAGGATTTTCTACAGCTCAAAAGTAAAGCAGAAAATCATAAAGGAAAAATGAAATGATTCCTAGAGAGAGATTGAGTTGCAGTGGGTCCTGCTGCTGAAGTTGAGAGGAATCTGTGCCAATGTCTTCATGGATGGACGGCAAGAGTCGGACAGGCAGGCTGCAGGCATGAAGGTTTAGGTGGCCAGCATGAAAATTTCATTCCATTTAATACACTCCCATTGGCTGCGAGACCAGGTTTCTTCATCCATAAATTCTGAGCTAACAACTGCTTGACTGCCGGTGGTGGTGGTTATGAATCACTACTCCATCATCACTGCTAGGGCATGAAATGAACCATACCATACCGACGACATGTGCAATCTGCAAAGTCAACCCCCCTATTATATTTTGCTTCAACTACTCTAGTCAGATGCAATTCTAACTTTATCCCCAGCCAAAGCAAGTTAGATTTTGGACAAATTTATACCAAAAAAAAATATTAGTATAACTATCCTACTAGATAAGTAACACTAGATTAGATATGTCATGAGATATGTTTTTATATTATAGTATTTATTTAGAGTCAAATGCTAATGATGTTTTCTATGAATTTGATCAAGCTTAAGATGCTTTAACTATATATCTATTTAGAGTTCAATGTTAATGATCTTGTATGGTGCGAGGGCAAATCCATAATTACATTCTTTGTGGAATGGAGTAGGTAGTTGTAGAATATCAATTTTTTGTGGATTGGGCCAGATAACTAATTAGACCCTATGTGTGTAGCTCAGCGATATGTACTCCCTCCGTACTTTAAAATAAAGTCATTTTTGTTTTTTATAAAAATACTTCTCAAAGAGTGATATATGTAGTTTTTTATGAAAGTATTTTTTTTAAGACAAATCTATATATGGTTTTCATATTTCCAAACTCAACAACGTAAAAGTTATTTATGATTTATATTCTCAATGTTTGACTCAAACCTTATCCAAAATAACTTTATTTTTTAGTAAGAAGGGAGTAGTTCTTAAAATTAGAAATTGAGATTTGGCTATGGCAACTTCTATTTTCTGTTAATTTCATAAATGTTTCTCACTATTATTGAAAAAAAAAAACTGTCAATATTTATCCAGAGGATACAACAAGCAACAAAGTGTCAGTGGTGCCAAAGAAGGAAAATTTTTTTCTAGGAATTGGCTCTGGTGGTGAAGACATGTCCAAGGAATTGGCTCTTTTTCTCCAAATGGGCGGCTGATGTGATCTTTAGCTAATGCAATGAACAATAGCGTTGCTAATACATGTGCAAGCAGACTATACAGCAGCACTATGCAAGTGTATATATTTGCGCCAGCAGTGACGTCAGCTGTCAGACCAAAGTCGGTCGTCCATCTGGCTAGAAATGCACGGACTTTTTATGTGCATGGCTGCCGATTGACACTTGTTTTGAATACGTCATCTGCATTTATACCAGTGAGTGATCCTCCTCCAATGGTTGCCGCCGTCTCCTACGTGGCATGCAATCTCTCTAGAGATCATTGCACCACGTCACGGTCCTACGTGGCATCCGGATGGGCCATTCATGGGCCTCCAACAAAATATATAAATACTAGTATATGCGTACCTACTCTGCTCACACCGGTCATCACCTGAAAACCTTTGACGTTGTACTACAAAACAAAACAAAACAGCAGTAACCCCCATAACCGTTGCACATGTGGAAGGTAGGTCGGACACCTGTCATCGTGCCCTGTCACAGACTCACAGGGGACGCACAACACACGCTAGCATTTGGCTCTAGTATTTTTTTTTTTTTTTTAAAAAAAATATTACTGAATATTTGACTAACTAAAGACTATTTCTTGTTTTGTTCTTGCAGAAGTTTATTGTTGCCCATTATATTGCTGCATAAAAATGCAATCGAATTCATAAAGTTGGGTTTCTTTTCTTGGCCAAATGGAAGCATTTTCATTCTTGGATACTCTCTAGGGCGCAAAGAAAATACACATCTTATACATTGAGGAGTCAAACTTTGCTACATTTGACAAAATATATATTAAAAAAAATTACTAGCGTTCTCAGCCTCCTAGATGTGCACTTATTTTGAACAGAGGAAGTATATAATTAAGTCCATAGTATAATTTTGACTAGTGCATCAAAACTTAATCATACCCCAATTGGACTATTGTACCCACTGCAAAAAATGCAATACGGAATCGTCGGATTCTATATATACATTTTTCTTAGCAAATATGATTATAAACATGTTTCTAGTGAAATCAAAGTTAGGATAAATCTAAATAAACTCACATTTGTGATTGGTGGAAATACGAGATAAAACTCCTATGCACCATTTCTTTGAAAGTGGATGGACAAATCTAGATGGTACCAGAGGTGAATTTATTATATATTATAAGAACAAATTGGCACCCAAATTTATCTTCTCGAGAGGATTCACGGTTACAAAGGGCTCATCATCACCAGCTTTTATCATCATTCGTGAAAGTGGGCCGTAATAACCAAGGTTATCACCTTCGGCTCGACATTTCATCCGATGGTGCTCAAGTGAATATTCTAGACGATGTGGTTAAGCCGTTTGGTAAAGCTCAGCCACTAGCTAATTAAAAATGCTTTGGCTCCACCTTCTTTGGTGGACAATTTTCTTTGGTTCTGGCTTCTCTTGTTACAAAATCATTAGGTAAAATAACTCCTCAATTTTCACTTATGGTCCTACTTGTCATTGTGTCCACATGAAAATGTTACTTATGAATCATCCATTCCTCTTCTCTTCTTCTCGTCTACCTTTCCTCCATGTGTGGAGCATAGCTGCGCTCTGCTTCCACACATGTGGCTTGCTGGCCGATTTGCCCCTCACATCATCCTTCCTCGTGGCGGTGGTGGCTACACATTGTCTCTCCTCCTTGGAATCGGTACATGCAGGCCACGCCCCTCTTAGCCCTGACTCTTGATAGTGGCACATCGCCCCTCTTATCCTTGATGCAGACAATGCGTCCGCCCCTCCTTCATGTAACCACGGGTTGTGCTCCTCCTCCCAACATCAGGCAGGTGGGCCACACCCTTCCTCCTTGTCATTATCAACCATCCTTAAGCTAGCCTTCGCCAATACGGGAGTGAGAGGGAGCTAGAAGGGTTTGGTATTTTTAGCTCTAGACAACGGGAAAACTAGGACTTCACATGTATAGAGCTGTAGGCAAGAAGTTGGTATCTCATGAAACATTTAAGATGATGAATTAAAATCACTTTATACAACCATTTAGCTAATTATATAAATAAAAATATGTTTAAAAAAAATTATAACCTTTGTTTTGATAATAAACAACTTAAATACAACATATTTTAACTTATTGTATAATAAAAAAAGATTAACCGAGAGGTAGGAAGAGCGATAAAATGAGAATATATATGAAACCAAAACCAGCCTCTCGCTGTTTCGTGCACACATGTAAGAACGACTGAATCGTTCCGGTTCTGAATCGCTGGCTGAAAATACGACTGAATCGTTCCGGTTCGGAATCGCTGGCTGAAAATATTTTTTTGGAGACGATTCTTCCGAATCTCACAAAAAGGAATCGTTTCTCCGTCCTATCCAAACGTTGTACATCTCTACACTCTGCCATCTGATAGGTAGGCTCCTGGATTAATTCCGATGCACTAAATTAATTCGTCTGTCATTGATTCACATCCAAGTGACACCTCCAGTCCACCCAACTTGCTAACCAACTAACAGTGCATCTATCTATATATCTCCGGGTACAAAAGATCATCTGTCAATTGATTCATTGTCAACAATATATCAGCAATCCATGTAAGGACTGTACGAGTAGCAGCAGCAGAAGCAGCATGGAAATTTCTCTAAAGAGAGCAGATAGATAGATGTGTCCTGTATCTCGTTCTTTCGTTATCCATCTTCACTGTTGAGTCCACGATAGGCACACAGCTGATACTGCAACAGTGTATATATATATATAGTAGAGGACGCGTTTTCTCGTTGCTGTTGTTACCATCACAAATGACAAATCCTCTTCCTTTTTTTTTTTTACCTTTAATCATAGCCAAACTTGACCGCAAGGGTTTGGAGATTTGTACTAACGCACAGTGATCTCCACAAAAGCGCGACACTTACGTTACACTAGAGCCACCACGCGCAAACGGCCTCTACACGCCACCACCGGCATGCTAGTCATAGGTTGTGTGTTAAGTAGGCGCCGTGGTCCATGGCTGCGTCTAGGGAGGTGGATGTGGATCACTAATCTCGCAAATCAGATCCATTTGGTATGGCTCTAGCTTCTTGGTACAGTATGAATAGCTACATCCATTGATGCAAATAGATCTTACAATAAATTAATGTCAGAATCGCTTCCGATTGTCTCCCATCGCCTCCGCTAAAAAAGTTTTTTTTTCTTAATTTAATTCGTGGAAGGGTAATTATGTTATTGTACAAGGTTCTCTCAAACTCCAACCCTTATCATCGGTGGCGACGGCTCCCTGTAACACACACTGATGGACGACGATAGGTGGAACCCTAAGAAGATTTAAAAAAACTTAAGAAGAAGATTTTTATTTAACTAACTATAGTACTTGAATCATACACCCTAACTATGCTACTTAAAATATTTTTTTTACAATTATGAATTTACCCTTTTACCCTTCATTAAAAAAAGAATTGCAAAAAAAGAATAACTACTCTTCTATTTAGGGTCCTAATCCTCATAATTTTGGAGGCGATGTGACGTCTATGGCCCACCGACCATAGACACACCTATCGCCTCCCATCGCCTTGCTCCCATCGCCTCTCATCGATTTTCATATTCTGGGTCCACCGACCATAGACACATTAATTGCTTCTCATCGTCTCTCCAACTATTGTAAAAATATTCTAAATTAAAATAAATTAGGAGATGATGAAACCACTATTTTAGGTTTCATCAGCTTTGGCTCTAGTTTCTCCGTATGTTGTAGCAACAAACAGGAGGAGCTATTTCAACTAAGACCATAATAGTTTTATGGGCTTATAGTTCATTTTAAGGTGAGAGATAGAAATAACTCCTTTTGTTATAATGTACGGAGGAGCCCGGACTAGTGATCAGATTTTAATTTAGATTAATATTTAGAACTTAATAAAATAGAGATTAATAAGGGAATTGTGTACTTTCAACTACAGTTGGAAACTAAAACAAACTCATGCTTGGCTGCAAGGACAACAACTTTTCTTTCTTTTGGAGGAAAACTACCGGTACACCATATCTCTTGAGGAAGACAAACAAATTACCCTCATGTGTATTGGTGCCGCAAATCAAAATACTATATACACATTTCACATGTTTTCCTAAATATAGAAAGGGAAAAAGGTTGCAAATAAAGAGCCGACACAGTCAGCATCGTGGCATGGCTAGTGGCACTCCATGTCATATCGGCCGTGAAGGTTTATTTATGTGTGGGAGCGCGAGTACATTTATATGGCTTTCTATACTTAAATTAAACAAATACACACTGAAATTTATTTTATAACTTTTATTTGAAAAATAAAAATATCTCTATAATAATTGACTGCAAGAAAAATGAAAGCAAATGCTATACGCATCTTACTTCCTTCGTTCTAAACTATAATTAAGCCGTTTTGATTTTTTAGATCCATAGCTTTTGCTACGCAACTAGATATATAGTACAAGATTTAAATCTAGAAATGTCAAAACATTTTATAGTTTGAAATTAAGGGAATACTTACGTAGAAGATAGGAGTGGTTTTGGACCAATTGTATCATCTACAGTAATTGTCTGAGATAGATGAAGTTCCTTTTTATGTTAACATACCTGTTTAGATCTTGAGCAATCAACAATACAATAAAAATTAAGTATTTTCAACAACCGTGTCAACGATGAAAACTGAATAAACTTCTTGGTGGAAAGGACAACTACTTTTTTCTTCTACAAAGAAAAAGAAAATAAAAAAAATTATTGGTACCATATCTTTACAAACAAAAACGAAGCACCTTATGCGTACTAGTGGTGCAATTTTTTTTTGAATATGCATTGTACATTTTATAGAAAAGGAAAACATTAATTAATTTCAGAATAAATGTATACTTGGTAAATGTTAGAGTAGAAGTTATCTAATTTATTATTTGACGATAAACACGTATTTCATAAAATTAAATGTTGACAACATTACAAGACCGAGGTAATAAGCCTAGTCTTAGTGCTTGCAGCGATCAAAAGCCAAAGTATACTTGGTGAAATGAATCAACAAACTTGCAGCTAGTGTCAACATTCATGTTCAACTCAACATCCAATGATTCAATAGTTCATTAAATCATTTATCAAGTACGCCCTCTATCCCTGAAAGCTTTAATTCCTAGAATCCGTGTGAGTCAAAGTTTTTCAAGTTTGACCAACTTTATAGAAAAGAGCATCAATATCTATGAGATAAAATAAGTATCTTATAAAAATATATTTTATGACAAATATAATGATACTAATTTGGTACCATAAATCTTAGTCTTTTTTTTTGAAATTTGGTCAAAATTTTAAAAGTTTGACTTAAGACAACTCTAATAATTGAAGCTTTCAAGGACATAAGAAGCATACTGCATAATATAGAGACACACACTCTCTTATTTATTAAGTGTCGTTGTGGGATGCGCCGTACACATTAGTCAAATTTTGTAAACTTTGACTAGATTTATAAAAAATATTAGCAATAGTTGTATTTTAAACAAATTTATTATAAGAACTAATTCAACGATCCATCCAACAACATATAATACTTATACTATAGTCAAAGTTGAGTATGCTTGACTTCTCGAGAAATGAAAATGACAAATAAAAAGAAAAATAGAGAGAGTGAGAGAGTAATATAGGCAGATCTAAATTAAGGTATTAATAGCAGCTAAAGTATCATTAGCAGCGAAGTAATTGAGAATATCGTAGCGGTAGACTCTATGAAAAAGTTATAGTTGACTAGTTAGAGACAAGATTTATATATCCTACAAGGAGTGTTGAGTTGGGGGGATGATAACCCATGAGCATGCATGACTACTGCATCAAGTGGTGAAAGTGAAAATGGAACTGACGGGGGCGGCTGCGGCTGCGGCTGCGGCTAGAGCTTTTGTCGTCGATCCGTCCGGCCGCGTCCTGCCCACCTCACCCTGTCGCCTCCACTCGCTTCGAAGCTCCACCACAGCAGCCCAGCAGCCGTCGCCTCCCTCTATTTATGATGCCTGCCTCTGCCTCTGCCTCTGCCTCTGCCTGCACCGAATCGTCTTCTCCATCCCAGTTGAGCCGCAAGAAAAGCATCGAATCGAATCGTCTTCTCCATCCCAGTTGAGCCAATTCCGCCATTGTTGATCGCCCGCTCGCCTTTTTTTTCTTTCCTCTGCCACCACTGCTCTGCGATCGACGGCTGATTGGCAAGGAACCGATCGAGCCACTGTCCAGATTTCAATCCCAAGATTGCTTCTGGCCTTCCCTGCCAGCAGAGCCGGCCATGGAGAAGAAGGAGACTCCGCCGATGCATAGCAGGGACCTGCAGGTAAAGTCAGTCAGGCCAAGACTCAGATACATCATTCATGTAATCATGTGTGCTTTAATTGGCTGCACTCTTATCTACTACAGTACCTTTTAATCCATGCATGTGTATTGGGGTGGAAAATTATTGTTACTGTGTAATCCAATTCCTTATCAGTCAGATGAGATGGGATCTTCTGCTAATCTGCTAGTGTTAGCATCTTGTACTAGTATGCAGTTGCAGATTGTTTGACTTGAAAACATTTTGGTAACTTTTTAATTCTTTTTTTTTTAAAAAGACTTCTTGACACTTCCTACCCTTCCTGCTCTGAAATTAGACTAGAATAGAGTAGTGTTACTTCCATGGCAATCAGCAATTCAGCAAGCAGGCTAGCTGGCAACGGATTACTATGTGCAACTCTGCTGATTTTCCTTCCTTATATATATATATATATATATATATATATATATATATATATATATATATATATATATAT
>Ga0182004_10000699_pt1 | contig 21955 bp, 16 predicted proteins | sample Sormic07211540_1_FD_120479 | JGI IMG/M metagenome (GOLD analysis project Ga0182004, IMG submission 120479) | Endophyte microbial communities from Sorghum bicolor roots, Mead, Nebraska, USA - 072115-40_1 MetaG | ecosystem: Host-associated > Plants > Roots > Unclassified | place: USA: Nebraska...
ATGGTAGAAAATTGCGCGGCGCGTTGATATCTCTATGTAATCCCGACATGTGGGCCTTTCTTCCTTATTTCCTGATAACCCCCTGCAGAAATAGACAAACACCAAAACTCGTGGAATTCTGTCCTTTTATTTATTTATTTGATGATTATATTTGGTACTTAAGGACCGTCAACAAGAACCACCACTTTTAGGAAATAACCCTACAATTTGATTCTCATCCCATTTCACTTGCATTTTCTTTCGTTCAGTCTCGTTCTGAGAGTGGAATCGAACCACTCACTCCGTTTGGATTTAGAGTCCAAAGGGCCCAGCTAGCGAAAGAGGATTTACAGTCCCACGCGAGCAGCCCACCAGAACCTTTTTCTTACTTGATTTTTGTACGATTTTTTGAGCAACTAGCGTGAAAGCCGTTACGCTAACATGCATCCTCTTGCTCGGTTAATATAGTTTAGGATTGCCAATTTGATTAGAAATTCTCTGCCACTCCCTGCCGTCAATATAGCTTGTTTTTCAAACTAGCATTGAATTTCCTTTCGTAAGGGAAGTCGAGGATAGGTATTTTCCAAGTAAAGTTTAAGGTCTTTTCACTTACCCAAGGAAACTTGGAAACAACGCGTCTAGCTTGGAAAGCTAGTTAGGGATATTCGATAGAGGAAGGAACCATTTTGACTAGTGAATGCACCAAGAAAAGCCTTTTAAGCCATGCTTGGTAACGCACATGTCCCACTCTACCTACATCGGGACTGGTGAGAGCCGACGATGCATGGAATTTTTGAAACGCTCTACTTAGTACGGCCGGCCTATAGAACGAGAATTTCTGTGTCGTCCAACAGAGCTTAGAAGAAGGTGACTCGGAGCCTAAGGAAGGTGACTCGCGCGGACAGCTGACTCCTTTTCAATAGACAGGAATAGCCAAACCTACCCAGCTGGCTGGTCAATCTCAGTGATCTTATCGGCCAGCAAAGCAGAGACGGACGACCACGGTCCCGACCTTACCAGCACCGTAGGTTTACTAATCAATGAAGCCCTCAACCTACTATCTTTTCTTCCAAACTCAACCAAGCCTAACCAAACCCCATGCTAACGACATGTTCTTGATATTGATTGAGTTGGAGGGAGTCAAGGTTAGAATACCGTCTACCCAAAGAGTATGGGTCAATTTCGGGTCAGCAAGCAAAGACAGCACCCAAGTTCTACTTGCATATAGAAGTCGATCGGACATTCATATCACTATGGTTAGCTCCGACTCCTTCTTCACTTTACCCCCTCCTATACGAGAGTTTTCGCTTGGCAAAGAAAAGAACGTCAGAGCGGTGCGACCTGCGGCCTTTACTTATTCTCTGCCACTAGTTAGTGCCATTCTTCTGTGCTTGGTGAGGCAGTTTGGGCCAAGTTGGGCCTTGTTAGTTGCAAAAAAATTTGCAAAATAGACACTGTAGCACTTTCGTTTATATTTGATAAATATTGTTCAATCATGGACTAACTAGGCTTAAAAGATTCATCTTGCAAATTATAGGCAAACTATATAATTAGTTATTTGTTTAATCTACATTTAATGTTTCATACATGTGCCAAGATTCGATGTGATAGAAAATCTAAAAAATTTTGTAAAATTTATAAGAAACTAAACAAGGCCCAATGGATTGCAGAGAGTCTGTTAGCAGCAGGTCACCGGTAGATTTCGTATGGGCCGAAGATTAAGAACTTCTGGGCAGGCACAACTGCAATCCTGTCTGGGAGATTGTGGACATCAACTGAAGTTTTGTGTTCAATTAGCATGGAAGGAAGTATGTGTAGTAAGAATATGTCCGTGACAACAGAACTTTTTAAGTGTCTTTCCGTATTTTGACCTATGATGTTTGTAGTGTGAAAATGAGAACAATGACTTTTTGTTGAAGGTGTAATGTATGAACTTATGAATGGAGCACAATATGATGTGATGTTACTTTTGGAGAAGAAGCACCGCAAATAATTGTTCTATACAAGCAGTTTTTCTTTGTATGGTATAAATCAGTTTATTAGGAGAGGACATGCACCTGAACACACTAGAATAAAATGTTTCTCAACGCACATACGAAACAGGGTTAAATAATAGGAGAGCCACAATTTGATTATGGTGTGTTCAGGTGCATGTCCTCTCCTACTCTCCTAATAGGAGAGTAGCACTAACAGAGTAGCGCTGGGCAGCTAAGCAGATACACTTTAGCTTAGGGGGAGCGGGGAATAGTAAACATGGACGATACAAATGTAGCCTAAATAGCACTTCTGATCAGCTCTACAAACACAGAGTTGTAACCACCAAGTATTCAAATGTAGTGATAATGATTTGTCGAGAGTTTTTATGTTTGTTGTTGTCTTCAGTAGAAGAGAAGTTTCTGAAAAGTGCAGTGACGCACTAAACAGAGCTTGAGAGGTGTCATGCTACCTGTGACGCTTGAAGGAGGTTGCTAAGTCTGTGTGTAATAAGCTGATGTAGCTGCCTTCCTGATGAACCATTGTATAGCTCGGTGTTGTGAGTGGCGTCTTATGTGAGGACACTCAAAATAATATGGTACGATCTAGTACAGAGTGTTGAAGAATCGTAGGACCTCTGGAATCGTTTGCTTGAAACATTGTCAGGCTACATAAGCCGTAATCAAAAGCATATGCTATAGCAGAGTTAGCGGCGCTTGGTTTTCAAGCACACAAGAATTCATCGCTAGGTAGTGAGGTTACCGCCTTCTCTGTGATGTGTAGGTACCATCGATTTTAGCATGTGGGTGTAGAAAATGGTACGGATATTTTTGACCGTATTCGAGACCGAATCCATTTAAAGGGGTTTATATATGTTTGTATCTGTATCTGAATACTCAAATCACATATTTATAATATCGACATATAATCGTATCCTATCAGACAATGTTCATACTATCCATAGGCGGATCCACCACTAATGCGAGCCAGGGCGGCCGTCCTAGGTCCTTTTGGGGCTGATCTGACACTATAAAAATTTTAGACATTAGTACAAAATAAAAAGAGGCTTCGGGAGTATCCGACGGAGGCTGAAGACAACTTAGATGTCTTGGACCATATGTGGTTCAGCCCATGTAGAAAACCACAGCCCACAAAGCGTAATAGAATACGATCGACTTTTCTCACGTTTCTCGCTATTCTCGACTTCTGACTTTCTAGTCGTCTCTCTCGCTAATTCACAAACTTGCGGAACCTAAGAACCTACATCGGGCTGCAGGTATCTTTATTTTTTATTTACCATTTTCACATAGTTAATTGTTTAAAATTTGATTAAGGATGAATCATTGAATGATTTGGTGAAGTCGGTTTAGAACTAGTATTAGTATGCATGGCTTCTTTTAATTTAAGGAACAAAATTCTCTAATTTTGATGTGGAAAATATATGCTGAAAACTTTAATATTGGTCAAATTATTATATTGCCAAAGCAACTTATGGAATTTGTTAGCTTATATTGTCATTGATTTGCCAAAATTTTATAGTATAAGTCCGCCCTAGGTCATTTCTTGAGCTGGATTCACTACTGATACTATCTATATTCGAATTCGAATCCGGACAGAGTGATATTCGTATACGATCCGTTTTTATCTCTAGTTGTGACATCTCGTCTCTCCTGCAAGCACAAACATTGTGGCTATTGATTAGTACAGTTTTAGCCCTACTGGAGTTGCTCTTAGTTGCATTGAAATGCGAGGCCCTGTAATGCAATGCATAGGCCCCTAGGCGAGAGCAACCATGAGCAGGCCAGACTGAGACTCCTCAGGCCTTGTTTAGTTCCAAAAAAATTTGTAAAATAGGAATAATACTACTTTCGTTTTCGTTTGTATTTCACAAATATTATTCAATCATGTACTAACTAGACTTAAAAGATTTGTCTCGTCAATTCTGACTAAACTGTGCAATTAGTTTTTTATTTTCGTCCATATTTAATACTTTATGCATGGGTTTAAAGATTTGATGTGACGGCCAGTCTTCACGTGTTCACAGAAGGGCATGATGGTCTTTTCTCGCTGCCTGAGTAGCCTGACCCATGCCTCTAACGATGTTAACAGAAGGGCAGGATGCATGGAGGAGCAGGTAGCAACTATAACCATGCATAAACCCTTCCTCTTCCCCTACGCCGCCGCCGCTGGGCCGTCCCTTTCCCCTTCCTTCATCCCCCTCCGCCGCTCTCCCATCCCAAACCTCTCCTCGCACCCGCCCAGATCCTATAGCTAGAGTTTCCCCATCTTCCCCTACGCCGCCGCCAGGCCGTCCCCGCCAGCATGTTGGAGTTGCGGTTGGTGCAGGCGACCCTCCTCAAGAATGTCCTGGAGGCGCTCAGCGTCAGCGACCTGTTCAGTGAGGCCAACTTCGAATTCTCGGGCACGGGCTTGGAGCTCCAGGCCATGGACACCAGCCGCGTCGCGCTCGTCGCGCTCCTCCTCCGCGCCGATGCCTTCAATCACTACCGCTGCGACAGCGACCTCTCCATGGGCCTGAACCTCGCCGACATGGCCAAGGTTTTCCGCTGCGCCAACAACGACGACATCCTCACCATCAAAACCGAGGATGGCTGGCCCGATAGCGTTATCTTCATGTTCGAGTCGCCCAGTAAGTGCGGGACCCACACGTCTTTTGCGCTAGCTGCTCTTTGCCCTGACCCTGTGCGCTGATTTTGGGTTTGTGGAAATGAACAGAGGTTGGTGAGATTTCGTATTTTGATTTCGATTTCGATTTCGATTTCGATTTCGATTACGTGGGCATCAACGGCGTGCCCCTCGAAATCCCGGAATCCCCGGAATCCTACCAGGCCATAGTCCGCATGCCCTCTGCCAAGTTTATGCGTATCTGCAAGAAGCTCATCAGCGTCGGGGACAGGGAGGACAGGGACACTGGTACATAAATTTTACCTGGTGATTTATAAGGCTACCCTGTTACTGTTGCGCATGGAGGATTCTAGTTCTGTACCTTGAACCATTTCCATCTCCTGCCCTAGTTGTCATTATCTCGATGGATAACGAGCGTGTCGACTTCTTCACTCGGGGAAAAGCTGGGACCTCAACAATTTTCTGCACTGTTGGCAAGGTACTTCTTAGCCCCTCAAATTGGAATGGATATCATCCTCTGAATATCTGTATGTGACTGTAACATGAAATGCAGTGAATAATCATATCAATGATGTGTTGTCGATTCTTAGTGCCCTAATGTTGTTAGCAAGTGCGTGCATTCTTGCTTCCTCACCTAGGTTACCTTTTATCCTGTCCGGTGGATAGACACCAGATTAGCAGAACATGCATACATATTGCCTTAGAATTTCGCTGTCTCACTATACCGTGTTGAGTTGATAATTCACTTTAATTACATTAGTATTGGCAAATAGGATTGAATTAGGCGTTTGTTTTTTTAGTTATTGCTTATTTCCTTCTTAACTGTAAAATTTGGGTGGAGGCGATTACCATTTGTTTATATTTTCCTAATATATAATTATAAAAATTCCAGTCCACCATATTTTTATATGTCCGCCGGTTTAAAGATTAATTAAACGATATTCCTCTCGTTTGGATCTGGTTTCCTATTATTTTTAGCTTATTTTCTACTTATGGCACGAGGACTCCTGGTCCAATTGGGTTATGGGCTGAATCTAACTCGGAAGCCTAACACGAGTTTAAACCAATTTTAGACCAAAACAAGCAAATAGTTGGGCTCGACCAAAATCCAAAACGACCAGAAATTTTGCTTTTTTTATTGTTAGAGAAGAAGAAGAAGGCACTACATATTAGGACTTTGATTTTTCTTTTTCCTCCGATTGACATCTAACTAAGGGGTACTTAGGACTGCTCTGCTTCACGTTTCTTAGCTCCGCTCTACGTTTTTAGCCAAACGGTTTCAGCTCCACGCACTCAGTTCGAGAAAAAAAAGGTGGAGTTGTGAGAACACCTAAAGAGGTACTCTATGAACTCCAGTTTTTTTGTGGAGCTGCTCCATAGTGAAGTTTGTGGAGCAGAGTTCGTGGAGCAGTGCCAAACACCCCCTAAATAAAGAAAGTGGAGCAAAATAAAGAACATAATTCTTATCCTTTTCTATTTGACTATTAAGAGTTCTATTTAGAATACTTAGAATGTGAGAAATCTATTTATATTAGGACTCCTACGCCATATTGGTTTAGACGCAAGTTATTCTAACTCGTATGAGCACGGGTTTATATATATAAGTCCAGATAAAAGAAACTCTCCATGGTTCAGTAGTTAGAGGAAGATAGACAAAAAAAATGGATGGAGGAAAAAAAGAGCCTAGAATTTTGTCTCTTTATTATTAGGTGTAGATATAGATATATATAATTAGGTAATAGAGATAGATATAGATTTGATAGCTTTTTTTTCTCTCACTGAAACACACACGTGGCATTTTTGCTAGTATTCTATAAATTTCAATTGGTTCTATCATATGGAGTACATCTTTAGTATCCTGTGCCATTCAACTACTATTTTAAGAAATACTGTAGAATGGATCCTGTTTATGCATATGTGCACTAGTTAATGGATCATGTTTGTATCAATGCAGTCAAAAGAACCTATCCTTATAGAGATGAAAGAAAAGGTTTCCCTGACCTTTGACCTGAGGTACGTGAACTCCTTCTCCAAGGTGTCTACCCTGTCTGATCAAGTGACTATCAGTCTTTCATCGGAGCTACCTGCGGTGTTCGAGTACAAGATCGTAGAGATGGGCTACATCAGATATTACATGATGCCAAGGATCGAGATGCAGAATGAGGGAGATGAGATGCAGAATGAGGGAGATGAGATGCAGAACTGATGACTAGCGGGGATACGTATGGTCATGTTGCCTACTTTGTCTTTCCACCATCAATTGCTTGACTATTGTTTGCAAGCAAAAAAGATGTTATGTCTCATCTGTTTAGGCCAGACAGATTCAGCTGCTTGTATCAGTATCTGCTATGAGTCCTTGGATTTACGGTGAATTCTAGATGAGTGGATTTGTGTTTTGTGCATTGGTATATAGTGTGCTGTTTGATCCGGTCACACAATTTATTTGTTGGGAGGCCAAAAATGTGTCTTTAGTTTCTTTTACGGCCGTAAATTTGGAGAGACTGATCCGCTCGGAGGTGCTCCTCAGCGGCAGCCCTGATTTCCGTGCTTGAGGGCGAAAGGATGCGCGGACGGGACCCCACCGACGGCCTATCTCTCGCACTGAAAAGGTCTCAAAGTGGCTTGGGCGTTGGTTAATTAATCCCCTAGTTTTAATGAAATGAATTAGATAGGATTTTTCAACATCTAAATTTTAAATATTAAACGTCTAAGTTTTAGCCAGAGGATATATGACACTAGGCACTAGGCAGAGTGTGCGCCATGCCGCAAAATGCAATAAACAAAATGGCGGCATAGGGAGACGAGAACCACCGCTTCTAGGAAATAAGCCTACAATTTGATTCATCCCGTTTCACTTGCATTTTCTTTCGTTCAGTCTCGTTCTGAGAGTGGAATCGAACCACTCACTCTGTTTGGATTTAGAGTCCAAAGGGCCCAGCCAGCGAAAGAGGATTTACAGTCCCACGCTAGCAGCCCGCCAGAACCTTTTTCTTACTTGATTTTTATATGATTTTTTGAGCAACTAGTGCGAAAGCCGTTGCGCTAACATGGATCTGGCCTCTTGCTCGGTTAATATAGTTTAGGATTGCCAATTTGATTGGAAATTCTCTGTCGCTCCCTGCTGTCAATATAGCTTGTTTTTCAAACTAGCATCGAATTTCCTTTCGTAGGGAAGTCGAGGATAGGTATTTTCCAAGTAAAGTTTAAGGTCTCCTCACTTACCCAAGGAAACATGGAATGGTGAGAGCCGACCATGCATGGAATTTTTGAAATGCTCTACTTAGTACGGCCGGCCTATAAAATGAGAATGTCGTGTCGTCCAACAGAGATTAGAAGAAGGTGACTCGGGGCCTAAGGAAGGTGACTCGCGCAGACAGCTGACTCCTTTTCAATAGAAAGGAATAGCCAAACCTACCCAGCTGGCTAGTCAATCTCAGTGATCTTATCGGCCGGCAAAGCGGAGACGGACGACCACGGTCCCGACCTTACCAGCACCATAGGTTTACTAATCAATGAAGCCCCTCAACCTACTATCTTTTCTTACAAACTCAACCAAGCCTAACCAAACCCCATGCTAACGACATGTTCTTGATATTGATTGAGTTGGAGGGAGTCAAGGTTAGGATACCGTCTACCCGAAGAGTATGGGTCAATTTCAGGTCAGCAAGCAAAGACAGCACCCAAGTTCTACTTGCATATAGAAGTCGACCGGACATTCATATCACTATGGTTAGCTCCGACTCCTTCTTCACTTTACCCCCTCCTATACGAGAGTTTTCTCTTGGCAAAGAAAAGAACGTCAGAGCGGTGTTGTGCCACTAGTTAGTGTCATTCTTCCGTGCTTGGAGAGGCAGTTTGGGCCAAGTTGGGCCTTGGTAGTTGTAAAAAATTTTGCAAAATGGACATTGTAGCACTTTCGTTTATATTTGATAAATATTGTTCAATCATGGACTAATTAGGATTAAAAGATTCATCTTGCAAATTACAGGCAAACTATACAATTAGTTATTTTTTAATCTACATTTAATGTTTCATACATGTACCAAGATTCGATGTGATAGAAAATATGAAAAATTTTGTAAAATTTATAAGAAACTAAACAAGGCCCAATGGTTTGTAGAGAGTCTGTTAGCGGCAGGTCACCGGTAGGTTTCGTAGTTGGCAAAAATTTTGGATTTTGGATATTGTAGTATTTTTGTTTGTTTGTGGCAAATATTGTCCAATCATAAACTAATTAGGGTCAAAAGATTCATCTCGCGATTTACAGGCAAACTGTATAATTAGTCTTTTTTTCATCTAAATTTAATACTCCATGCATGTGCCGCAAGATTTGGTGTGATGGGGAATCTTGAAATTTTGTAGGAACTAAACAAGGCCTAAGAATATGTTTGTGACAACATAACTTTTTAAGTGTCTTCCCGTATTTTGACCTATGATATTTGTAGCGTGAAAATGAGAACAATGACTTTTTGTTTAAGCTGTAATGTATGAACTTATGAATGCAGCACAATATGTATGTGATGTTACTTTCGGAGAAGAAGCACTGCAAAAAATTGTTTTGTACAAGCAGTTTTTTCTTTGTATGGTATAAATCAGTTTTATTAGGAGAGGACATGCACCTGAACACACCAGAATCAAATGTTTCTCACAGCACATACGAAACAGGGTTAAGTAATAGGAGAGTAGGATAAAGAGCATTGCTGCTCACCCAGGTACAGCCACAATTTGATTCTGGTGTGTTTAGGTGCATGTCCTCTCCTAATAGGAGAGTAGCACAAACAGAGTGGTGCTGGGCAGCTAAGCAGATACACTTTAGCTTAGGGGGAGCGGGGAATAGTAAACATGGACGGTACAAACGTAGCCTAAATAGCACTTCTGATCAGCTCTACAAACACAGAGTTGCAACCACCAAGTATTCAAATGTAGTGATAATGATTTGTCGAGAGTTGTTATGTTTGTTGCTGTCTTTAGTAGAAGAGAAGTTTCTGAAAAGTGCAGTGACGCACTGAACAGAGCTCGAGAGGTGTCATGCTACCTGTGACGCTTGAAGGAGGTAGCTAAGTTTGTGTGTAATAAGCTGATGTAGCTGCCTTCCTAATGAACCATTGTATGGCTCGGTGTTGTGAGTGGCGTCTCATGTGAGGACACCCAAAATAATATGGTACGATCTAGCACATAGTGTTGAAGAATCGTAGGACCTCTGCAATCCTTTGCTTGAAACATTGTCAGGCTACATAAGCAGTAATCAAAAGCATATGCTATAGCAGAGTTAGTGGCGCTTGGTTTTCAAGCACACAAGAATTCATCGCTAGGTAGCGTGGTTACCGCCTTCTCTGTGATGTGTAGGTACCATCGGTGGTAGCACGTGGGTATAGAAAATGGTACGAATATTTTCCGATCGTATTCGAGATCGAATCTATTTAAAGGGGTTTATATATGTTCGATCCGTATCCGAATACTCAAATCACATATTTATGATGTCGACATCTAATCGTATCCTATCCGACAATGTTCATACTATACATATTCGAATTTGAATCCGGACAGAGTGATATTCGTATACGATCCGTTTTCATCCCTAGTTGTGACATGCCGTCTCTCCTGCAAGCACAAACATTGTGGCTATTGGTTAGTACAGTTTCAAAATATTTGATGTGTGACTCTGCAAGTGTTTTTTCTTTTAGAATTTGAAAGACTCACAGTAAGAAGAGAGACCGTTCCTAGCCTCATGGACAATGCCATCGGCCAGAATCTGAATTAGAGCCAGGGCAAGCTGATCCACATGAGTTGGATTAGTTTTGTTGCCTTTGAAGATGAATCCACTGTGTTCATGTTCAGTGATACGTACTGTCATCATGCTCAACAGTACATTAGTGAATTCGACAAAGACATTTCTAATTTGATGGAGCATGTTCGTGTAGCGGCGGTTCTGAGCACACGGTCTAGGAGCAGCTTAGTGAAATCAGTGTTGAGTTGATCCTGCCTCTCCCTGATGAAACTCTCACTAAAACTATCCATCTTAACATTCTTGCAGTCAAGGCAGTTCTGAACCATTGCTTGAGCAGCATCACACTGTCACCAGCTGAACTACCTTGTCCAACAAGGCATTGTAATAGAAGTTGCTTGCGTTCAGTTCTTCTTCCTGCTTTTTCAGGGCAGTTTGACTGAAACCGTCAATGCTGATATTTCTAGCTTGATGATAGTACTAGATGACTGCCTGTGCTGCACTTTCATCAGCTTCCTTGTCAGTTGCTTGTGGGGTACTAATCGCAAAAAAAAAATGCTTGTGGGGTACCAAAGATGACGGTAGGTATCTTGGTGCCCGGCTTATTTCTGTTGGGATCAACTTTCGTCCAGGCAGTTTTCATATCCAAGGCTTCCAGGCTGCAGTCATAACCGGGACCGTGCACTTTGAGATTGTGATCAGCCATAACTTCACTGAGTATCAGACGGCGTGACACATAGGCAGTGCTAGGGCTCGAGGAATAAAATGTATAATCTGTTTTAGTGCATACAAACGAACTCAAGTGTGAACGGATAGAAAGTAAAATCTGATTTAATGGGCTGAATCAGTGGGACTGTTAAAGCTTAGGATTGTTAACTTGGTTTAATTTGATTAATCTGAAGAAGGTGAATTGCAGTTTATAAGTAGTGTAAGCTGATAGTCCCAAGTAATGTATACCCTTTATATGTATAGTATAGCTTTAGCAGCACAAAAACAACACATAACTTCACCGTTAAAATAAACAGGAGTGACTGTGATTAAATTGACTATTACATAGTCAATCCATGTGTGAATTTTCTTTCAATGTTGTAGTACACTTGATGTTACATGATACTTGGTCCGTTCCAAAATGTAAATTGTTTTGCCTTTTCTAGATATATTCTATTGGCTATGTATCTAGACATAACGTATATCTTTGATGATTGAGACACGCAATTATATACTACATGCAAAGCCCCTACCTGGTGCGCTAATTATCCGTGTTTCGAATCAGCACCAATAGTGATTGAGTGTTTGTGCATCTGAGGCTCAGATGGTTGTGCAAAAGACACAAGGTTTATACTAGTTCGGGCAGAATGTCCCTACGTCTAGTCCCGAGCTCCGTGCTCAGTTTTGCACAAAGAACTTATAGTAGGGGGTTACAAACGATCGAGAGAAGGAAGGATTCCCAAGTCTCAATGGAGTGAGGTGTTCGTGGTAGTGGTAGCGGTGTGTGTTGATCTACTATCCAATGTCCTGTGAGTGTGTTCAGCCTCCCCTTTTATTATATAGTTCAAGGGTAGGTGGGCTTACAAGTGATGGAAGAGATGCGAGGAGCTGAAAAGCTAAAAGAGAAAAGGAAGAAGTATGGATTTGGGAAAAGAGGTCCATGGCAGGTCATCCTCTCCCCCTGTTGACCGATATGTCTTGCCGACCCCTAGAGCTCCAATGGGGTGAAAATGGCGGTGCCAACTTTGTACCCAACGCTATGCCCGTCATGCCCCATCCGTCGAGGTCATGTCCATTTCCGCATACTTTGGAGACATACGGGGTGGTCGACTATCCTTTGCATGTAGTTTTCGACGAAACGACGCCACCTAGTGATGTATTTTAGCCATAAGGTATCACGTTGGTACAAAGGCTAGCGCTATAGTGTCATCCTGTCGTTTTGTGCCCCTCCTGACCATCTCTAACCACAGGAGATGTAACATCCCGGCCTAGGACTTAATAGAATTAATATGATTCTCATATCAACAAGTTGCAACTTATTTTCTAGAAGCTCATCTTCAAAGAACTCTAAAGTTAAGCATGCTTGGTCTAGAGAATTTTAGGGATGGGTAACCAACCGAGAATTACTTTCTGGGTGCACATGAGTGAGGATAAAGTATGCAGAAAAGACAAGTGTTGGTCTGTGAGGGCTGACTATATCCTAGAAAAACTGCCACATATAACCGGGTTTGGCCTCGTAGAGGCGGGACGTTACAGAATGGTATCAGAGTCAACTCTCGTGGTTTCATGGGCGCGTGTGTCATAGTTGTGCAGGCATGATGTGTATGGCTGGTGTGGACCTAGAGTGGTCACACAGTATGGCACATGCGCTGGCACTGGATGCATGGACGTGGCCAAGAGGAGACGTTCCTGGCTGGGTTGATCGACGAGGACGTCGATCTCTTAAGGGGGTGAGGATGTAACATCCTGGCCTACGGCTTAATAGGATTAATATGATACTCATACCAACAAGTTGTAACTTCTTTTCCGGAGGCTCATCTCCAAAGAACTCTAAAGTTAAGTGTGTTTGGCCTAGATAAATTTAGGGATAGGTGGCCGACCGGGAAGTACTTCTCGGGTGCACATGAGTGAGGACAAAATATACAAAAAAGACTAGTGTTGGTCTGTGAGGGCTAACTATGTCTTAGAAAAACTGCCAGATGTAAGTGGGCCCGACCTCATAAAGGCAGGACGTTACAAGAGAGGTTAAATCGAGGCATGCCCCTTCTGTCCTCCTTAGGTGCAGCCTATGTCAGGGGCGTGCACGCGAGCTAGCCCATCATCAACATAGGCATGGTCCCATGTTGTACTGTCTCCTTTGGCGGTGCAGCGTCCTCGGCCAAGGGCTTTTGTGCAAAGCCACCATCGGCTGAGGCAGATCCCTCAGTGGGGTCGGGTGAGGCGTATTTTCTTTAGGAGGCTCAGGCGAGTCGGAGCCCACGCCCCCATGGTCGGGCAAATCGGTCCTTGCTTTACCTAGGGTCGGTTGTGACGACCCCTCTTTTTAAGATCAATACCAGAGCGTTGGATACCCTGTATTTAGACCTAACAGTATCCCTCTTATGACTTTATTCTATTTTAATATTATGTTTCTATTTATTATGTTCCTATTTGATATAGTCAAGATTGATAATAAGTTTATGCATGAGATCGCAAAGCGCTTAGCTCAGTACTTGAGTGAGTTAAGTGGTCGACACAATGTAGGCATGGTGTTTAGATATTGTTTATCTGTGAATCTACTCTATATGTCGGGTCATGTGGTAGATCTTGGATGTGACACTCTCGTTGAGTCCTTTGTAGTCCACTCCCTATATGTAGAACAAGTAGAACCTGGTTACGAAGAAAGTCTTGCTCTGTTCTTGATTTTCCTTAGTAATGTTCCTTATGCATGGATGAAGACTTTGCTATACATGAATGTATATGAGCTAGAGTATGCAAAAGATTTAGTAAATAAGAAATGACATAAGAATTCAATCTCTTAACTAATCTCCTATTTAATTTGCCTTACTATATCAATGAGTAGTCTATTTATATCTTTGGCAATGCTTATATTTATCATTTATTTATTATTGGCTTACCTCTATGAAGGTATGTCATATGTGATTGGTTTTTATCATAAATATACATTTTGATGATTATCTCTAGCCACCACATAGCTCCTCCCTATATTAAAATATAAATATAAATAACGATACTTGAAATACTCCTAGTAAAATGCTATAATGATATAATTATTTATGCGCTTGCAGATCCTTTTCATGCATATCTTTATATTCTTTCAAGTTACATGAAATAATAAGATATCTACTTAGTAGTAATGCTAGGTAATGCCAACAAACATTTCTAGCACCATTATTAGGGATGACAACCTAGTACAAGTAAGCTAGAGGTGTAAGTCATTAATAGGTGGCTACCAAAACAAGTGTCAAGTTAATAAATACCAACACAAGCGAAGGGGAGTATGGACGGACAGAGGTGGGAGGTGAGGTGAGGTGAGGAGCAGCGCTGAGTGGTGAGAGAACCTCTCATGCAACCTTAGCAGAGCCTAGATCCCAAAGAAAGACCAATCTTTGCCTTTTTCTAGAGCTTGGCTAAGTGGTGTTTGGTGACTTCCTAAAGCCTAGCTTCAACCTATAAATAGGCAACCAAATATGCCGAAGGTAGCTCCTGAAGCCTCGCTAGGCGAGGGGGGTTAGCCACCCAACCAAATTGGTCGTAAAGCTCCATCACCGCTAGTTTCGTACTTCAAGGCGGTGGAAGTGGACGGTGATACTCATCTTCATCACTGGCAATTTCACAGCAGTGGAGAAAATTGATTCAAAAAGAAAAACCTAGTCATGCCCATACCTATTGGCCATGCCCTTGGCTAGATGTCTCATGCTATCTATACCGTCAGTGGCAGATAGAGCGAGGCAACAATGTTCGCTAAGCAAATCCATCCTAGGGCCATCGAGAAGGGGATTAGAACTGCCACCCCCACACTTAGACATGTGTACCTACCGCCATCCGCATCGCTAGACACGCCCTTGCACATATCTAGCTTGAGGAAGGGGAGTGTGGTCGTTGCACCCGCTATCGCCATCACCTGCCATGCCCTTGCATAGATCTAGCCCAAGGATGAGGGGTGAGGATGCAAAGAAGAGGAGTGGCTAGGGCCGCCATGCCCTAGCTCAGTCGTCGTTGAGGGATGCAGAGCTGGGCGGGGCTTCTCGAAAAGGGAGTTAGGTCGTTACCGAGAGACGGGTTTTTAAGTATCTCATCTTGGTACAGTTGCAGTATCTTGTACATACACAAACGCACACCCATGTTATCCACGCACCACACTCAAACCACATGTGCACGACTAGACCTACAATAAATCAAAAGATCACATCCTTTTTTGAGATCATTAGGACCATCCAAGCTCTGTAGACAATGGGCACGTTGTAATCCTATGTGGCTCCTCGTGAGAGAGGCTACAGACGAAGATGGGGAATAAATCCCTAAGGTGAGGCCCCTGGATCAATTCTAGGAATTGAACCCAAGACCGGCTGCTCGTACCACCACGAACGAGCCAACCGAGCAATGCTCAATCCTCAAAAGAGAGACAGGTTGAGAGAGAGAGAGAGATAGCGAGGCGACATTCGACAGCGCTATCTGGTGAGCAAGAGACCGCTAGTGGGTCGAGTTGGTGGAGAAGGGTTTTGGCCGAGTTATATAGTTAGACTGTCTCCAACGTCCTAGCTATTAAGGCACCCAAACCCAAAATTGTGTGGTTCACATTGCTTTAGAGAAAAAAAACACAGTTCAATAGAGTAGGCAAACGAAGGACCCATTTTGGGTGTGAGGCCGGCGGAAACCAAATAAGTGTCCTCTCTCGTCGCCTGGCGCCTACACACAACTGTTTCATGAGAGGTGTAGAGCAGAGGAAAGTGCACCCCGTGAGATAGAAGCTTCGCCGTCAACAACATCTGCACCGAGCTAGGCTTCATTGGTATGGATCTCGCTCCAACTCCACCCTCCTTCCCTATTCCCATCTCTCCTCTCTCTCTCTCTGCGTGGATTTGGCCCCAGCTCACACGATACCCTCCGTTTTCCATAGAAAATATCCACGCATGCCCACGAAAGAAAATGTCTGTCCAAGGGGTCTTCTTTTGTGTTAGATGTTGGAAAGGACAAATTTTAGGTGCGTGACTCTTTTGTTGCACATGACCCAAACCATCCAAATGGGTCTCGTATTTAGGTTCATGCTATTGGAAATAGTCTTAGGGTTTTTTTTTTGTAAAACTACTCCACAGTAGAGTTTCTGGAGCAGTCCCAAATATCCCTTTATGTTGATTTTCACCCCGCCAGCTTGCAAGTTGAACTAGCAAAAAAAAACCAGTTTGATTTTCACCGCCAAACCGATAGTGGTATATTATCACCGCCGATTTTAAAAGAACCAACGGTGAAAATAGTGTTGTCAATAATGTTTTTTAATAGTGATTACTGGTTAGAAGCTCACCTAGCAAGTCACAAGTTGATCCCTATCATCAGATGGAGACTATTTAGTATTTTTTTTCAAAAAACTGAAGAACAATACCATGAGAACCTTCAGATTCCATTGGTCAGGACGTGATCATGTGAATTTTGCAATGTTGTCGTGTAGAAGAATTTTGCTCTTCGGCCGCACGAGAATTAACGGACAATGTACTTATGAGAGGGAAGTTTTGAAACCTAGAGCAAATCAAAGATTCAATTAATAAACTAAGTTCGTAGCCCATGTAAATCCCTCGACCACCATCCTCGGTCCCCTTCACAACCACTGCCACCGTCCTGAAAAGAATGTGATTTTAGTACGAAAGTTTACAGGAAAGGTACTAATATTTATGATGCAAAATAGGTATACTCCACGATGAATCAGAGTGACACTTATTTGGTATCATAAGTATATAGTATGCTAAAATTGCATTTATATTTTTAGACCTCCCTGGTTCATTTCGAAACACAGCCTACATGAGCATCAATCAACTCTGCTTCTGTCTTGCTGTAATGACGTCAGGCCCAAGCCCTGAGAAGACGATACTTTACTTAATCTAACGCAGCCTTAAATGTGGAGCAGTAAAAGAAAGAGAATAATATACTTATATAAATTCCATTGTGTTGTTTGTTCCGCAGATGGAAATGGCATACACTCTGGAACGATATATGTACATCACTTGGTACCTTCATCAATGGAATCCACCAGGGAAACACTTGGCAATGGCATTCCCAACATCTTAAGATACATCATCTCAAACTGGTGCTAAACCAAAGGTTTTGAACAGACCATCGATGCCCTCCGTTCCAACAAAATGAGACAAAATTCTCTCTTCATCTCCACAGGCACCCCAGCTCTTGCACATCTTAGATTAGATGCTTACCAAAATTCTGGGCTTCCCCAAACCATCCATCGCCTTGGTTAGCCACTTCCCCTCTGATCTGCAGCACCATGGCTTCGAATCCTGGTCCTAGTCCGTGGTGGTGTCCCTGGAGCTACCAAGTGTGAATTGGCATGTGCTTCCGGATCGTAGGTCTGGGAGGCAAGGTAGGTGAGGGCTGTAACCACATCCCCGATCAGCGGTCTCATGCTCGGTTGCTCTTGGACGCACATTGCAGCGACAGCAAGGGCCTGGTACAATCCCCTTGGAGGATACTGCCCCTCTAGTGCAGGGTCTGCCATCAGGGGAAATTTCCTCCTGTCTTTGAACAATGGCCGGGCCTGAAATGAAGCATCAACAAGGATTACACTAATTGTGAACAACAGATACATGGAGAGGTTTTAGACTTCTTCAGAGCAAGCAAGAGCTTACTTAGCGGAAAATCATATGGCGCCCAGGAGGGCTGATGCCCTCATTCTAAAATACCATGTTGCAATGTTTCAAAAATCATAAAAATCATGTATGTAGTACACCTAAAGTTCAGTGTAGCCACAACAATTCAGTTTGAAATTCATCTTTGATGCTGAGATTAAAAAAAACATAAGTTTCACTGTGAGCACATAGAGCAGTGCCAGGTTGACTGCTTGTCCATTTTGTTTCTTGGCATCTAGGATGAATTTTAAACTGTATTGTTGTGGCTATACTTAACTTTGTGTTTACTACATACATGATTTTTGTGGAGATTTTTGAAACATTGCAACATGGTATTTTAGCTAACGAAGGCGCACTCCCCCCTGGGCACCAAATCTGCACTCTTTTTAGCAGAGTGATTGGCATGTCATAATCTATTATTCAACAGCATCTTTACAGTAATGCCACCTAAACAACCAAATCAACCATGACAGGATAATTACAGAAAGCAAGCAAAATTAATGTAGCGTTGGCATGCTGCTGTTAAAGCTCGACATAAACATGAAATGCTGAATCTGGAAAGAAATAAAGAGAGGCACTGAAAATAACCTCCTATGCTTTCCCTTCAGGTGATATGATACCAAAGACTGAAGCGATAACGCCGAGCTAAGAGGCAGACATCTGGTAATTTTCCAGAATACATTAACGATCAATACTCACAACAGGCGGAAAATAGCACAATGTGCTGTTCACCATACTCAACATCTATACTAGAATTAGCACAGACAAGAATTAAAACATAAAGAACGATCAGCATCAGTAGCTTACCCATGCAACAAGATTTTGCTCCCCTCCAGCCCGGGTGTTGTCAATAGCCCTTTGTCCTGTAATGATCTCCAAAAGGACTACACCGAAGCTATAAATGTCCGACTTTAGGGTCAACTGTCCGGTCATAGCATACTCAGGAGCACAATACCCATATGTCCCCATCACTCTTGTGGAAACATGAGTTTTGTCACCGATTGGACCAAGCTTTGCCAATCCAAAATCAGACAACTTTGGGTGATACCTCTCTCCAAGCAAGATGTTTGAACATTTCAAGTCCCGGTATATGACAGGAGGACTGGCATCATGCAAATACTCTAGCCCTTTCGCTGCACCAGCAGCTATCTTCATCCTTGTATTCCAGTCAAGCCGTGCCTTATCTGGGGAAGGATCTGAGTAAAAATAAGAAGCCGTGAGTGGAGAAACTTTAACTACATAAATTCGAAAGGAAAGTATAGTAGTTCAGGACTTGAACAGCTTACCATGAAGGTGATCCTCAAGAGAACCTAGAGGCATATACTCATAAACCAAAAGCCTCTGATCCCCATCAGCACAGTAGCCAATAAGACTGACAAGATTTGGGTGATGCAGCAAGCTCAACATCAGAACTTCAACAAGAAACTCCCTGTTGCCTTGTAATCCGTTACGGTCAAGCTGCTTTATAGCAACAACCTATCATGGAACGAATGGCATGCCATGTCAATGCATTTTCCCTTAGAAAGGTTTAGATTTTCCAGCTACAATATGACATGGTATTGCTGAAGTGTTGGATGAGCATTAGTATTCAATAGTTTTATATATAGAGAGAGAGAATACCCATCCAAGGAATGTTTATTGATAGCAATCTAGGCCTAGCACTATATTCATGATTTCATCTTATTAGGGAATGGTGCTTCGTATCATCAGTCACAAGTTGGACTAGAGATATATAAAACAGACAGGGAAGTAAGAAAACCTGGCTGACACTGTCCAGATAGCCTCTGTACACCCGTCCAAAGCCACCCTCACCAAGAAGGCAATCAGCTCTGAAGTTGCTCGTGGCTGCTGCGAGGTCCCTGAAACTGAAGGTTTGCGCAGCGATTTGGTTGTGGCCAGATCCATTGCTCAGGACAATGCCCTTGTTTGCAGATTCCATGTTGAAATCGAATGAATCCTGCTTCGTCACACTAGACGACGGACGCTGTTTGGGTTTCTCTGCATCAACAACTGGAAGAAGAATACACGGCTGAGCCAAAGGAGGAGCAGGTATATACACAACCGAATTATGAAAGTGATGTAGCCAAGAAAAGGGAAGAGTATGTATCTCAAGACGACCGAATTGAAAGAAGAGGACCCAAAAAAGTTTGGGGAGAAGAACCCTGATGATACGAAACAAGTGAATTCCAGGGAAGGATGACCTCACCTGAGGCGGGGCGGATCTGGGGCTTCTCCGGCGGCTGCTTCTCCTTCTTCTTGGCCCCTCGGAGGCAGGGGAAGCAGCAGTCCATGGCTGGCTCTCGTTGCCTGACCTGCTTCCCGAGGAGGGGAGAGGCTCTAGTCTCCGCGTCCGAGTAGCGTGACCGCGTCCGAGTGGGTCAAAGAAGAGAGTAGAAGGAAGGCTGCTTCTTTTCTAGGACTTCTCATTCAAAATCTAAAAAAATTAAGATTCTCTGTTATATTAAATTTTGCGGTACATATATGAAGCACTGTTGTTGATATCTGTGATCTAGGCACCAATGAGTGATTGTGAGTCAGTGTGTCCCGAAATCTAGATGATAATGCAAGAAGAACACAAGAGTTTATACTGGTTCAGGCCAACGATGACCTACGTCTAGTGTGAGGATCGAATCTTGTATTATCTTGCACCCGAAATGCTCGTAGTAGAGGTTACAAGCGAGCTGCGAAAGAGGGTTCATGACCCAGGTCTCGGCAGGTAGTGTATCGTGAATACGAGTGTTTTGTGTTGAAGTGTTGTTGTTTGGTGATGGTGATCGTGTCCTTTTGTGGTGCGTCCCTGTCCCCCTTTTTATAGTCAGAAGGGGAGTCCGGGTTTACATGTACAGGCTAGGGGATGGTCTCAGTACTGTAGTGGCAGGACGTCTTATTCTTGGGGTTGTAGTCGCCACATGGTGGGCTCTATTGATCATTTTGAGCCATCTCTGATGCTGTGGATTCGATGTTTGACCCTGTTCGCACTTTACCGAGCCCTGCCTGAGGTCGTGGCCCTTTCTTTCGAGGCCTCTCCCCTTGAGTGGGGCTTGACAATGGTCGTAAAGCCCACAGTGCTTAAGACTTGACGTTCCCCATGCTTCCTGACTCGCTGTACGCATAGTGACAAACGTCGGGGCATGGGCAGGAGCGTGTCCTATGTCCTTTTTGTAGCGCGCTTGGCGTGCGCGGGAAGCCTGGGAATAGAGAATCCCAGCCAAGACTGGGGGTCAAGCGAGGCGGAGAACCAGCCTAAGACCGGGGTCGGGCGAGATGGAAAGCTCTTCCGACCCCCGAGGCTTGGCCTCGAGCGAATCAAGGAGAATCCTTATTCTCTTGAGTCCCATCCTGGACCGATGGGGAATCATCGAGGCCCATCCTAAACGTTTCTTAAGGCATGTGGGCCTCTCAGAAGTGTGTTGGGCCTTTGTTCTAGCTTAATTGGGTATCCACCTGACAATTATATATATATAGGTATTCCATTCGAAGCCCTGACCAAACTCAGCTGGTTTGGTTCCACCGAACCAAACTTCCACTAGCCCAGCCCACTAGCCCACCCATAGGCCCACCAGGTCCACCTTATCGGGCCCTATATAGGTGTCAAAACCCTAATCCCCACACCTAGCTGCCATCCCTGCCACACACCCACCCCCACTCGAGCATGGCTCACCGACCTAGGAGCATCGCGGTCGCATCCTGGAGATGAGGCACCGGTGGTGTCTGCCCACCGGCAAGGAGAGGGGCAGCTCTGACGGCTTCATAGCCCTGCAAGCATGCTCGACGGCCCCCTGCTGGCGGCGCAGTTCTGCTACAGGACAGGCTGTGACTTGGGAAGAGGAGGGCCAATGCGGTCTGCTGCAGCTGCTTGAGGGCGCGGTCTACTCTGCCGCTCCGACCTTCAACCCGCGCCCAGGGAGCCACGCCCAGTGGCGGAGGAAGGATTTAAATTGACGTGTGGCGAGTATCGAAATAGCTAATATAGGTAGCATATAATTTAGAAGTACAGTGATTTCTATACAAATGCAAGATTATTCTATTCATCAAGTACAAAACATATAAGCAAAACGTATAAGAACTACATATATAAATATTATATACGGAAGACATCAAATATTAGGATGAAATATTGAAAAAAGATGCGAATGAATTCAATGGACAAACCGAGTGACACTGAAGCTTTAGTTACATTAGGAGACCTAGGTAATTGCATTTTCCTATCTTTCTACTTTTGAAATGCATTCTTAATTTTCTCAAGATCAATTCCTCTGAACCTCTCTCTCAATGTACTAGTGTTAATCGTGTG
>Ga0182004_10000700_pt1 | contig 21943 bp, 20 predicted proteins | sample Sormic07211540_1_FD_120479 | JGI IMG/M metagenome (GOLD analysis project Ga0182004, IMG submission 120479) | Endophyte microbial communities from Sorghum bicolor roots, Mead, Nebraska, USA - 072115-40_1 MetaG | ecosystem: Host-associated > Plants > Roots > Unclassified | place: USA: Nebraska...
CATAAGAGTATATGCTAAGTAGTATATGCTAAGTCTTGGTTAATTACTGCATGCCCTACAAATTTTAATGTAGGGAGTATATGCTAACTTGCCCCATTTTGAATTGACAGATCAAGAAAGAGATTGAGAGAGTTCGTGTCCTGATCAAGTGCAAGTTCTTTAGGAAGAATGAGCTAATCTCCAGCTCTGACGACGACGGCGACTCAGATTCCTCCTGCTCCTTGTGACGCAAGTGAAGATGGTGGCTTGTGTCTAGCTTTTGTGTGGAGATCATGTAGTGGTCTCTACAATCATCTTAACTAAATAGTTGTAAAATAGTTTGTAATGAGTCAAGTACTGTGTCAAACTGCAAGATCTTGGCATAGTTGTTAACAACTTTTGTCTAAAAATTTTCTTGGCGAACCACGAAGCCAGTAATATATTGCCGAGCAACGTTTATGATATTCTTGTTTTTGGAAATTTCCTAAACTAAACATGGCCACAAGATCATGTGATGAGCATAAAAATAGTTCATTAGCCTATAAATAGACTATAAACGCGCGCCTGATGTTTTGTTTCGAAAATTAAATTTTGGAGCCAGCGTGTGACTGGGAACGAAAATAATTAAACGTAGCACCATTTTTTCCATCCCAAAGTTTTTAGCAATAGCGCCAAACTAACACGCCACTGCCCACGTTTGAGCCTAAACGTCGCGTTGATATATAACCGCACTCCTCATATCCCCTCGTAATTAAGCCCATCTCGCTCAGTTAGGGTTCCACAGACGCCGTCTCCAACACCACCGTGAATTCTCATTGTCCACCACGCAGCCAAGGATGCTGACGTCGAGCGAGGCGGCAAGTGGGACCTCTTCGTCACCGACAGAGTTGCACACACCTACATTGGCATTGCTGCCTACAACAATGGTCTCACCATCCGCTAGGAGGGCGACTGCACCAACACTGGTCATGGCCAGCAGATATCGGGCGAAGGCTTCGCTCTTTGGGTCACAGAGTTCAGCCAACGACGACACAAGCAACCACAGACAAGATCCACAAGATTTGCTACCTTCCTCTCAGGACGTGACTGAGAATAGGTACGTATACAAGCGTCTCATCAACACTTCCTTTTAAATTATGTTGTTGTTATTATTAAATAACATGAACGAGATCTATAGGAATATTTGTGTAAAAAGTAAATGATCCATCTGCAATGTTCCTATTAATATTTTTAGTAGTGTTCTTATCATTCTGTTAGTGCATCATTCTCTACTAGCGATTTAATTAAAGTGTCATAGCTTAATATGCAGAATGGAAGATAGATGGATAGTACATGTCGTTTGCATGGGGACTGATGAGGGAGAACAAACTTTATAAGGCATTTGCTATTGATAAGAGTAAAATCTCGCTAGGTAACTTAACAACATTGAAACCAAAACTGGGGTATGGGTCCAGGGACTACATGTATTTCAAGAAGAGAAGTGTTGATGATCCTGCATCAGCAACACTACATGAAATTGAATACGATGTTGATGCATCAGACATGTTAGATAGTAACGAGGATGAGAGGGAGGTTAGATTAGTTTTATCGAAGAATCCAGCATCAGACCTATTGCATAACACCCATTAAAAAGAAGAGAGGTTGCTCTGATGATGATGAAGACGAAGATTTTGATTTAGATGCTAACAAAGATTGGCTATATTACTTGCATGAAAAGGATGAAGGCTTGGGTGAGTTACGATAAATCCCTTGTATATATATATATATGGATTTTGAAATGCACACTCATGACTCATTATTGTTCTTTTTAAGAGTTCCAAGGTATATACAGGGAGGACACAATCATTACATTCATAGAATGGTGGAGGGTTCAAGGAGACCTTGATGACATCAATATTATCCCTATCCCACTTGTCAAACAAATTACAATTCTTTTGCAAACTTCAAATTATGCTAGCTGATCATGTGACAATATTGCCTGCAGATGCTTTTAAGGATCCTAGCAATCAGATACATTCTAGTCAAGATAGCAAACGATCACCACCAGTGCAGGCACCTTCTCAAGCTGGGCGTTGGAGAAAAGGTAACAAAGAAAATAAGCTTTAATTCACAAAGTTGTCTAGCCATAAACACAAAAAAATTTTCTTTCATCTCTTAGCTCTGAGCTTAGGCTTTATGTCATTTAATTTCAATTGTAACATCTTGTTTCCATGGAATTGGCTTAGAAAATGGGAAGAAAAGAGGACATGGTACCCTCAAGTGTTTGAAGGCACTCTCCAAGAGACACAAGTCTGGCAACCAAAAGCTCCATGTTGAGTTCTCCAGACTTGGAGGAGAGGTAGGTGAGAACTCGCACACATTCATTGATGAAATAGTGATGTTTACAAGGAAAAGGACTCCACTCATTGGAGTGAGAACATGTAAAGATATCCATGATGATGTTAAATAGTCAACAACATCTGACATATTGGTAAGAATCTTTTTGCTTGTGTATATATTTTAATTATACAGTAACATAACAGCTGACCAAGTATTTGCATGTCCTTGTAATTATATAATAGGCTAGGTGGAACCTTGAGGATACTTATGATTCAAGGATGAAGATATGGGCCATTGCTAAAGAGCATTACAAAGGGTGGCATTCAACTTTAAATGCTACGGCCAAGGCATACAACACCTACGAGGAGAGAATGAGCCATAAGCCTGAAGAATTAGCCATTGTAGAATGGCACTATTTATTGAAGTATTTTAGGAGTGCAAAAATTCTAGGTTTTTCCATGTTTCTACTATGCTTAACAATAGAAATTTATGAAAAATGGCTATGTCTCAATCATTAAGATGACTGTTCAAATTGCATTCTGTAGGAAAAGAGCATGAAAAACTCTAGGAATCGATCTCAGAAAAAGAGCACACATTTGTCAGGCTCTAAGCCTTTTTCTCAGTGTAGCTATGAGAAGGTAATAACTGGAGAAGCACATCTACAAGCTTTCTTGCTACATGATTTACTAATTTTTCTGTTCTTGACATATCAGAGAGACTCAAAAACTGGTAATGAGCCCAATGACTTAGAACTTTGGTATATTACTCACACTAAGAATGGGGAATGGAAAGACCAAGTATCTGAAGATATCTATGTGAGTTCGTAATGAATTTGTGCGTAAGTTGCTAGTGCATGCAATTTTATCTTAAACTAACTTCTTCATCTGTGCCTTGTAAATGTTAGGAGAATGCAAGAAGGGTTATTGGTGATAAGAAATCAAATGCAGAGGGAAACATCCTTTCTCTAAGGGAGAGGAATGAGATTTTCCAGGATGTATACAAGGAAGTCACAAAGTGCAAATCAAAAAAGTTGCATGGTAATCGGTACCTTGCAAAAAACCCAACTAGAAGGCAGTTGCTGAATGCGGATAGGGAGGAACAAATTCATAGGGAAGAGGAACGGCATCATGAACACCTTGAGCTCAAGGACTCATTTGAGAAGCTACAACAACAAATGAGTGTATGGGAAGCTGAGAGGGAAGCTCAAAGGTCATTTTATGCAGGACAGATTGAAGAAATTATAAGTGCAAGGGATGCTGATAAAGAAGCCTTTAGCTAAGAGATCCAAGCATTGCTAGTAGGACAAGCATAGGCAGCGTTGTAGCAGGTACTACTAATGCAAAATGGTAAGTTTGCATGAAGCTAGTTATCGAATGACTTTATTTCATTTGGTTCTATAACTAACCATCTGTATCTGTCCAGTCAAACAACAATGTCATTGCAATTGCAGAGGTGGCGACTGCTGCAGCAAACACAAGTACTCAAGTTGATGAGCCTATCCCAGAGATTTTGGTCTCCTCAAATTAGGTTGACTGTGAATTGACAACTTTTTAATGCTATCATCTGATATTGCACAAAATGGCAGCTAATTAATTTTATCCTTCGAACATCCTTATTTGTTCCCAGGACAAGCAAACTGAAGGCAACCTAGAGGGCTCTCAACTCGCTGATAAACAAATGGCAAGAAGCGTTCGCCATATAAGAAGTACTAGACCTGCAAGCAATGAACCATCTAAGGCAGCAACGTCCAAATATGTTACTATAGAACAGCTTAAGCAGGGACCCAATAACAAGAAACAAAACACTAGCATCAACAAGGAGGCAGCAACTGAACATTTTTGTTTCCACTGTCAGAGTATTTATAGTTGAGTTCATTACATGCTATCATTATGATAATTTTATGATGACCAATTCATATAATTTTATGATGAGAAATTCATATAATTTTATGATAAGCAATTCATATAATTTTATGATGACCAATAAAACTTTGGTTTAGTGTCCACTTGTTGTGTACCTTTAATGTTAATTTTAGTTTACTTGATGCTAAAACAAATGTCATTTATTCTTTCTAGAAAAGTAAAGGCATTTCAATGGAGCGACAAGTGATGGGATCGTCTTGGAGTATTTATCCTTTGCTGATCAAGTGATGCGATTGCTGATCGAGTGCTTTATTTCATATCAATTAGCCTAGGATGATATTCATTTTGATCATATCAAGCCACCATTTAGAATACTTTGAAATAGTGGAGCAGTGCGTGTGTGGTTGTTACAAACTTTAATTCATGAGTGGTGTGGATGGACTTGGAAACATTTAACTATGTGGTGTGGTGTAATTTCATACTACTTATATGGTTTAATTAATTATGTTTTGATGCATGTTAAATGCATAGTTAATTGTATGATCCTGTATTATATTATTATTTTAAATTGTTGGTGACATGTGGCAGTATGTACAAAAATATGGAAAGCAACACCATTCGTTGCAAATGATAATTCATCCTACAACAACCTAGTTTTTTTATGTCACGACGGGTCGTGCCAATAGAGGAAGGTACACATTTTGCAACCGATTATTATGGTGTTAATAGAGACATGAACTTTACCCAACCAAAACGTTTAGGAAGCAATAGAGGAGATCACATCTAACAACAAACCACATTGCGTGGCAATAGAGTGTCCCACCTCTAGCCTTCAAACTAGTTTTTGGTTGGAATAACATATCCAACTTATACCAACCAAGCTTGTTGGTGGCAATAGAGTTGTCTACCTCTAGCATCCGAGGACACCAGGTAGTAATAGAGGACACCCCTATTGCACCTGGTAACATAGAAAACCATATATAACAACCAATTCACATTGATGGCAATAGACGGGCTACCCCTGTAGCAACCACAACTTGGGTGTAGCAATACAATATTTTGCAACACCTCAGTTGACACATCGCAACGCTTTGTAGATGGTGCAAGTGAAACCTCTAGCATCACCTGGTGTGTCGCGATAGGCTACATGGCAACCAACTCGAGCGCAGCGGTAGAAGATTGTTTCAATGCCTCACTGTGTTGCAATACCAAAATTAGTGCAATGACACAAAGGCATTCGTGGTTGAAGGTTAATACCATGGGACTTTATGCATCATCTGTTTACGAAATTTTGTGGGTGCAATTGCGGCTATTGCACCAAAAATAAGGATATCGCAACATATTTTGGACGTTGCTAAAGGGTGAAAACGTAGTAGTGCGCCAACAAATGAATGTCGCCTCACCTAGAGTTTTCTCCCCATCTCCCCCTTCAATGTCGAGAGGCACGCTATCACAACCTCGCTCCGCCCTATCCGCCGAGAGGCATGAAAATATAATTTTTTTAAAGGAGATTACCTCTGCTTTTTAGAAAGCAATAAGAGATTCGTTACAGACTGGTGATTCCAGTTTTCGAAAGAAAGCAAAAGGCAAATCCAGCACCCTTGCCAACAAGCCTAAACAACCATACACAGCTATTACAGAATAGCAACATCAGAGCTGGTGATTTGGTGACGCACTCGCTTGCCGATCCAGCTTCCCAGATGCTCCACCATCTTATAGATTTGCACCCTGTCTGTATCTTTCAGAAGGTCCCCCCACATTTGCAGAGAATTGATAGCATTGTAAAGGACCAAATCAGGGTCAGAAGGAAAAGACTTCTCTATAGCCATCTTGTTCCTATTCTTCCATATTGCCCAAGTTAGACCTGCAAAGAAAAAAAGAACAAGTCTCTGAGGGACCCCCAGCCTCCTTGGCAGCCATTTGTACACAAAGTCAAGTTTTGAAATTGGAAATCCTTCCACCCAAAGGCATCTCTGATGCAGCACCACAAGTATTGAGAGAAAGTACATTCAAAGAAAATGTGATTCACAGTCTCAGGTTTGCCACAGACACAACAGAGGGGGCTTCCCTGCCACCCTTTTTTTTTCAATGAAAAAGCAGCCTGTAATTTGTCATGAAACAATTGCCAAAGAAAGAGTTTGACCTTAAGAGGAATTTTGCTTTTCCAAATCAGAGTGTAAAGCTGGTCTCTAACCCCCCCCATGAGTTAACAATTGATATAAAGATTTAGTGGTATATTGGAAAGATTTATCCAGTACCCATCTCACAGAATCCTCCCTGGAAATATCCAACTGAACTTCTCCTAACAGCTGTTGTAAAGACATCCAGTCCTCTATCAAAACTCCATGCAAATTCCTCCTAAATGAAAGACTCCAATCATCACCATCCCAAACATCACACACTAAATCCTGTTGGTTGTTACTAATTTCATACAGGGAGGAATACTGAATATTCAAAGGCGTGTTACCTATCCATAAATCCTGCCAGAATCTGATCTTATCCCCTTTAAACACTCTGTATTCCGCCCCCCACTTGAACATGTGCTTCACTTTATGTAAACCACTCCAAAATTGAGAAGTTCCTTTCTGATCAGAACAAAAAAAGTTACCCGAGTGCATATACTTAGCCTTCACCAACCTACACCAAAGATCTGTTGAACCAGCTTCAATTTTCCAAATCCATTTGGTCAGAAGACATTGGTTCATGATTTCGGTGTTAATAATCCCTAATCCCCCATGGATTTTGGGTTTACAGATAGAAATCCATTTTGCCATATGGTATTTGAAAACATCATCTGCCCCTCTCCAAAAAAAACTAGACCTGATAGTATCCATCTTACAGTGCAACCCCTTAGGTAAAGAGTAAAAACCCATAACATACATAGGCAAGCTACTCAAACAAGAATTAGTAAGAATCAATCTCCCCCCAGAGGTCATATGTTTTCCTTTCCAGGGGTCAAGCCTTTTGATCATCTTGTTGAGAACCCCTTGGAAAGCCCCCATACCTAACACCGTGTTAGAAATTGGGATACCCAAATACTTAATAGGCAGCTCTCCTAGTCTGCAATTCAACATATTAGCTTTCCTCTCTTTATCTTCCTGATTGAAACCAAACAGAATCACTTCACTTTTATGGTAATTGATCTTCAAGCCTGAAAGCCACTCAAAGCAATACAAAAGGATTTTAAGGTTTGTAATCGAGTTGTCAGAGCCATCTATCATGATCACAGTATCATCTACATACTGGATGTGTGAGATGCCATCAGGCACTAGGTGCTCAACTACACCTCTGATCAAATGCTTGCTAACTGCCTTGTCTAGCATAGCACTAAGAGAATCAGCCACTAGATTAAAGAGGAGAGGAGAGAGGGGATCACCCTGCCGAAGGCCTCTCAAAGTCCTAAAGTAAGGCCCTCTAGTACCGTTGACATTAACACAGACCCACCCCCCTTGGACCATTTGCATCACCCATTGGATCCATTTGGGAGGAAATCTTTTCCCCTGTAGAACTTCTTCAAGAAAGTCCCATCTCACTCTATCATATGCTTTCTCAAAGTCATTTTTAAGGATCAATCCCTTCTTCTTCTTATGACTCAACTCATGAATTACTTCATGAAGAATAACTACCCCTTCTAAAATATTCCTCCCTTGAATGAAACCAGTCTGGTTAAACCCAGTAACCTCCTTAGCTACTGGGGTCAATCTCTCTGTAAGCACTTTAGTAAAGCCCTTATAGTCCACATTTAATAGACATATAGGGCGATATTGCTTAATAGTGATTGCGTCTTTCACTTTGGGCACAAGAGTGATTACCCCATAGTTCAGCCTCTTGATATCCAAATCCCCATTATAGAAGTCAACAAACATTCTATGATAATTGTCTTTGATACTTTCCCAGAAATGTTGGAGGAAGCTAGCACCATACCCATTAGGTCCTGGAGCAGCCTCTTGTTTCATGTCAAAAATAGCTTGCTTAATCTCCTCCATGGAGAAGGCTTTAATCAAACATAAACTATTTGCTTCACTTAATTTCCTATCTTCAGTCCAAAAATTGGTACTCAATTTGATGTGTCTGACATCAACTCCTCCAAAAAGTTGCTTATAAAACTGAACTATATGTGCCATGATATCTTCCTGGTTGGTTAACTGACCCTGTTCAGATTGAATGGAATAGATGGTTCCTTTCCTTCTTCTTCCATTAGCAAATTGATGAAAAAATTTAGAATTTGAGTCTCCTGCCAGTAGCCAGTGCTTCCTTGCTCTTTGCTTCCAGTAACTCTCTTCCATCAAATAGATTTGCTCTAGATCCCTTTCTAAAGCATATCTATGTTCCCATTTTTGAGGCAAGAGATCCCTAATTTCAGCCTGGTCATCAATCTTCTGCAACTCACCCTTGAGCTCAAACTTAGCCCTTTTCTATTCTCCCATTTTTTGTATGTTCCAACCTTTGAGGAAAGATTTTAAAAGGGCTAGGCTACCATGCCATCTGTCCAAAGAATAACACTGCTCAGGGCATCTACTTCCAGCTTCCATCAGCTTTCCAATCACTAACTGGGAGAAGTTGGGCTCCTTCGCCCATTGTTGTTCATAAAAGAAATATCTAGGTCTAGAAGGAAGGCTTTCCCCATTATCCACTATGATGGGTATATGATCAGACCCCACCCTTGTTAAACCCCAAGACAAGGATAAAGGAAACTGATCTTCCCAACTAACTGAAAAAAGAACTCTGTCAAGGTTAACCATAATTGGGTTGGATCGTTTGTTAGTCCAGGAATATCTTTGGCCAGATCTTTTCAGTTCCCTTAACTGAAGATCCCCAATGAACTCATTAAACAGATTGATTAGGCCCAAATCAATATTCTCAGAGTTTTTATCAGAAGCCTCTCTAATCAAATTAAAGTCACCCCCAAGAATAACAGGTAGAGTAGATAACGCACAGATAGCCTTAAGCTCATCAATGAAGGCAACAGAAAGATCATGTCTAGCTGGACCATAAACCGTAATAAATCTCCATCGAAAATTAGATCTCCTATCCCTAACATCCATCACAATGCAAAAAACATGAATGCTAAAATCTTCTAGTTCCAAGGTTTCCAAACACACACCCATGAGAATCCCCCCAGATTTCCCTTTGGGGGGTATCCATTGCCAAGTGAACTCTCTAATTCCCGCAAGGTCAAGCAAATCCCTGCCTGAAAAGGAATCCTTCATAGTTTCCTGTAGCCCTACCATTTGTAACTTGTGTTCCTCTATGAACTCTTTAACCTGTTGCTTCCTACTACTCTTACCTAAACCCCTCACATTCCAGAAAAGAAATCTCATTTTAATTTCTTTTTTGGTCTTCCCCTGCCCTTAGGAGGAAGTTTTTTCATCTTATCAGCATGCTGCAATTCAACCCCCCTGGTCGAATTGTCAATGATACTTAGGTTTAACTCACTTAACCCCTCCTCTCCTTGAGGAGCAGTCTTTCTATTAGCCTTTTCTAAATACTCTTTATAATTTGCTTCTGCCAAAGCAGCCCTAACTCTTTCCTCAGCTTTAAAAATGTCGATCTGGGTGTCTATATTTTCTATATCAAGATCTAGTTCAGAAACAACATTATGTATGTGTTCATTGTCTAAATTATTCAACACAAGGAACTGATTTGCAGAAGTTTTACCTTTAGTAGATATATCATTAGCTTCAGCCCTTTGAATTGCCTTTTCCATCATAGTCCTTCCATCCTTGGGGACCCTGGCGCTAGTTCTAGTAGCCATAAACACTTTCTTTTTCTGTTGTTGCCTCCTCTTTTTTTTACTACCAGAAGCAACCCAGGGATGCTGACAACTTTCATCAGATTCCTCTTCTCCACTGTGAATAGAGGCCAAATCCATCAAAGATTCTTCCTGTGTAAGTCCCTCAATCTCAGTTTCCTTCTCTGGGTCCAGAGAAAAAATTGTTTCTTCCACCACCTTATCACTAGATTTGTTGCCTTGAGCCCCATTTAAATCTGGCCATTTATCTCTATCCATCAAATAAGCTCCTGTGCTACCATGCACTAGGATTTTGTCATCAGGTATAATTCTATCCTCTGCTCCCTCACGATCTCCTATTTCCTATTGGGAGGTATCGCCATCATTCCCATTTAAAGATACTTCCATGTCTGCTTCAGGCACTTCTTGAGTTTCAGTCCCAGCTTGGTTCTCCTTCTCCTTGGTTACCCCCTTATCAAACATCCCTGTCTCCATTCCAGTGTGTACAAGCAGTTCCTGAAAACCAAATACTGGATGGAAAGATGCTATTGGCTGCACATCAGAAATTATAACTTGCCCACTATCAGCCTTCTTACCCTCTTCTAAATCTTCCTGACTGTCTCCATGACAGTGATCTTTCTCTTTGTCTATCTTGCCTATCCTCTCAAACTTATCACTTCTTCTCTTGGTCTTTGGATCTTCCTTATCCCCAGGATCCCTTTTGTTCCTTTTATCATCATACTTCCCCGGCCCAGAAGAGTTTCCTTTGTAGATGAGTTGTTTATCCTCAAATCCCTCTGCTACAAATTTAATTTCTCTTCCTTCTTTGTTAAAAAAGATCTCAATGACGCACCTTATGGCAGCTGGCTCCCTGCAATTTATCTTGACCCTGACTGGTTCATCTCTAATGAGGCTAAGTTCATCAACAACTAAGGGTTGACCCACCAGAGAAGCTAATCCTTTAATTGCAGCCACCTCCCTAGCAATAGTTGGGACATTATGAATCTTAACCCAGCATGTTTGGAGAAGAGATGTAGCTTTTGGGTCCTGCTTGGAAATAGAAATCTTGACCTTCAGTTGGTGGATTGGTAACTCAAGATAACCAATTCTGGAGAAGGTAGCTAGTGTACTTATGTCTGGGAAAATCACCATGTATTCATTTGTGAAGAGCTGTTTGACTTGATAATTCCATTTATCATCAACCACCATTCTTAGGTCTTCATTTAGCTTTTCCACAGTAGCCATTCCCTCCAGAACAGTAACTAGTCCCACTGACTGAGTATGTGTGGTTTGAGCTTCAGGCAAATCCTTATACATATCTAGCAATAAAAAAATATCAAGTCAATTTGATGAACTCTATGCTCAAAATCTTTATACATGCTCAAACTAACAAGTCTAGCTAACAAGTTTATTTGAGAACCCTATTAATGAAATTCCTTTTATGATCTCAATTAAATATAGAAGAAAGATTAAAAAGACACTATAATTCTTTAATTTATAGCTAAACCATGAAATATTATATATATGGTTACTAATTTAAGCTATGGATACTAATTTAAGCTATGTATTCAAACTAACAAGTTAATTTTAGCTCAAAGTGGTGGAGAAATCACAAGAACAAAAACAACATGAAAATGACATGGAAGGATGAAGCTAATTACCTCTAAACATGAAGAGTCGATGGCGGAGTTGAAGAATATCGCCAATGGGCACCGGTGATGTCGATTCAAACTATAACCATTGCTTTTGAGCTTTAAATAGAGGAGAAATCAGAAAAACAAAAAATAACATCAATAAGATAAGAGAGGATGAAGTTAGTTACTCCTAAACCTGAGGAAACGATGATGGCGTCGAAGAAGATCACCAATGGGCGCCGAAGATGAAGAACAAGCAATGGCAAGGAAGAAGAGAGGGAACAAGCTCACTAAATTTTGAATAGGCTCGGTCTCAGAGAGGAAGAAGGGAAAAAGATATAACCTATTGAAAGCCTAAGTTTGGTTTTGGTAATTATTGACACCAAGTTGCTAATGCCTTGTGTTTAAGTGATTTTAGTTAGGCATAGCAACACATGTGATGAAGGTGCATGGTGGCATGGAAAGGTGGCCACATGATCACAAAGGGATGAAGCATGAAGTGGAGATCATGGTGATAGCCGAGGAGTAAAGTGATCAAGGCAAAGGTATAAACATAGGGCTTTACTTTTGCCGGTCTAAGTTGAGTAGAGAAGTGATTGACTGGATTTAGGATAGATAGACGACTATCAAGAGGAGAAATCACGGTCATCTCTCGAATCAAGTGCTACTAGGTCCATATCTTGAGCATATGCATTAGGACCTAGTAAAGTGCTAACTTAACTCCTTGGATGAAAATATCTGTGAAAAGCTAACACACATGCACTTTGGTGGTGAACACTTGTTGGTGTTAGCACATTTGTAAAGGAGGTGGAGTTCCTAGGGTTGAGAGGGGTTTGGGTTCCTCTCTCCCCCCCGCCGAGCTTGCGAGGCGAGATTCAGCACTTTTGAGAAAATTAAGTGTATATTTTCTATTACGTCGGTGGGAAATTTGAGGAAGTCACGGGAGTGACCGGACGCAGTGCGCGGAGGCACCGGATGCTGACCCTAGCATCTGGTGTGTTGTCAGTGCTTGGCTCTGTTAGGGTTGAGCACCGAACGCACTGCACCGGATGTAGGGTATTTGCTGTTGGCGCGTCCGGTGCTGCCTGGCTTCTTCAGGTGTTGCTGACTGAGAGCACCGGACGCTCTAGGCGTGTCCGGTGGTGTGAGTCCGGTGTGTAGGCGTTGCACATGAGTCCAGTGAGTACCGGACGCGTCTGGTGCTACGCGTCCGGTGAGGTCGAGAGTTTGCAGACCTCTATGCGCACGTGACCAGTGAGTACCGGACGCGTCCGGTGCCCATTTAGTCGCGTCCGGTGGTCCATAGGTGACCGTTAGAGTTTGACGCGCGAGATTCAAAGGTGGACATGTGGCTAGCTCTAGAGCACTGGATGCAGAGGGTCGACCATCCGGTGGTTCCCTACTGCGGGTCCAGTGCCCCCGAAATTTGCCCAGTGACAGAGCCAACGGTTCTATCTCTTTGAGGGGCTTATAAATAGAAGGTGGCCAGCTTTGGGAGGTTTTCTCTTGCACATTTGATTACTTGAGGCATACATTGAGCTAGAGAACACTCTCTCTACTCATCTCCTTGCTTGATTGCTAAACTTAGTGAGATTCAGTGAGATTCAAGTGCATTGTATTGAGAGTTGCATCTAGCGGCAGTTGATCCTTGAGTTTGCTGTGAATTTCTTGTTACTCTCGGGTGTTTCCTGACACCCTAGATGGCTTGGAGCAGCGGTGGTGTTGAGCTCATGATTGGAGATTGTTTCGAGCCTCACCAAGTGATTTGTAAGTGGTTCTTGAGCCTTCCCTATGGGAGATCACAATTGGCTACTCTAGTGAATTGCTCATGGCTTGGAGGATCCCCATCTTGTGAGTGGATGTGTGGCACCCGCTGAGGGTTTGGCTTTGAATTGCTAATTAGCTTGTGATCCATCAAGTTGGTGTATCGCCACAACGAGGACTAGCTTGCTGGGAAGTAAGTGAACCTCGATAAAAAATCTTGTGTCATCTCTTGCCGAGGATTCTCTTGTGATTGTGATTGATTGATTGGTTATATATCTACTCTACAATGTCGTTATAACAATCACTCCCCACTCCTTTACTTTCTTGTTTACCTTGCTAGTTGTGTAGCTTGTGTAGATTAGTTCTTGTTTAGGAGTGTAGCTAGCTTTAGTTGTGCCTTGTTGTTGTGGCTTAGTGTTTAGCCTTGTACTAGACTTTAGGTGGCTTGTATAGCTTAGTTGAGCTGGTGTTAGAATAGCTTCGCCATTTGTTTTACTAACCAACTTGTCTAGTTGAGTTTGTAGAATTTTTAATTAGGCTATTCACCCCCCTCTAGCCATTTGGACCTTTCACCTATGCACCTTTAGTCCTGGCTCGAAGTAAAAACGGGGACTAAAAAGGTCCCTTTTAGTCCTGGGCAAGCCACCAACCGGGCCTAAAGCTTCAGTTCCGACTGGTGGCACCAACCGGGACTAAAGTCCCCCCTTTAGTCCCGTCCCGTAACACGAGCCGGGACTATAGGGTCCCTACCCCGGCAGCTTTGCGTAGTAGCCGTTGGGTGGGACCCTTTAGTCACAGGCCGTGTTACGGGCCGGGACTAAAGGGGTCTTTAGTCTTGGGGACAAAAACTGCCGAGACTATTGACGATTTTGGCAATCTCCAAAGGCCTCTTCTGTAGTAGTATAAATGGACGTCTGAGCCAAAAAAAATATTTTAAAAAACAGATCTGGCTGCCTAATCCTCACGATATCATAGTTTGTATACAAACCTAAAGACTTGCTAATGTTTGAAGATAAAATTTACAGGAAGATCTGAAGCCTTGCTCATTTTTGCAAATAAAATGTAGAGGCAAACAGAGCGAGAATTTCGAACCTTCAGGTGATTTCAACAAAGAAAAAATTGACCAAAACACATAAAATTTACTGGGAAACATAAAAACTAACAGGAACACCAGTGAACATAGATCTAGTAGAATAGAATGAGTCTAGAATACTAACAATAACCGAAGATGCATGGTAAAAGTGATAATTTGACGAGATTATTATAGCCACCTTTGGTTGGGCTTGCCAACCTGCTTTTGCTTTTCTAAAAGTAAAAAGCCAACCTAAGGAATATAAACCCATAGGTACTTTGCCCTAAAGCTACTTTCTCTCTAGTACAACTCCTACAACAGCTCTCCCCCTGCTATCACTACCTATGGAGGTGGGTAACTTTGAAAAAGACTACCACCTACCATTGGTTATGGAGGATACAAATTGTTCTTCTTTCTTTCCCCTTCGTGACACTAGAAATGTCGCATCATGTGACTCCTCCCCATGCGTGGCTAGGGTTTCACTGACCTATCACTACCCCACAGGTGTCGCCCCGTGGCCAGCTATGGCCCTACTCGCACAGACTCTAGGCCATCGCAATCCCCACACCGACCGCCCGCTGACTGCTCGCCTCCATGGCCAACCGCCCGTAGGATCTAGACTAGGATATCATCAGGTGCAGCCGCTGTTGCTGCCATCATAGTCACTCAGATGTCCATAATAGGGGCAAGCTCATCATCATAAGTTGCCTCTACTTGCATCATCAGAAACATGTCTCTATCCTATCATCAAGCGGATGTGTGGAGTGACGAAATGGTTATCTCATTCACTTGTTCTTCATCTGTGGCTCCAGGCTATCTTCACGAGTTTCGGCGAATGATACTTGTCATCATTCATGTATGAGTCCCTCAAGAACAGGTTGAAAGCATGGCCTTTGAGGCATGACCATGAGCACACAAGTCTGGGCTAGCCATGCACTCCCCTACTTGTAGCATGTTCGAGATGGCCAGCAATTGTTGCAGCAGACCAACAAGACATCGTGCTTTGCTTACCCATTGCCCTTCGGTATATAAGGCTAGGCATGGGCTCCCATAGAGAAGGTATCAAACATCTAGCCTTTGATTGGATCCCTGACCGAGTGATCAAACCCTAGACAGCACCATAGCGCTTCCCCAACATCTCTCTCGGTTGTAAGAACTCGATTAAGCATTCCTAACATGAAAAACACCACTGCTAGACTTAGGGTTTAGATGGCCAAACTAGGATAAACCCCTTGTGTTTTGAGTGCTTAAGCCACCAAAGAATCACACGTTGACCCATGTCAAACAACTAGATTTTTGTCATTGATTCGAACCCATGACATGCTCCTCAAAAAGAGTAGTCCAGTAGCTGGAGACACCGAAGTGTTAGAGGATGACTGTACATGAGCACGGTGCTAGCCTATCGGAGAGACCGACAGCATGTCTAGACAAGCTAGGTCCACGTCACAGAGTCTAGCGGATTAGCAGCACACCGCGGCGAGCAAAGGTGAAGCCCCCTTTACGAGTGACTCAACTATATAGACCTAGAATGAAATCATAGATGCAGATCCCCTTACCAAAGAGTCTATGAGATCTCTCCTTACCACCGATGTGTTTTAGAAAAGTGAGTATAATAATACTTTCAAGATATCAAAGACGTAGGCGATGCGTCTGTGATATCGATCACAAATACAGACATGTCTTTTCAACAAGCATATGTGATATTGTAACTTTTCACATACACGCTTTCTCCAAACATGTCTCTGGTAACTCAGTTTGTTATTGGAGACAAAGGTTGTACAACACACATCTATGATATTATATCTAATTGCAGATGTGCTTTCTCAAAATGTGTCTCTCATAACTCAACCTATTAAACACGTGTCTGTAGTAACGTGTCACCACAGTCGCGTCTACTCGTTCCCTCACTGATCCTTTGGCTACGGTTGATAGAATAGTAGAGACATTTCATAAATAGATGCATATGTGAATTGTTATCACAGACGCATCCCCATTTTTCGGTTGTAGTATGGGTGTCTTATTTTTGCAGTTTTGACAAGTGGTTTGTGTACTCATATTGAACCAATATCTATGTTTGTGTGGTTTGCTGTATCAACCTAATGATGGATGTTTAGGAACTGATAAGGGCCATTATATACTAATAAATATATACGGTTCCCACATGGTTGATTTGCATTGTCAGCTAATAGTACATATAGCCTCAAACATAATAGAGCTGTGTATTATATTGCATTAAGAAGAAAATAGAGAGTACAAGACACACACACAAATAAAAAACACCAACCACACCCTCACTCAAAAAGAGTCAGCAATTTTTTCTCAAATTCAGTCAGTTATAGTCGGTATAAACTTATAGTGACAGCAATTTCACCGACTTATAATTATGATCGGTAAAGATATATACCAACTGATGATCAGTCACTACATAGTCTATAGCAGCTTTTACCAACCTTAATGGAGTCGTGGATTTTGGGGCCGTGGTATAGTGATGACGATGAGTTCACAATTTCACGTCATCCGTTAGAAAAAAAATGAACACTACCCAATTCAGTTTCAACTTTGACTCCATAGACAATTGCGTACATGCACACAAAGAATCCCCTGTCACATATAGCTGATGGCAGTAGGTTCCCTAAAACTATGTATACAATTACACTCTATCATCACAATCACATACAGTACGTACGCATGCTTGAGTATGAATACATTTCTATGTATACACGAACAATATCGCCAATCCCCACACTCAACAAACCAATGATTTGCACTCAGCGCCACCGAAAAGAAGAAGAAGAAGAAAGAAGGAATTCACATGATCCGGGGAACGAAGATTAATCCTCCGGCAGGTTATTCAGTGCATGGACCATAACCTGCATCACTCTGACCTGCATCTGGAGGCACAGGATGTACCCGGCGGCGTGCAGGAGGAGCTCGTCCAGCCGTTCCCCTCCAGACTCCCGGCCGACGACCGCGCCGTCGTCGTCTCCGCACAGTGGCACGAGCCTCCTCAGCGCTTCCATCTTCCTCCTGATCGCCATCACGCGCTTCCTCGACGCTGCCGCCCTTGTGCGTTTGCATCCGGCAGCCTTCTTTCTTAGCTTTCTCGCCTTCATGAGCGACGCCGATGGCCTTGTCAATTTGAGGCGCCTTGTGGCCGCCGGTGCAGTGCCGGCAACGGCATCGCAGCAACTCTGAGCACCCATGTCCGGCCGGCGGCCGCAAGGAAGCTAGCGCTGGCTAGCTTCAGCTTTCCAGGTAGTAGAGACGAGTCTAGGAGCTAGCGCGCGCAGTGGACAATTAATGTAAGAAGAAGGGTAACAACGGCGAGATTAAGCAGGGAGCAAGGTCTGATGCTTATATAGATTAGATGCCATGTGCGTGCGTAGTTGGGGGCACTGGCGGCACAGGTAATAATCTAAATAAAGCAGATCAGCTAGGAAAACAAGTAGCAGCATGAATGAATACAGTACGTATCTGTTTGTTAAGTCGAGTGGATATGGTGAACAGCTAGCAGCACAGGCGGGAAACAGGGGAGCAACAACACGCTGATGTGCGTACGTAAAGAGAGATCCAGGTCACGTTGGGTAGCATCCTGCGATATCTCGAGAGCACGAGAGGTGTTTTGCTTGAGCGCCCAGGAAGCAAGGTCCGGGCATATGCCGCATGTTCTCCTAACTCGTGGCCACATGCAGCCACATGCATGCCGCGCGCGCGCGCGCTGACGGCTCATTTCACGCAGGCATGGCACGCAACATGCAGCACGCACGCAGTCACCACCAGGCCGGCGCGCGGCCACACACGCCACTCGTCGGCCACTCCGGCTGCCCGATTCATCGAGCTGCCGAGCATATGCGTGCCCCCGCGCGGCCTCTTTTCCTCGTCGAAACGCGCTGTCGGATTCGCGCCCCGCGCGCCACTGGAGCTCGTTCTCCGATCCTCGCACCTTCGACGTGTTCTTTTGGGCCCCGGACGTCCCCGCGCATATGCATAGTGCCAATGCAATGCGGTCACCGACTCACCGCCCCGCCGTCACATGCATGATCCGATCCGATCCACATCCACTAGCTACCTTTCGAGGCATATGCATTTGCTGACATGCATCCATGCCAATGGATCGCCGGCTTAATTGAGTGGTTGGGGGAACAAGAGAAATGTATAGCCGCCGTTTGCTTTATCGAGCATGGCCGGCTTGACGCATGAACTAGCCCTCGCTCCACACCCGCTTCACTTTCATGCGTTGTGCGTACACCGGTACACGTATACTTGCCAGCGGCCGGAGATCCACATGCCACATGCTCGCTGCCGTCCCTGCATGCCCCGGCGGTGCGGCGCGGCGTGCCTGGAAATGATGATCGAGCTACCTCCCTGAAGGTTCGTTCATCCGTTCGATCCCACACGGGTTTTAATCTTTAATAAAGTTATTATTTTTTTACCTAACGGTATATCTGTAAATTATTATAATGAATCGAGCAACTTCAACAATTTTGCAAATAGGTTTAGGCATTTTTATTTTTTGCCAAAACTCTTAAAACTTTCTATCCAACAGTTTGACAATTGGACTTGGCATTTATAGCAAAGTTGACAAATTCTCTGCTGTCTTGGCATTTATGCGCGCATGGAATAGGCTTGGCATACTGCATGCGTGTGCTTTTATAGCAAGCTGACAAAACCTGATGCTTTTTTGTTCATCTCCGGAACGAGCAGAATTTTTCCTTGTCAAGTCAAAATTGCTAAACACTTGGAGATACTCTTTTCATTCCCTCTCCATATCGCTTTGGGAGTTGACAAATAACAACATTTGCCAAACAAAATTTGCAAAACTGTTGGAGTTGCTCTTACGTTTTCTTTTTAAAAAAATGTCATTCTCGGTAGTTTGCTGCATAATGTTCAAAGGATATTAACACCCTAAAAATCATGTTCATAAATAGTAAATAACTTCGCTTGTTTTTATTTAATTTTGTATAGGTCAAATAATGATTTTTATGAGTTTAGAATGAAATATAAGGGCAACAAATATTTTTGATTGTATTCATTCTGATGCATAATTTTTGTAAGGGTAGGGGTAGTTTTGTGTGACTCTAAATTCAAACTAAATTTTAATTTGAGCATGTTTTAGAAAAAACAAAGAAAGGAAAGGATTTTCCTTTTCTCTCCCTCTCCTTGAGCGGTTGAGCCCAAACAAGTAACCCGTCTAGCCTTTTCTACTCTCTTTTTTTCTAGCACAGTAGCCCAACCAATAACTTTCCTAGTTGGTCCAATTTTATCTTCACGCCTGATCCGTGTTTTCTTCCGCTTTGATCCATGTGCGGTAATGCTTTGACTCTGACGTCCGGCCGTTTCCAGGCGTGACCTTGCTCACGGTTTTCTGTCGCTCGCGTCCATTCGCATGCAGTTTTTCTCATCCATTCATCTCCATCCGCATGCGGCTCTCCTCATCCACTTATTTCAAAATATCCACCACATGGCTCTCCTTACCCACTCCGTCTCCCGCTACTTGCTCCCTCATTCACTTCTCTCTTCTCTCTCAGAAATCCACCGTAGCCTTCCATGGTCCCAACCTTGGAAACCTCAACTCAGTGCGGTGTCTTCCCCCATCTCTCTCCTCAACCGGAGCTCGAGCACGCAATAGGGGAATCTGTGGAGGCGGCGTCCTCTACTCATCTCGAGCCCGATGTGCGTCCTCCACCATAGGTGTCGTCCCCCACCTCGACGCCGGCCATGGTGGCTTTCCCGTGGTGGATCCATGGAGTACTGGCCTTCCCATGGTGGATACATGGAGCACAACGCAGATCTAGTAGCGTGGTGGTCTCCTCCACGCAGTAGGCGATGGTGGCCCATCATCCCCCATCCCATCCATGGAGGCGGCTCAATCTGCATCCCCGACGGCGCCCCCAACCCATGTGCCTCCCCTCTTCCCCTTATCTCGCAGTTCCTTTATATCGCGGCTAGTGGATTTTGTGGTGTTGCAATTGTCTATCCGAGATGTTTAGTAGTCTATTCGAGATGTTTCAGTAGTAGTTCTTTTGTTGTTGCAATAATATGTTTCTTATTGTTTTTAACTTCTTCATCCCAATGTTGTTGTAGTATTTCTTCTTTGAGATGTTGCAGTATGTTTCAGTTGCTTCAATCTAATGTTGCAGTAGGTGTTTCATGTTGTTGCAACAGTTTGTTCGATGTTGTTGCAATAACATATCCATGGTGTTTCAACTGTTCAACTTATTTGTTGAAGCACTTTGTTTTGTGTTATTGCATAACCTGTTCATGGTGTTTCAACTGGTTTGACTTATTTATTGCAGCAGTTTATTTGGTATTGTTGCAACAACATGTTCATGTTGTTTCAGTAGTTTCATCCTATTGTTGTAGCGCCAAGTGGGGAGGGGGCCTGGAGGTGGGCTGTGGGAGTGAGCTAGCGGTGGGTGGAGGTGCTGGGGGACCGACGAGGATGGGGGCAGGCGGATCTCGTGGATGTGGAGAGCGGAGGCGGTTCCTTTCATCTCCGTGCGGGAGACGGTGCAGTTGGGTTCCCATATCTACTTTTTTTTATTTTTTTTCTTGCTCCGTGCGGGGCCGGTGGGTGTGATTTGTACAAAGGCTTGGTGTTCGGATGCTAGCGCTCAGATCAGATGTCCGGGCGCTAGTAGTACCGATCCATGTACGGCCCAAGAACTACCCCGCTTGGCCATTCCTCACACACCATATGCGCAGGTGCTGCCCCCTGTATAGTTTTCTAAATGGGCCGCCCGGTACGGCACGACACGGTGCTAAGCGGTACGGTGGCATGCCGTGCCATGCCTGGTAGTGCCATCGTGTCTAAGTGGCAGCCTAGGGACGACACTATGGAGAGTAAACCGTGTTGTGCCGTGCCAGCAGGCATGGTGGCATACTAGTGCTCCTGCCAGCCCAGGCACTATCATGTTTTTCATCAGCACAAATGCACAACTCAAGTACTTAATGATGTAAGAACAGTAACATCTTAACATATAACAATTCTTAACAACAGCAAACACAACAAATAGCCAAACAACAAACACAAAGTTAAGAAAATAGAAAACTATTTGGAGCATGTGCAGCCTCATTAAAAACCTGCTAGGTAAAACTCACCTTTGTGAGAAACACTAGTCAGGAAACGAGTACAACCTAGCTCCATTAAAGTTCATTGTTCTTACAACATTGTTCAACAATCCAAGTCTAGTTCTCATATTACAAAGCCAAGTTCAAGCTAAATGTAAAGACTAAACTAATAAAGATATGCTTCAAGCTTCAAGTTCAAGCTCCTAGGTCCCAGCTGGCCAACTGCAAAAGAAGAACAGAGTTAGTATTAGAACTTTAGAAGCACTCATCAGTTAGCAAAAGAATGCATGGTTGTTAGGGTTGTGGTTTACTTGGCGGTCGGGGCACTAATCAAGATAAAGTTCTTCAAATGTTTCCTCCAGTTCTGGGTCCTCCACATTGTGCTGCAGCCTTGCCTCCGCCAACTCCCAGTCCTTGACACAGGTGAGCCACTCCACCGTCTTCAGCTTTAGCCTCCTCCGCCGCTCCTTGATGATCTTGCCAGTCATACTAAACATAGATTCTGAAGATA
>Ga0182004_10000701_pt1 | contig 21921 bp, 19 predicted proteins | sample Sormic07211540_1_FD_120479 | JGI IMG/M metagenome (GOLD analysis project Ga0182004, IMG submission 120479) | Endophyte microbial communities from Sorghum bicolor roots, Mead, Nebraska, USA - 072115-40_1 MetaG | ecosystem: Host-associated > Plants > Roots > Unclassified | place: USA: Nebraska...
TAAAAATCTATTATTGCTCGAAAAATTATGAAACCAGTTTCAGATTTTTCCCCCAAAATTATATTCTATCTTAGGGTGCCTCGCTTTAAATTGTCTGAATGTACTAGTTATGTTGATCGTCCGTACTGTAAGTGGAGTGTCGTCAAGATCTTAGTGGGCGTTGGTCCCTTGTCCTCAATTTAGAGCATCTCCAAGACATTAACCAAATTATTTTTTATAGTGCATAGAGTAAAAGATTTTTCATGCATGGTTACTGATGACAGTATTCACCTGGATGCAGGTTTTGTTGTTTTCATTCATGATAATGATCATTTAAATCAAATGGGTGGCAAAACAACTTTGTGATGGAGCTAGCCTCCAACCAAACTATTTGGTAGAGCTCCAACTCTAAGATAGCCTCATATGTAATTACTAAGATATAAACAGGGGCTAAAATAAAAAAAAAACACATCTTCTTCCTTCCATATGACACAAGGCTGGCTCCAGTGCACGGCTGCTAGGTGCGGCCCCCCGGCTGGGCGTGGCCATGGCCATGGCAGCCAGCGGCTTTCTCCCAAGCGGGGGGAGAGTGGCCATGGTAGCCACGAGCGAGCCCCCCCGCTTGTAACACCCTCAATAATTAAAATGCTTAATTATGTCATGAGCACCATAATAATCCTTCATTGCATGATGTGCTTGATTAAGTTTGTTGTTTATATAAAATGTTATGCTAAAACCCTTGAAAATGGATAAGTAGTGATATGTTTTTAATAATCCATGCCTTGAAAAATGTTTTTTTGTTGAGCAAAAAAAAATTGTATGAAACTTAGGTTGTCACTTTATACCAAAAATGAAGTACTAATTGTGCAGGCAATACATGGAACTTTGTTCACTTAAGTTGTGTGTAGTTTGATAGTTGTATTAGGGTCTCAAAAATGGAAATGGAAAATCAATTCAGCCTCTCTAGGCTAGATTTTCCAAGTCTGGGAACTCAGTGACACTGCTGTTTGGCAAATGTCTTCTGCTAATATCATTTAACACTTGATTCAAATTTTGCTTTGTTGTGGAGTGTAAACTGCCAACTGCAAGTAGGTTTAGTTGGTTGAATGTTTAGCAGGCTCGTAGCCTCTCAAAATCTGGATGAAAGTTCGCTAGAACATGCTGTTCCCAGTTCAGTTCATGCTCTGGCTCGTTTTGTCTGACAAACCCAACTTGGCGCCTCTCTATCTACCTCTCTGTTGGTCTAATCGGTGAAGTGCCCTAAGACTTTTGGCAGCCCTACCTTCTCTAGCACGGGGACTTCACCGGGGATCGTTGCCATAGAAGTTTTGGCGTAGTTAGCACTTTAAAATTCGTGCGGCCACTGTTTTGGCTGGTGTCCGTGGTCACCGCGTCCAGTCGTCGAGGGCCACGCGCCTACTTGCTTCTGCCACCGCGCCTAGCCTCATCACTGCCCCGCTGCTCGCTTCCGCGCTCATGCTGCGGTGCTGTGCCTGCCTCGCCCAGCCACGTCCTTGTAGCCACCTTCACCTTCAGCACTCACTGAAAGAAACAACAGCATGAGTCACCAGCCTTGCAATACAGTGGCAAAGGTTCCACATCGGGTGAATGCAAATGCTGTAATGGCAATGTGAGGTTGAAAGGTATCCACTCACTTGATCAATTAGCACTTGTGTCGTGAGAGCAGGCTGCCGAAAGCTTCCTGTGCAGACATGGAAAGCAATCATTCGAGATCCATATGCATCAGGAGCTTCTGCCAAACTCGTTCATGTCCTGTGTTGCGCTGCCGTGCACCTTGCCAATAAGAAAGGCCCTTGTCAAGGAAGACATGATCTCGGGCAGCAGGGCAAAGCCAGGCATGGGCAAGTTATATCACCTCCAATAAAATCACTTGAAACTATGTGGTGATGGTGAGACAATGTAACCGATCATCTCTGCATCCAACAAATATGCGTCCACTGACCATCAAGGGAGAAGAAAATATGTCCCCTGGAAGATCAATGGACGCCACTCCTTGGACCAACTCCTCAGATTTAACACCTTCACCAGCTTGCTCCTGATTGTACTTAGCGTCAGCTCTAATCCTGATGACATGGACCTTCCCAGAACTCGTGCAGATACAAGCAAATCTGAAGAGAGAAGTCAGCCATGTCATTTTCTTTACATCTAATAAGCTAACGACTGTGCTACCAGTAAGTTTGGTACCTCTCAGATGGTCCAGATGACTCTGATGTTAACAGCTCATCAACAAAAGCGGATGCAGTAATTGGATCCCCAGCCCTGTATACCCAAAGAAGGGCACCAGAAACCTGCAGCATTGATAATAAGAGTTTATGCTACTAAGTTGTAAATGAAAAAAATCACTTCACACAATCGATTTCTACCAAAATGCTAGAAAGGGAACCATTTTTGCATCATTTTCATCAACTACTTGAATATCATTGCGAAAAACTGTCATTCTTATAGGACCTAACCAAACTTCATTTAAATTGCTAGGTAATACTCACTGTGAAGATAACCTTTTTCTAATGGTTATTTAACAAGTACCATAGGCACAGCTTAATTGGCTAAGACTTACGACTGTTTTTCAAAACTATTACCGGCAAGGGCCAAGTTAACATCTGATAAGTAGTACTACATATCTTTTAATAAAAACAATCACTACAAATCAGGAGGCACCTTGTTAAAAAACATAGACTGGCAACACAAAGCAAACTCTTAAGCATGCATGATTGATTAGTCACTAAATTAAATGGTACAATGAAATCAAACTTACAGTATTGAAAGAGTATAAATTCCCATCACGGGAAGGTATAAGCACCTGCCAGTGACATAATGCGTAAGATTTTCTTAGTTTCCTCCAAACTGGGAGCACATTAAGTTATCGATGTACTCAAGAACAAGCAAGTACCTGATGAGGGAGGGTGGGCGACAAACATGCACCAGCAAAAATAGAACCACCAACAGTTGCCTGGATTTTTAATAGCAAGTTATGGATTTGGACACTAATAAATATGTTGTAACATCAGAGTGAAAAATGTGCATTTTTTCTCTCATTGAAACAATGTCATATAGGGCCAAACTATTGTAGATTGTAAGCATCAATAGCTCTTTCTTACTCAACTATGAATATGCATTTCCTTTGCTACAAAAACAAGGTACAGAAGAAAAATTACCTTCCAAACAATGGAGCCTTGTGAGTTCAATGCCATAACTAGGCCATTCACTAAGCAACAAATGACTGCATGTAGCAAGTGTGATAATCAGCACAGCACATATAAAAGGAAAAGGTATGTAGCAAACCCTACATTGGCCCAGATTGGCATGAGCCATGAGGTATAAAATAAGATGGCATCTATATTCAAATTTTGTTATTATGCCATGCTTTTATATAGAGACTGATCAAATACGGTGTGATTGAAGGTAACTGTACCTACAATCATTGACCTTGCCAAATTAAACATGATGGCATATAACCAGCAAATGATGATTGGTTAGCGCAGAGTTATATTATGGCATTCAATAACATGCATATTGAATCAAAGTATGGCTTTTGAAATATAACACTATGTGTATGTATATCCATATTCCAGAATATCCACATCAAATGGCTGGAGAAATACCTTTTCCACTTTGATGATCTATGGCAAGAGAACCAAAAATTGGTGCACCAGCTTCATATTGCCAAAGAACTCTGAAGGGTGGTTCCTGCTCCACCAAAAAAAAATCAGTGAAGACTCTAAACATTCAAATTCAATATTGAAAGGTTATTAGTGTATTCATTTATCAAGTTTTGCTCAAAAGTAAGGACATCCCATGGAACAGACTGAAAGTTAAAAAATGTGTGCTTTAGACATTCAAATTTCCCAAAGTAGTCCTAAAATCACCTTAAATGATACTGCAGTCACAAGGCCACTTGTAGATGCGACATAGATTATATTTTGTGCCTGCAAGGAGTTTATAGAGATGACACAAAATTATTAGAGCCCATTGATCCCATCTGTATATATATCTAATAAAATGATTTCTGTGAACCGGTGATGATACCATGTCAGTAGCAGGAGAACCATAGATGCTTCCACCACAAGAAATTTTGTAGGTACAGCAGCGATCTTTGTAATTTAATGCATACAAGTAATGGTCATAAGAGCCACACCTGCAAAATGTACACAGCACTGTTATTAATATAAAGATTTCTGATGCGGAATTAGAATAATATTTTGTGCACATTTTATGTTCCATCTCTGATAGAAGAGGTCAAATTGGATAGACCATTAGTATACCGAAAACTAAAATTTTATATTGTGTGAATAAATATGTTTTCACCAAAACTGCGTCAAGCGGAATAATGCTCTTGTATAGCAGATGAAAGTAAAAAGGAAAAATATTATGGAGGTACCATATTAAGTTCCTCGTCTTGTCCACAACTGGTTGCATTTTTACCTGAAAGGAGATACCCGACGTGAGATGGTAACAGTATGGTTCGTTGTAAAAATGAACATCTTTAAGGTGTTCTTCCTAAGTAGTAATCTTAACGTACCATTATACATATCTTATGTAATCAAAATAATCATTACATAACTTTTGTAGCAGGTCAAATGTGTGATCGGCACACTCAAATTTTACAGCAGTCAGGGAACTATAACCATTTCAACAATCCAATTTGAACATAAATGAGGGAAATTCTCTGAAAAAAAAAGGCAGGTTTCCCAGGTCAAAGTACCTCCCCGTCAGTTTGAAAGGTCCAGGATAGTTTTCCCGTAGACATATCAAGGAAGTAAATTTTCCCTTTATAGCATCCAACAACCACCTGTATGGAATATATGTGTGAACCCAGAGTGTTTAAAGAATTGGTTATAATCTTTTCTTTCGGGTGAAGTTCAAGAGTTGCTGTTACCTCTGAGAAATCACCTGTTATAGTGGCAGAACACTCAATACGACCTTCCAATTTGACACTCCACCTCACTGAACCACTGCAAAACCAACAGGAAGCAAGCTCTAAGAAAAGTCAGTATTCACACACCAGATGGTACTAATTTTCTCATCAAATCTAATTTAAATAAATTACTGATAGAATAAGCTCAAATAAAGACAAAAAATTATAGCATATATGAGGTACATTTGATTGTCCTAGTTTCAAAAAGCAAGGTAAATCAGAAAATCAAAAGAAGCATAGAATTCCATGTAACAGGCAATACTCACCTATAACCATCAATGCAGAGAAACAAATGTGAATGAGAACCAATAAAGATGGTCATCATCCCATTGCTTATGACAAGCAAAGGTGAGGCATCAACACATGAATCCAGAAGAATGCTCCAAAGTTTCATGAGGAAACCCTTTTTATTGTATGGAACATATGAGCAAATATCTTCAAGTTGTAGCATCCGTTCATAACCATGCATAAATCTATTGCAACGACCAACTGACCACTTCTTTTGTAAGTCAAAATTTAGTATCCATGGACTGCCACTGGAAATTTCATCATTTGAGCATGCATCTGGGCACAGGTTTTTTGCTCGGTATTCATCATAAGTCATACTTCTGTTAAGCTGGCCATCTGTTTCATTTACATGATTCCCTGCAAAGTGATTGTATACACCCTCTTTACTTATCTGCCCTTGGCCATGAAAGTTATCATCCTTATATGCAGACACTGGATCAAAGGAATCTGATAAGCTTTCAGATTTTCTCAACCTCTTTCTGTTGTGAAACTCAGGAGTAGGAGGAACTACATGACTGCGCTCCCCAAGTAAAGCATGAAAAAGTTTAGAAGGGGTGGTATAAATATAAAGTAATCTCATGTCAATCTCCAATTTGTGAGCAACATGAGCAGCAGTAATTGAGTTACCACCCAAGGCGAAGAAATCATCATACTCAGAAACTTCATCAACTAGTAGGGCATCAGAAAAAACCTATTTCAGAAAAAGAATTATATCAATAACTAATTAACAAATAATATGCACAAAAACAGTTACCTGAAACTAAACAGAAGAATTAAATAAGTATCAGGAGAAAGGGTAAGAATAAAATATAGAAACAATAGTCAAGGATAAGTACAGACCTTTTTGATAACTTGCATATGAGGATCAACTGGACTGCTTTCTGGCTCACTTTCACAAGGCTCCAATGCACAATCCAAGCTAGATAACTTGACATAGTCAATCTTTCCTGACAAAGTCAAAGGTAATGATTTCATGGGGATAAAAAGCCTTGGAACCATAGCTAGTGGAAGCTTCATGATGAGCCAATTTCGAAGTGGTGCAATGACGTCTTGGGAAGAATTTAATCCACTATAACGCTGAATACATTTCGGACTTTGATCAATACTCTTCAGCACCAAGTATGCCTTAAAATCCAGAGATCCATTACTTTGAAAAGTAACAGCAGCGTCACTGACATCAGGATGTTCCCTTAATATGGATTCTACCTCCTCCAGTGAGAAACGCTGCCCATAAATTTTAACAATTCGGTCTTTTCTCCCAAGGAAAATAAGTTCACCTGTCTTTAGGCGTCGAGCAAAGTCACCTGTTCTGTAGTGTGCTAAAATTTCACTGCCTTCAGGGCAGTTACTTGTCATGGAATCAGCTAAATATCCGGTAAACAAGCATGCTCCACTGACAGAGATTTCACCTTCATCTGCTAGTCCATCGTCGGTGACAAGAGAAACATCACAATTTGAAATAGGGAATCCAATTGGTACACTGTTTAGTTCTTCTTGCTCCAAAATTGCAGGCAAATCTTTGCAATCAAAGAATGTACAGTCACCAGAAACCTGAAATATAAGTGCATCGGCAAACTCTTAAAATTGCTCTTGTAATATGATGGTATGATACTGTAAACATGTAGTCTAATGAAACTATGAAAATAAATTTCATTCCAGATACTGGTGTTCTTAACGAAAATTATTTATTACTGATTGGCTCGGTCAATCTAGACATGTTCTCATAGACTACTAGTAGTCTACTTGGAAAGTGGAAGTATCTTGCCAAAATCACACATATTTGTAAATGTAGGGGGTAAAATGGTTACTGAATGTAGTAAAACTAAACAAATAACCAAAGCACCTCTGGTTATATCACAGGTCTACAATTACAAGAATATACTGCAAAAATCTACTTCATTAATAATGAATAACCACCTCTGTTGTTCCATACAGATTAATGATAGTAGCCTCTGGCAGGACTTCATAGACTCTCTTCCACAGCAATACAGACAGAACTTCCCCGCTAAATATTAGGATCTTAAGTGGGTTACAGCCATCAGAAAGTTTTTCCGCCAGGGTAGGTAGTATTATCTCCATAAGTGATGGAACCAAAGTCATCCTTGATATCCGGTAAACCTAAGATGAACGAGTAAGGTGTGAATATGATGCCAAAAAGAATAAAGGAGCTAGTTAGCATTATAATAAACAGTCATTATTCTTTATACCAACCTAGTCAACAAACATGCTACAAGAATGTGTATCCTCACTTTCATTTTAGTTTAGAGCATTAAATGGAAATTCCAGATCTCAAAGGCAAGACAAGTAGGTATGCTAAGCATTGCATGAGACATTTTGTAACAAACCTAAATGGCGCAGAAAATAGTATTTTATTTTTGTTCCCTAATATTTCCATAAAAATCATATCAGTGTCTCATTAGGATAAAGATCCATGTAACCTTAATCAAGTTGGCCACAGATGCAGGGTTAGCTCTCCACTCGCTGGGAGGAGGAATGACAAGCGTTGTGCAAGTCAACACCGCAGAAAGGAACTCCTGTAGATGGTCAACAAAGCTGACAGATGTCTTAAACAACAACACATCATCTGAACACAAAGGATTCCTTCTTTGCATCCACAAAAAGCGATTCAGAAGACCTAGGCATGGTATCAAAAGAAATAAGTCTTCATAAGGTGGCTGCTCAAATCAAACCTAGCCATGCCATGGCAAACAAATAAACCCTATGCTCTGAGACATACAACTTCACCGCTGGTCACAAATATTCTATACTATAAATTTCTGGTATGCAAATCTGTACCTGGTCCAACCAGACAATATGCTACAATGTTAGAACTTTTAGTAGAATTGACTGAACAAGACCTCGTTACCATAAGACAATCATGACTGAACAAGACCCTGCTACCATAAGACAATCATGACTGAACAAGACATTGTTACTGTAAGACATTCATGACTGAACAAATAGCAGACTTATTTCTTTCAAGGTTTGATAACACTTAGCAATTAGAAAATAGTGGGATCTACTGATTCACGATATCAAAGTCACAACAATGAGAAAGGGGTAAGGTATCTCAACATCTGCACGAGATTATACACTCTGCACTGCATATCTCAAGCAACCAGGCCCCAACAACAAGGGCACACACAGCTTACCTTTCTCAGTGCCACAAACACCCTTTGGTTTTCCGGTAGAACCAGAGGTGAACATCACATAGCAGAACTTCCGGCGCCACTCGCGCTCGCACGGCCAAGCAAGCTCCTCCCCGCCATCCTCACCGTTTTCATCCTGAAACCACCGCCGGATGCCACTGTCCAAGCGCAGAACAGGACAGCCGCTATTCTCAAACAGCGTGGCTCCTCGCGACGCAACTGATGACACGACGAGCGCCGCGTTGGACGCCGAGACGGCCGACGAGACCCTCTCCTCCGGCCACGACGGGTCCAGCGGGAGGAACGCGGCGCCGCACCTGAGCACCGCGAGGACGGCGGCGACGTACTCCACCGATGGCGAGGCGTACACCCCGACAATCCTCGGCACCGCTGCGCCGGCGGCACGAAACCCTAGCGTTCGTTCAGAATTCGTCCCCGTCAGTCAGACACGAGTCGAGATTACAACAGGGGGGCAAGTCAAGCAAGCGCGAACAGCCGAGCGGGCGCCGCGGTCGATTGACGTTGACGCACCTGGGCTTTGCCCGCGGTCGTGGCGGGCGTCGGGGGCGGTGCCGCCGAGCGCGGCGGCGATGCGGCGGGAGAGTAAGCCGACGGCGGCGAGGAGGTCCCCGTAGGTGAAGCGGCGCTCCTCGCCGTCGCCACCTGAGGCCGCCGCGTGGATGACGGCGAGGCGGTCGGGTTCCCGGCTTGCGGCGCGCTCGAACGCGTGCGAGATGCAGCACGGCTCCGCCGCGGCCATTCCGCAGCCGAAGGATTGGGGAGCGGGGAGTCGGCTTCGTTTGAAACAGCGAGCGAGCGAGCAAGAGCAATTGCACTTTGCGCGCGCTTCTGCTGCTCCTATGCCTGGAGAAGTACGCCTTTCTAGTTTGGTTAACGCACTAGAGGCTCTGAGCTTCGTGTAGAGAATACGCTTTCGATTGGTGTTGGCGTAATCTGGGCCGCCACACCCTTCCGCTGCGGAGCAGGCTCCATTGCCAAAGCTGATGCTCCTCTGTTGCAGCCTTGCAGGCTTGGTCATAATATGCTCTAGATCATTCATCATTGTTTAGGCAGGGGGAAAACTAGTCGGCTTGTTCCTTTGCATCTGTCAATTTCATTGGAGATTTTGTTAACTGCCACACACTTCTGTATGTACTTCCTCAGGAGCTTACCACACAATTCATTCGCAAAAGCAAAAGGAGAGAGGCACTGCCAATCAACACACAGAAGATGGTTTCTTTCTTTTTTAAAAAATAAAATAAAATAAAAGACATGGCTTCAGCAAGTCAAACGGATGTTTGACATTGGTCATCGTTTATGACCTTCCATTCAGAGAGGAACTCTAGAGCAGAACTACACTGACATAACTGATGAATCGTTCAGGAAAGTGAAGCAAACAAAGAGAAAGAGGAGTGAAGCTGTGTATCTGGATCTGTGATAACACACAGCCATCGGCTTCCCCAACCAGGAAGCAGTCAGAATGCACAGCTGCATTCGTCGTCACCCGGTCAAGGTTCTGAATGACTTTGGATTTCTACCAAGTTGGCCACAAAAGCAAAATATCACAACAATAGATTAGCTAGTTTCTGGTTATCATCTTAATGAATTAGAAGCCACATAATGTTGAACCACAATAAACTTATGTGGGAATGACGTGCAGCATTTGGAATTGTAATATTTTCATCTCGTAATTCACATTTTCCTTGGGCCCAAATATTTTTAGGAGGAAGGCAAATGTTATGCGCATTTCTGGATTTCATCACAAGCAGGAATGCTGGAGCACATCACACATAATGTAGGACAATGTAAGGGTTAACAACTTACATACAAGCCCAACAGGACCTCGAGACAAATGGAGCTAAAAAAATTAAGAGAAAGTGCTGCTTAAAAAAACACAAAAGTTGAAGGCCAGCAGCAATGTTACTGATGCAAACAGTGTTGTCCCACCATAGACCTCATGCTACTTAAAATTACTATACTACGCAGTACCATTGCTCCAGAACCTCTCCATCAGGACCTTAAGTTTTTCAAGCACTTGAGCCACCCACTCTCCATCAGGACCTCAAGTTATTCAAGCACTTGAGCCACCCACACTTGGGTCCCTTCCCCTGTACAAGCCAGCTTACAATTCTGCAGCAATTTTAAAAGTTTGAGAATGGCATCAGATCATTGTGATCAAACTTGCCTCGATGAACAATTATTTATCATCAACCAAACAACAGTAATTTATTATTCACAGCAACACTTACACAAACTCACTAAGATAACCATGTATGTTTAGCACCGATATCACCAATCATTGACAGATGAGGACTATGGATGAACAGGATTAGAGTTAGGTAGAAGGTAGATGCTCATCCAACTTTTTCTTTTATCTCTCTAGCTATATACCTTCCTGGCTGAGGTTTAAGTTGTCAGGTCCTTACCATGAGAGCATAACATGCATCAAAGTAGGTCAATAAATTCCCAGTATTAAAAGGATTTTAGCCTTTAGGACAGAGCCAGTACGATACAGGATTGTAATATTGCACTTTCATAAATTCATTATTCTTAGAGCCTATCATGCCATGTTTGTAACCAGATTCTTTACTTGTTCTGGATATTGCATCCCAAGTGCATTCCCCAAAAGCACAGTGTGCTTCTCTACACCAAACAAGCTGTGGTATTCAAGGCCAGGGTGTTGAGTGCTGAGTGGCTCACTCCATGCGTCAATATCGGATGAGTAGGTGCAGACGAACGTTTCACCATGTAGATCATGGCCCACAAAAATCACAAGGAAGGGTCCACGGCGGCAATCAAGGTGGTGGCATACACTGGCGCCGGCGCCGGCGCAGAGAACTGCAGCAGACCAGCTGAATCCCCACCGCGGCGGAATGGGCAGCTCCCGCTGCTCATCCGTGATGGGGTCCCAGACCCAGAGCACGGGGAAGTCGTCCTCCCCCGGGACATACCTTCGGACGAGGACACGACCGTGGCGGGCGTCCAGCGGGAACCAGTCCAAGCAGTGGGCACGCGGCGAGCTGAAGGCGGTTGTGGGCACGAAGCGGGCGCCGAAATAGCTGGTGCTGCAGATGAATCCCAGCATTGGGGGCGTGCGGTGGAACTCGCAAAACCTGCGACAGAAGCTGGGACTAGAGATGAGGCGACACCATGCCTTGCAGACAACGGAGGCGCGGAAGAGACTCGCCGGTTCGTCGGGAGGGAAGCGGAGGAGGATCTCCTCAACGAGCTCCTCCGGCAGGGCCGGCGGCGGCGGCAGCGGCGGCATGATAAGGGTGGGCTGGGCCTTCGGGGGGGCCGGCGGCGGCGGCATGACGGGGATGGGCTGGTGGCGGCTCCAGGGCTTCGTCGGGGACGCCAGCTAACTGAAGCAAGAAAAAAAAAAGATGGAAGAGGAGAAGTTGGGCCTCGGAGTCACTGCCTTGCTGCATTTAGGCCTGGTTTAGGGGTGTTTAGTTCTCCTCCTATTAAAAAAATGGTTTTTGATTCATTATTTTGTAAAATGAAATTAAACACCATGCAATTTTTTTTTTGGAAAAAGGTGGTTATTTTCCATTTTAGATTTTAGTCTGAAGAGGCAATAAAAACTCAAAAGAGCCTCATGAGGCCCTCATGAGAGCAATAAATTTTGCATTTTGGATAAAACTAAACATAACCCTGAAAATTTTAGCATTTTGGGTTCAATCATTCCAAAGTAGTTGGCATTTTGCATTCTGCATTTTTTTTGAACTAAACACCCCCTAGATCAAAAACTTTTTAGATTTGGCTACTATATCACTTTTGTTTGTATTTGGTAATTATTATCCAATCATAGACTACTAGACTCAAAAATATCGTCTCACAAATTAATTATTTTTTATCTATATTTAATCATTATGCATGTGCCAAAAGATTCAGTGTGACAGGAAATCTTGAAAAAATTTAGATTTTGGGTACTAAACAAGGCCTTGGCAGGTTCAGAATAATACTGCATTGTTTTGTTTTGTTTTTTTTTTTTGGAAACTTTAATACTGCACTGTTAACTGAACTCTCTCGGCTCTGTATATGCAAAACAGTTTGTTTTAAATTATCATATTCATATGCAAGTTGTGGAGAGGAAACAGATCGAATGGAGATGCTTTCCAGAAAATAGTTTTTTCAGGTGCTAGTCAAGGATTACTGAGAAAAGAAGTGTCTTTTATCAGGGTAAAGGAAATCAGTAAACATAATCAAGTCAAAGTGCTTTATCTGCATAAAAAAACTTACTAACATGCCTGCAAAGAATGATATCCAGAGCCGACCGCATGGAGTGCTGGAAGAACGGTATTTTTCTTAAGGCAAGATTGATGGACAAGCAGAAGCATGTCAGAATGCTTTTATTTATTCTGATAACGAACTTACAAAGATCAAATGGAGAAGTTCCAAGAAACATCATTGTTCTCCATTCCAACCGCTTACAAGGGAAGAACAGAGACAAATTCAACTTCCTGACCCAAATTAAGCACTGAGCGCGAAAAATCAAATTTAACCACAGTACCTCCCCCTACAAAGTAGTACATTACCGATTGCTCAACACTGAGCAGCAATAAAAGATGACGAAAATAGGAGAACCATGTCAATGTGCTGCCATGGCATGCCCATCTGGAGCAGCTCAGTTCTTGGAGATGTTGCGCGCAATCTTGAACCACTCGGTGTGGAAAGCGCCAGGCATGTCAACCCTCTCGTAGGTGTGAGCCCCGAAGTAGTCCCTCTGGGCCTGCACCAGGTTGGCAGGCAGCCTGTCCCTCCGGTACGAGTCGAAGTAGGCCAGGCTAGCGGACATGCCTGGGGTGCTGACGCCATTGTTGATGGCAAGGCAGACCACCCTACGCCATGCCGCTTGCCTGTCCATGATCTCCTGTGCAAACTCAGGGTCCACGAGGAGGTTGGCGAGGTTAGAGTTCCTATCATAGGCCTTCTTGATGCGGTCGAGGAAGATGGCGCGGATGATGCACCCACCCTTCCAGATCCTGGCTAGCTCGCCAAGGTTGAGACCCCATCCTTTCTCTGAGCTCTTAGCCTTGATGATGTTCATGCCCTGTGCGTAGCTGCAGATCTTGGAGGCATAGAGGGCCTGCCTCACATCTTCGATCAGCTGTGCCTTGTCGACTGGTAGGCCAGTGGAGTAGTCCCCTTGGAAGATTTTGGAAGCCTCGACCCGCTCATCCTTCAGTCCGCTCAGGAACCTGGAGTCCAAGGATGCCTCAATTGTAGGAGCAGCCACAGATAGCTCAGCAGCCTGCTGCACTGTCCATTTCCCTGTTCCTTTCATCCCGGTCTTGTCCAGGACTTTGTCAACCAAGTAGCCCTCACCCTGCTCGTCCTTGATGCCAAATATGTCAGCCGTGATCTCAATCAAGAAACTAAGGAGCTCACCCTTGTTCCATTCGGAGAACACCTGGTGCAGCTCACTGTTGGTGAGCTTACCGACTGACTTGAGCACATCATATGCCTCCGAAATCAGCTGCATATCACCATACTCAATACCATTGTGAACCATCTTGACAAAGTTGCCTGATCCACCTTTGCCAATATACGTGACACATGGGCCACTGTCAGGGACCTGAGCAGCCACCTTGAGAACAATGTCTTCAATGTACTTGTAAGCCTCAAATGAGCCTCCAGGCATCAAGGATGGTCCGTTGCGGGCACCCTCCTCTCCTCCAGAGACGCCCATTCCAAGATAGAGGAGGCCACGCTCCTCCATGGCCTTCTCCCTCCTCTCAGTGTTCTCATACCACTCATTCCCTCCATCAATGATACAGTCACCCTGCTCCAAGTGAGCTGCGAGCGTCGCAATGGTCTGGTCAACTGGTGCACCAGCCTTGACAAGCATGATGACAACACGCGGCTTCTGAATGGAGTTCACAAAGGATGCAGGGTCATGGAAGCCGTACACAGGAAGGTTTCCTTCTGCCTTGGCACGCTGCACGGTCTCATCAACCTTGGAGGTTGTCCTGTTGTAGACAGAGATGGGGAAGCCTTTCTCTGCAATGTTGAGGGCAAGGTTCTGCCCCATGACCGCAAGGCCAGCAAGACCAATTCTTGTGAGCGCCATCTCCTACACTGAAAAAATGCAGCAAACACATCAGGTGTTGCAAAGTTTAGTCTATAGAGATGTCACTCGCCTTGAAAGGCTAAAAACATTGCATATATGTAAATCTTAAGCATCTGAACACATTGTGGTGCAAAATTTACTGCCACGGGCAACGTGATTCAAAAGGAACTCTGGCAAGTAGGACATGCATATTAAATCTTCAGAGACCCGATGACATTGATCCACATATAAAGCAACAAGGAGGAAGAAGCTTGAATACACATTTGTGGGAAACAAAATACTGAGAAACTAATAAGACAGTAAAAACAGATGGTAAATAACCAGCAGCACGGAAGAAATGACTGTATTTTGTTTTTCTTTAATCATAAGGACATATTGTGGTGGCAAACTGGCAAATTTACTGCCACCAGCAACAAAGTTTAAAAGTAACCCCAACAGGTAAAGGGCATCATTATATTTCAACTTTTAGTAACCCATGTGCAAATGACAGGAAGCTGGTAGGATCCTGAAAACAAAAATCTACTCTTAAGTATGATTGTACGAAGAACAAGCCATCGATGAGGTGAGTATTATAAGCGGAGGATCAAAAGATCACAGGCTGACCTGCGAGTCACAGGCTACATAAAAGTCTATAGGATTACAGAACAGCGCCCAGTTAACAACCAACCAACTCGTGAAACCATCTGAATTTCACTGGTATGATGTACTAGTACAGTAGTACGTAACTGAATACACAGCACTGCTAAGAAAAAAAAAACAAAAACAAAAAAAAGGGGTCGTAATTAGGAGGAGAAGAGAGCGAGAGGGCAAGGTATAGGTAATTCCCTAATGCGTCTCTGTCCCCTGGCTGAGTTCACCGACTTGCTTCCATGGATCTGTACCGGCAGCAGGCAGCAGACTAAGAATCGTCGGTCTGAGATACTAGCAGCGACAAACTACCGCCAGCGCAATCATCGCGATCGCTACACGAATTCAACCGGCCGCCCCCCTCCAGTCCCCATCTATCGGGAACACAAGAGAGAATATGACCCCCAAAAAAAGAGAAAAAAGAAATCTGAGCGCGGCGGAACTGAAATCTGGAGATGACGGAGTAGCAATCGGAAGCGAGACAGATGGATACGGAGCTGGGATCCAACATGCTGCATAACCAAGAGATCGGGAGGGGGGGGGATCCGGAGCCTCACCTCTGGTGCTGCCTCCTCTCCCGCCTGGTCGCTGGGCGGTGTGAATCGCGCTGGTGCCGATGCGGATGCAGATCAGATGCGGAGTTGAATTGGCGATGCCACCACCACCGTCCACCTACCTCCCTTTCACTCGCCACCTTCCCTCCCTCCCCACCCCGGCTTAAATATCTATCTCCAATCGATCGGGCCGCAGGGAAGGTCCCTTTCGCCCCTCGCGCTCGCGCAGCAGCCGCCCGCTTGGCGTTGGCGGCTTGGGGGGTGGTTGTTGACGAGCAGGGGAAGGGGCAAGGGCAGGAGCAGGGGGGCAGCCACGCCGACGGGTGGGCCCCCGCGTGGTCGCCTGCTCATACTCTATACCGGTCCCGTCGTCGGCCGCCGCCGCCCAAGCAGGGACGCTGGGTGGGTTGGTTTGGTTAGTTGGTGAGGCTGACGCGGCGGGCCCAACACCCCCAGCTGACCTTCCCGGTTCCCACTCACGCCCGGGGGTGGCCACGTCACGGCGGCTCCGATTCGTCTTGCTTGGAGCATTCCGACGCCGTCAGCGTGATGTCACGTGCATGTCATTATCTTACCGGATCACAAATTGATTGATGATTGAGGATTATGGCGTCTTTGAAGCCACGTCCTGTTTTTATTAGTATTACAGTATTATTTTGCGATCCTCCTATAATATTTTAGTTGCTTGATTCTCCGATGAGGTGGATCTACTCGGAGAGCAAGCGTGAAATGAGTCCACGGTGAGAGTAAGAATTGATAGGGAGCAAGGAGGGGTATTTTTTTTACCTATATAAAATTTCAGCGCAAATGAAGAAAAAAATTCGTGTCTAATCCCTGACAAAATCTATATGATTCTTTGTTTAATGATTGAGGAAACGACTCTACCAAACGAAATGGTCTGATTCCCATTTAATTTGAGATGCACACTGGTGAGAATGGTTTGTGCCAGATTTCAGAACACGTGTGTCTCGGTATTCATCGTACAATGCGGGAGGTGACGGGAGCAGAAAGTAGACTCATACACGACACCCCTCTCCTTGCTTGAGCTTCGTCGACCCCTTACTCCCCAGCGTCACGTGAGCTTGCCGTGGCGGGTAGGGGGGACAGTCTTCATTTACGTAAGTAGCTAATAGATCGAGTAGCCTCAGTTCTTGTGTGCCACTCTCGTCCTCCTTATCGTCGCCTTCATCATCGAAGTTGTGGCCGTCATGATTCTCCTTGGTGTCTTCCTCGCCGCCGATGTCGCTGACTCCAAGGTTAGTGGTAATAAAATAAATCTCCTTCTCCTCCCAGCAAATCTCCACTCCTTCATCCCCGCAGCCAGATCAACATCATCACGTTGCCATTGTGATCTGCTCCACCCCGCCCTACTTCCATCGCCACCGCCCGCTTCCTTCTCCAAACAACAGCTTCTAGTCCTTGTACTTTCTTTAGCTAGGCAGCTCCTCCTCTGATGTTGGTTTACCTGTGCCGCCACCACCTAAGATCCTGGTTCAAGCATCATCTTCAACCTCCAATGATGACCCCAATTTTATACTTCGATCGCCAGTGTACGACAACTTTGCTGCCTCAATTATCCCAATTACAACCGATGCTTTGCGCGGTCCGTCCACTCACGTGTATGCGCCTCCAACGCCCCTGCGACCCTCCACCGGCAGCCATGTCCTATCCGATGCCGACGACAATGCTGCCTCCCAACCCATATGGAGATAAAGGACCTTTTTGTAATCAGGTCTTCTTTTGAGGACCTTTATGTATTTTTGCTATTGCTTTAATATAATATAAGTGTTCTCGTAAAAAAAGGTACAAGTACAACTGAAAGGCCAAAAAAAGCAAGATTGTTATTAACCAAAGAAAAGAGAACACTTTTGGACTAGTACTAGGGCTCGTTTGGTATGAATTCCCATAAATCCATACCGACACTATATACTATGATAGACAAAATATATTTTTCTTTCCCATCTTCTACTCTCTCACCAACACTCAAGAGCTGCGGAAGCTAAAAATTTTAGCTTTACTTACTTGCTCCTATCAACTCGGTAAGAGGGAGAAGGAAGAGAGATGAATCAGCTCTAGTGAACGCTAGTGCTACAGTAAAAAAAATTCAGCAAGGCCCGGGGCTGCCGAAATCTCTAGCAAAGAGTGCCCTATTCGAGTACTCGTACTACTCTATAAAGATGGGAAAAGGAAGAGAACTTGACTTATTAGCTGTCGAAATTGCGGATAATCACGATTGGATGCTAAGGAGGCCTGTTTTAGTTTCTAAAATTTTTCAAACTGTCACATTAAATTTTTAAACGTATGCATGGAACACTAAATATAAATAAAAATAAAAACTAATTACATAATTTATCTATAATTTGCGAGACGAATCTTCTAAATGTAATTATTTTGTGATTGGACAATAATTATTAAATATAAATAAAAGTATTACACTATAGCTGAAGACAGGCCTGAATGAAGGGAAAGCAAAAAAAAATGTTTTCGTTATGCTTGTTCGGTGTTTCCTCTCTTTCACATCGGTCGTCGCCTGTCTGAAACTGTCTGAACGTGTGCGGGCTTGACTTGGTCAAAAACTTGACGGCCCGGGCCTGGAGTCCCGAAGGCCCGAATCGAACGGCTCTCGCTTTCGTTTCCGGTCTCCCCCGTGGGCCGTGGCTGTGGCAGCGGGCGGTGAGGTCCCCCCTGGCTTTGGGCACCGTTGTATATGGTCGTTGCACATATACGTACGTGATGGTATGCAGGATTGCAGGTATATGTTTCCAAGTGACACGCAAGCAACTCAGCCCTAAGGCTAAGGCCTTATTTAGATGAAAAAGGTTTTGGATTTTGATACTGTAGCATTTTCGTTTTTATTTGACAAACATTGTTTAATTATAGAGTAACTAGGCTTAAAAGATACGTCTCGTGATTTACAAACTGTGTAATTAATTATTATTTTTTATTTATATTTAATACTTCATGCATATGTCGTAAGATTTGATGTGATGAAGAATCTTGTAAAATTTTAGATTTTTGGGTGTATTTAAACCAGGCCTAAAATGTGTGTTTGTTTTTTTATGATGAAGGGAGACGGGACGGAACGATCCTCTTTTTGATAGTGTTTTTTTTTTAATGAGATAACTAGAAAAGAGTCGTCTCCCTCCATCAAAAAACAATCCATCAAAAAACAAGGGAACGGTGAGAGACGACGAGATCCACATATCATATGGTTTAGGGCCGGTTTAGATTCAAAAAGTTTTTTTTTAGATTTTGATATTGTTATATTTTCGTTTATATTTGGTAATTGTTGTTTATAGACTAACTAGCTCAAAAGATTTGTCCAACAAATTACAGAAAAACTATGTAATTTGTTATTTTTTTTATATATTTAATACTTTATGTGTATCATAAGATTTAATGTGATAGAGAATATTAAAGAGTTTTTAAATTTTATGATGAACTAAACAAGACTTTATTCTAGATTTTGATGGTCCGAAACTAAATACAGGACAATGATGATTTGATTCCTTGCAACCGAACACAGACAAGAACGGTCCCATCAGGATGGAACTATTACATCTTTTATTGCCTCACAACATTAACACACATAAAAGAAACATGGTTATAGGTCCGTTTGAAATGCACACATTTTATAGGAATCATACAGAAATTTAAGAGGGATCGATTTATTTTTTCACAGAGAAGAACTCACGTTCCAAATAGAGCTAGATTTAGAAAAATAAATCAATTTGTCTTTGAATTAACTAAACTAATAGAAAATGTTATCAACATTCATGTTACCACGTATGTTTTCAATAAAAAAATATTCGACAATTAATTTAATGATACTTATTCATTATACGTAAATTTGATGAAACATAACATTGTTCAACTTTTGACAAAAAATATATATTCTTTATAGGTAAGGGAGTGTATATATAGTAACTAGGTGATTAATTCTTCCCAAGGCCTGTGTAATACTAATTACCCCATTCACTCTAAATTATGAGATGTCTTTTTTTATATCTAGATTTTGTTATATGCACTTACATATACAATATATATATAATAAAAGCATATATATCTAGAAAAATAAAATATTTTATATTTTGAAACGTAAGGAGTAATAATAAAAAAGAATAAGGCATTGCATTAGCGTGCATTTCAGGCTCCCCTCACATGATAGGAATCACAATTCACAACAAAGGTATAAGATCTTGTTTGGTTGCATCTGTTAAAGTTTATCGTCTGAATGTTTGGATACATATATGAAGTACTAAGGCCTTGTTTAGTTCGCAAAAATTTTCAAGATTTCCTGTCACATCGAATCTTTTGTCGCATGCATGGAGCATTAAATATAGATGAAAATAAAAACTAATTGCACAGTTTACCTGTAATTTGTGAGATGAATCTTTTGAGTCTAGTTACTCCTTGTTTGGACAATGTTTGTCAAATAAAAACAAAAGTGCTACAGTAGCCAAAAACGAATTTTTTTGCGAAAGTTCGCGAAAATTTTTGGTTTTGGCTACTGTAGCACTTTCGTTTGTTTGTGACAATTATTATCCAATTATAGAGTAACTAGGCTCAAAAGATTCGTCTCGCAAATTACAGACAAACTGTGCAATTAGTTTTTATTTTCATCTACATTTAATACTTCATGCATGTGTATAAAGATTCGATGTGACGGGGAATCTTGAAAATTTTTGGAAACTAAACAAGGCCTAAATAAGGCCGCTGAAGGAAAAAAATTTCGCGACACTGTAGCACTTTTGTTTGTGTGTGGTAATTATTGTCTAACCATGGACTAACTAGGCTCAACAGATTCGCTTCGTCAATTCCGACCAAACTGTGTAATTAGTTTTTATTTTCGTCTATATTTAATACTCCATGCATGCGTCTAAAGATTCGATGTGATGAGGAATCTTGAAAAAATTTGGTATTTTGGGTAGAAGTGAACAAGGCCTAAATATAGACTATTTACGAAACTAAAAATATAGCTAGAGAATAATTTGTGAGACGAATCTTTCGAGCCTAATTAGTCCATAACTAGACATTAATTATCAAATAAAACGAAAATACTACACTACCTATTAAACTTTAACAACTCAACCAAACACCATATATGGCTAGGATCACGTGAGAAAAAAAGAGGTAGCATGCCTCGCGCACGTCCAAGGGCCTGCTGCCCTTTGGGCCTTAGGCATTGTTTAGTGTACCTTAAAAATCAAAAACTTTTTAAGCTCGTTATATCGAATCTTACGACATATGCATAAAATATTAAATATAGATGAAAACAAAAACTAATTGTACAGTTTATCAGTAAATCATGAGACAAATATTTTAAGTCTAATTATTCCATGATTAGATAATGTTTGTCAAATAAAAATAAAAATGCTATAATGTAAAAATATATTTTTTTATTTTAGGCCTTGTTTAGTTCACCCCGAAAACCAAAAATTTTTAAAGATTCTCCGTCACATAAAATCTTGCGGCATATGCATAGAGCATTAAATATAGATAAAAACAAAAACTAATTGCACAGTTTGTCTGTAAATCATAAGATAAATCTTTTAAGCCTAGTTATTCTATGATTAGACAATATTTGTTAAATAAAAACGAAAGTGCTACGGTATCGAAATCCGAAATTTTTTCGATATAAACAAGGCCTAAACAAGACCTTGCTTTAAAATTTTACCGACATTTCTCTGGAACAGTGTTACTGCGCCGTACTGCTGTGCCATGCCATCCCGTACGGTACCGTACCAAGGATGTGTCGGCCACGTCCGTTACCAAAATTCATTCATGGCTCTGGAGGGACCGGCCGAGTCATGGAGAGAGCGCGGTGACAGAAAAAACACATACTCTGACGAGTTACTAGATTGTTTAGTACCAGTGTTTAGTGGATTTAAACAAGTTACTCAGTTTATTAAACATAACAATTTAAATTTACTGCCCACTTATTCATAAAATAAATTTTACAGCTCACTTTTTTTTTAAAAAAATGAAAGGCAGAAGCACAGTCGAAAAGGGAAGCGAACAAAGCGAATCTAGTGCATTTCGGAGATACACGTGCGTGCGCGTACCACGCAACGACGCAATCGCAAACCTTTTCGATTTGTGGGTTGTCAAGAACCGAACCGGCTAGTGTGACAACACAAGCAAGGCCTTGTTTAGTTCCGAAATTTTTTTGGATTTCGCTACTGTAGTATTTTCGTTTTTATTTGACAAATATTATCCAATCATGAACTAATTAGAATCAAAAGATTCGTCTCATGATTTACAGACAAACTGTGTAATTAGTTTTTATTTTTATCTATATTTAATGCTTCA
>Ga0182004_10000702_pt1 | contig 21918 bp, 15 predicted proteins | sample Sormic07211540_1_FD_120479 | JGI IMG/M metagenome (GOLD analysis project Ga0182004, IMG submission 120479) | Endophyte microbial communities from Sorghum bicolor roots, Mead, Nebraska, USA - 072115-40_1 MetaG | ecosystem: Host-associated > Plants > Roots > Unclassified | place: USA: Nebraska...
ACTACTAGACACTAGAGCAGGAAGAGCAAGGGCATAGCTGATCGAGACTTCACCAATTTTGTTATTAGTATTCAGTGATAGGGTTCTAAATTTCTAATTCTATTCTACTTATTTTTTTTGTTGTACTATAATTACCTTTTATAAACTAAAACATATGGTGCAAATTAATTCTTTTTAGTTGTATGTACTATATATTTTATATATTTGACATATCAAAAAAACTGATGGGCCTTACCCTTTTGCTTGCACAAGGGCCATTAAAATTATAGAGACGGCCCGGTGTATTTGCGAGATGAATCTTTTAAGTTTAATTAGTTTATGATTGGACACTAATTGTTACAGTTACAAATGTGCTATAGTGCTCAAAAACTTTTCTTTTAGTGAACTAAATATGGCCTTAGAGACCATGTCTACACAAAAACCAAAACATGAAGAGATGTGATTGATAGAAAATAGAGAGAGAATATATGTGATTGGATAAACAATGTTCTATAAAAAATATCTATTAAGATCATGGTTTCTTTTACATAGTGTTTATGAAAATTAATAGGTATATAAACTGCATGTAGTTTCTAGCACTAGGACACCCGCAACTAGACAATGGCTTTGTTTAGATGTAAAAAGTTTTTTTGGATTTTGTTATTGTAGCACATTTTGTTTGTTTGTGGAAAATATTGTCCAATTATAAACTAACTAAGGTCAAAAGATTCGTCTCGTGATTTACAGGCAAACTGTGTAATTAATTTTTGTTTTCGTTTATATTTAATGCTTCATGCATATGCTGTAAGATTCGATGTGACAGAAAATCTTGAAAACTTTTTAGTTTTTGAGGTGAACTAAACAAGACCAAAGTTTACACAACTCCACTCTCCACTGCCAACTCCAAAAGTCATTTTGCGTAAAATAAAATATTTTTCAAAAAATACTCTCACGACTCCTAGCCCTATCTCGCATTGCAGGCCGCGGAGGTTGTACTTCCTCAAGACTGTCTCCAACAGGAAAAAATCTATGGACATCTAAATCCAAAATAGGTGCTAGGAGACCTAAAATTAGTCTCCAACAAAATATTTATATAGGATACCCATTTTGGGTTGCCTGAGAGATAGAACTTAAATATGAGTATCCTCTCTTCTGAAAATCTATTTGCACAAAAGATTCTCTTTTGAGTTGTTTTATTATTGGAGAAGATATTAAATAGATGCCTACAGTACTACCCAGGGACGAAGCCAGGAAAAAATTTAGGAGGGGCTGAACAAAAGTTCTACATCAACTTAGCTCTACTATTACTCCTTGTAAATATAGATTAATGATGAAATTTACAAAGTATATCTAAAAAATAAAATATTCAGCTCACCCTACCTTATAAATCTGGGCCAGCAGCGGTAGGGGGGCTGGAGCCCCCCTAGCCCCACTGCTGGCTTCGTCGCTGGTACTACCCAAATGTTAAATGGATCTTGTATTTTGGGTGTTGTTGGTCTATACAACAACATGGCACTGGTTGGGTGCGGCCATGAGGCAGGGCGCAGAGCCGCTGGCCATGGCGTGGGTGGGTTCATCGAGCTAGCGCCGGCAGGGGTGGAGCTACATGCATCACTCAAATCTATAACTCTTATAAAGCAAAACCCCACTATCTAATTCTCTTGACATGCAAGACGTCCACCTCAGCAATCCACTATCAACCCCACTATTTATTTATCTTAAAATGCAAAACATCCACCTCGGCAGTCCAGTATTAATTTATCTTGACATACAAGGTGTCCACCTCAGCAATCTACTAACTTTTGCATTAATGTTCACTAGCACAAGAATCATGATATCCCCATCAACAAGACAACATCGTCCACTATAAATACAATATCCATGATTATGCTAATAAAATAGTTATATACTTATAATCCTTCTTCATACCCGCGGCAACGCACGGGGAATCCTTCTAGTTTTATTATATTTACACCCACATGTCACAAATCCTTACACTAAAAAAGCAAGCAGCATTCTTCTCAAATTTTCTTTAGCTCCAGTCCAGACCGTCGAGTGCACCGCCCGTGAGGGAAAAAGAAGATCGAGAAGGTCTAGGGAAGAAAGATCAAGAAAGAAGAAGACCGTGAGATGAAAGAAAAAGAAAATTAGGAAAGGCTGAAAAAGAGAAGGGTATTATAGTCATTTTTTGTTTCTTGTCTACAATGGGCTACTTGTGGAGTTGAAAAAAAAATAATTTCACTTGTGAAGTGGAGCTATGCTAAACAGGACTCCAATTAGAGATGGAAAAGTTACAAACTCACTGATTTTATCAACCTAAATCCATGCTTGTAAATGTAACATTTACATCTGCCTACTAAAATTATTTGTCATGTGTGTAGATCTACACTTCGAGTTAGAGCCATGTCTGCTTAGTCACAAGTACCCAACAAACCACCGGTTAGCTAATAGTAGTATAGTACATATCACAATTATCATATAAGGCCATGTTTGGTTCCACATGTTAAAGTTTACCCTTCACATTCGAATATTTGGACACATACGCGGAGTACTAAATATAGACTATTTACGAAACTAAAAACACAACTAGAGAGTAATTTGTGAGATGAATCTTTTGAGCCTAATTAGTCCATGATTAGACACTAATTGTCAAATAAAACAAAAATGCTAGTTAAACTTTAACAAGCCTAACCAAACACCTCTAAGTACAAATGTGAGACAAGCTAAGAAAAGAGACACAATAATGTATTTTCTAGAATTCAGATCCCCACTTGGATACTAAGTCTATATTGTGGGAAGCCATGAGCGACCACTCATGATCGAGCACTAGTTAGGTTGGTCTCAACTACTTTTCACTCTTTCACTAGATGATCTCTTTCCTTTTGGGGCCAAGATTGTAGCTCTCACAAACTTCTCGTGTCAAAAAGTGTTCAAGTCTTGGTTTATCTCTCTAGTGCTCACATAAGCTTAAATTTTGCTCTTCAATTCAAAGCACATCTCACCTTTTGACGCAAATCCCATAAAGAGTGAAGTGGGAGCTCTCGTAAGACTATTTTTTGAAGTTAGAACACTATGTAATACACCAGCAATACATAAATGGGCGTAGGAGGGGTATAATACCTATCCCTGAAAACTAGTTTTGATGGACCTGCTAGTGAAAACATGCTTAGTTGGTTTCTCCAACTAGCCGTTAAACAATCAAATAGGCAAACCTAATCTAGCATTTTTCCATCCTTTTTACAACTAGCTCTCATTTCTATGCTAATCACTCAGATTTCTCACTTGAGTTGTTTTGATCACTTCTAGGCCTCATCTATCACTTAGTGTTGTATCCCTCTTAATAGTATATCAATACCAAACTCAAGATTTTAAAGATATGCAAATAATCTACACTTGTGTCTCTCATTCTTCAAATATCAATCTTCATCATCTGAGGGTATCCAACACCTTGCTTGCCATGAGCTGAACCCTTGAGCTATGACTTTAGATTTCTCAAACCATTTGCCGAAGACTACATTTTCCATCCAAAAAATAATTTTCCATATAATACAATAATGATTTGATTCTCTACACAATGTGACTTTCCATAGCTAGATTAGTGCCAAGGCTCAATGCAAGTACTCACTTCTTTACCTTAGCGGTGGTCCATCGACGTAAGCCGTCGCTTGCCCTTCACCTTTTCTTGGTCCCTTGAAGCCTTTTCCTTGCTATCTTCACCATTTTAGGCCATCTCAATCCACATGGTGATTTGAACCAATAATAAGCATACATTTATTTGCATTGTTATTTTCTACTTGATTTGAACTAGCAAGCTTCATGAGTGAGATTATTCCATATGCAATCAGTTATGTCTCATCTTCACTCGACAATCATGCTTGCCAATTCATCAGTTTTGAAACCCAATATCGACAATGCACAATATGACTAAGCTTCACATGAGAGAGCAACCGGTGTCCATCAAACCATGTCCCTCTTGCATATGGAATAATCACGTGCTTATAATGTATGCATTTTATCATATTAACTTGGACTCATTTCTCATTTATGCTATTTTCTTCACAATATGAGTTCAGACCATATCAATTATACCTAGAATTAAATACCTACAATCTTCATAAAATACATTAATCCCTTAATAATGTTGTCATGCGATCTAACAAAACCCACTTAGGGCCTAGATGCACCCATAGGTGTTTACAATACCTCAACATTTGATTTCTTCTTCACAGAGCCTCCATGCCCGATGCCGCCTCCATCTCACCCACCTATCTCATCTCCTATATTTGTATATCGTAGGATCCACAACTGTACCATATGCCATGCTAACCTAGCTGTGCCACTCTAGAGCGAGCTATTGCTATGATTGTCGCCATTGTGGCACTGGCCCAATCATTGTCCCCCATCACTAAACCAGTGGCACCCTCGCCGTCTGACCTCACCAACCCCATGCCTGCCATGACCGCTAGTTTAGCCTTCCACCCTCTGATTCCCCGTATTTTTCTCTTAAGGCCACTAGAGATGGAGAAGGAACAAAGAGGAGAATAAAAATTGAGTGTTTAAGAAGGGTAGAAATACTGAAAGGGTTGTATAGCATAGGGTTCTTAATAGTTACTCCCTCTATTATCTTTTATAAGCCACACACACATACCAAGAGTCAAAACTTTAAAATCTTTGACCCATAATTTAGCTAACAACTTTAACTATTATAGTATAAATTTGAAATGGTTAGATTGGTACTAAATGTACTATCTGATCATCATAAATTTATAAATATAATTTATTATATAATAAAATAAATAAATGGTCAAAGTGTAGTTTGGGAGACCATGTCATGTCTACCCGTGCCTTATAAAAGATAACGGAGTAGTATTAAAAACCGAAATACTCATGAGGCATGAAGAAAATATAAACATTAAATTCTCAAAATCATATTATTATTATTATCAACTATAGGCTCAAGCAAATCTTGATAAGACGCATGCTATTAGTTGACTAGGTCACTGTACTGACTGGAAATTATGGGGTGATCAACGTGTGAAAGAGACTTTTATTTCAACTACCTCACACTGACAGCTGCCTAATCTAACAAAGGTCGTCTGTGGTCTATGTTACTATATATTAGATAAATATATAGTATCAGTTGTGAATGTAACATGTGCAGTTTCAGTTCGCTACTGAGCCATGATATTCGTCAGCCTTGTTTAGTTCCTTTTACTCTCTACGCCATTAGATGTTTGGACATATGTACGTATAGATGTCCATGCAGCCCATGGCCCGCCGGCCTGGCACGTGACCTGACGTTTTGGCCCGACACGGGCACAACACAGCACGGTGTCCAACGGGCCCAGGCCAGCACGACATGAGGCACCAAGCCGTGCTTGGGCCGCCACCCTGGCCCGTGACACAGCATAGGCACGGCCCGATGTATGAAGGCGGCCCGGTGGCGGCCTGCTAACTCCCTTCCATCCTAGCCGATCTGGCCTGCTAACCACAATACCCTAACTCTCTCATCACTTCATCAGCCTAGCCCACCCACCCCACTCTCTCTCGCTCAGTTGCTCCCACGCAGACGGAGGCACGCAACCGCGCGCCCGTGACTCTCCCAGCGCCGCCGCCACGCCTCGTGCTTCTCTCTCGCAGTCTCGCGTCTTGCCTCTCCCAGCGCCGTGCCTCTCCTCACATCTCCCTCTGGCCTCCGGCAGCGGCAGGCGGCGTCCGCGGCGGGGTGGCTAGATCTTCCTCGCAAACGACGACAGCCGGCGCCCTCTTGGCTCGCGCAAACGCCCCCTGCCGTCCTGCGGCCCTACCCCATCTCCTCCGACGCCCCGCAATGGCAGGCTGAAGATCGAGCGCCGCCGCGACCTCGTCCTCTTCCCTGGAGACCGGAGCTACAGCGGCGGCGGCGAGCACGCTGACAGCTACTGCCACCTCCCGTGGTTGCCTCTTCCGTGCGTGCCGGCACGGCCCGACGGCCCACGGGCCATGCCTTGGGCCGGAGGCCAGGCACGAGCACAGCAGTGGCACGGCCCGGCCGGCATGGTGGCCCCGTTGAGGCACGACCCCACGTCGGGGTGGCACGGTCCGATGGCCATCTATATATGTACGAGTATTTAATATAGACTAAATAAATAACTAATTGCACATATTATAACTATTTTGCGAGATAAAACTTTTATTTTAAATTTAATCAGTCTATGATTTGATAATATGATGCTATAGTAAAACTATAGCCAATGTGACACTCCAAAACTTTACGCTCTCGATTTAATAAGGGATGGAACCCCAAGCTACAGTAATATTTTCAGGACCGAAAAAACTTACAGGGCAGGAGTGCAGGGTCATAGTCACACATACAATTACAGCCTGTTCGCTGATCTGAAAAGTCATGACTGAAATTTGGCTGATTTATTTAGCTAGCAGAAAAAGTACGGCTGATAAGAAAAGCGTACAGAACAGTAACGGCCACATAAAATAGGACAAGTGGGAGAGAAAAAAAAAGGGACACAACCACTGAGGGCTGAAAAAAATCTGGCTCGGAGCCTCTGATACGAACGCTCAAGCACAAGCAGTGGAGTTCGAGGTTGATGATGGAAGAGATCAGTAGGCAGGGTCCAAACCAAATCCATGCGAACCCGAAGCGAAGCTGCGGATCAGAAGAGCTTTTTATTAGCTTGTATGTATTGTCCCACGCTAGACACGTCAAATCGGGTCCCAATCTTCCAGCTTGGCAAGACAGCGATGCATCATCGTCTACTGCATCAGTCTTTAGCTAGCCGTTCAGCGTAGACGTCGTTTGAGCGAGCGAGTCAACAGGTTGACCCCGATTGGGACCGACAAGCCCGCCACCGCCAGCCTGGAAAGTTGGACCGGAGAGCAAAAGAGTGAGGACCCTGAAAAATGTGCATGAAAACTACAGTACAGTACTTGGCATATGTTCAAGTCAAGACTCAAAGAGAGCGTTCACGCCGATGAGAAGGCCGGTGTACACTGTTACCATGTGATACTACTATACTAGCTATATTAGGGAAAATGCATGATAAGTTCCATGTTATTATAGGGCATACACATACGAGGTGTTCAGTTGAAGCAATCATCTTGTCTAAAATATTCATGAGTTCATTTTACAAATTTTAGTAAAATTATTATTCTATCCCTTGTTCCTCTAATTCATTCGGTTCTCCTTTTTTTTTCGGTTCAAAGAGCATGAATCATACAATTTCTCAAGCTCAACACCCCCTTAAATCTTTGACATAATCCATGTCAAAGATTTAAGGGGACCGGGCACGCAGTAGTGCATTGCATCCGGAACTGGAAGTAGACCATGCAAGGAGACCAACTTCTGCTCCTCGTCGCCAACGGCTTCCCATCCCAGTTCTCACAGATCGAGCTGCAGCGCAACCAAAAAGCAATTCACCTGCGCGCACCAGTGAGTCGTATCGTATGGAGAGGTGCAGTAGTGCAGCGACACCCATCTGCCATGCCGCCAAGACTCCAAAAGACTACGACGCCTTTATACAAGAGTGGGAAAAAAAATATATAGATACCTCTGCCTCTTTCTTCGCCTAGAGACAGAAGGCAAGTCACTCACTCCTCTCCGGTCCAGCGGTTCCTCCAGTCACCACCTCCACTTGGAACAAAGAAAGAGATGGCGTGTAGGCCGGCGCCATGTTCATGTCCATGTGGCTGGAGCTGCTTCTGCATGCTGTTCTTCCTCGGCTTCCTGCTCGCCGAGGCCGTCCATGGCGCAGTGAGTGAGGCGGCCGCTCCTCCGGAGGAGGCTCCGGCTTCTGCTCCGGCTCCGACTCCTAGCCTCGTTCCAGCTGAAGGTGTTTACTCTCGCCCCGCTGCTCTACTGCATTGATTGATTGCACCTTCTTTTTCAGTTCAGTTGTGCATGGAGCATGTTCTTAATTTGCTGGCAGGCAGCCTTCTTGTTCAGCTTCCAACCCTTGCTTCGGACTCTTCACTCTTGAGCTGCCTAATTGCTGCGACACCTGCCAAAAGAATCTCCAAGAAACAGTTTCTTTGAAACAAAATTTCCCGTTTTGGGGGGGAAAAATGAATCACAGGGAAAACGGGTCTTTGGTTGGATGTTCACAGATCATCTGGCAAATGTGAATGTGATCACTGATCAGAGTCTCAGCTGCAAACCAAACCAGCAATGGAGACGGGCAAAATGCCCGGCATGCTGCTGCCTGCAAGGCTGCAACTAACCACAAATTCGTTTTAATTTCCTCCTCTTTCTCTTCAGCTGGATGCTGTGTTCTCCCCATCTGCTGAAACCGTGTTCTTGCAATCTCATTCTGCAGTGCGTGTCCTTCGTCGGATCGCGGTCAGACTGGGTGTGTCCAGCTGGGACTTCACCGCCAGCGCCGGTCCCTGTGACGACGACCACGGCGACTCCGGGGTGCACTGTGACTGCTCCTTCTCTAACGGCACAGTCTGCCATGTCACCGAGATGTACGTTTCACTTGTCCACACTCCTTTTTTACCCAATTTTCTTTTCTTTAGTTCCTTGAGCCAACATAACCACATCCACCCGGTTTGGCAGTTGGCACCATGATAATCTTTAATTTGCAGATTCCTCAAGGGGCAGAACTTCTCTGGTGAGCTCCCGCCAGACTTCGCTGACCTCCCAAACCTCCTCCAGCTGTGAGTTCTCAATCTCAACTAGTCAACTGTTGGTCAAAATGATCGGTGCCATAAGCTTCAGCTGTTAGCAACGGAGTCATAATACATATAGGAATAATATCATAAAGAATTACATTCAAAAATATAATAGCATAAAGAAAGAAAACGTAAACGTGTTGTTTCCGTGCTGCAGAGATCTAAGCAGGAGCTTGTTTCACGGTGGAGTGCCTGACCAGTGGGCCCGGATGAAGTTACAAGGACTGTGAGTGCCCTTGCACTTTACCTGCCCATTGTCTGCTTGACTGGTTGACTGGTAGTAGAACAAAATGTAGTGTGTGGAGCCTAATCATGCAGACTCAGGGAAAGATTCGTGCCACTGGGTAGTGATTTTCCTGCACTTTGTCAAGCCACAGTCATTGTCTCGTCTGTGGTGTAGGGTATAGGGTGTCGGCAAGGAATATCTAAGATAGAAACAAATTAGACCACTCCCAAGCACAATTTCCCCCATCAGGATGCTCTGATAGATTAGGTGGCTTTTGTCCCATATCAAAAGCCAACTTTGTGAATACTAGTCATCATCTGTGCACTTATACCTACCTTTTCAGTAGTTCATATATTGTTTAGGTTCAACACAAGAAAAAAAATTAGCAGTGACCAACACCTACTAGCATAAATTAATATATTGTTAGATTAGTGAATTCTTGTTCATCTGACTATAATATCCATGGCCCGCATTTTAATAAATTCATTCTGTACAATAAACAGAATCACACATAGCATGTTGTTCATCTGTTGATGCGAAAGCCATGCAGGTCACTGATGGCGAACAGATTGTCAGGGCCTTTTCCCATGGTTCTCACAAAGATCACAACCCTGACTAACTTGTAAGAGCCTGAAAGAAACTAGTATTTCTGTTAATTACTTCATGAGTTCCCTTTCCAATTTATGGCTGGCAAACTAACTTGCAGGAGCATTGAAAGCAATGAGTTCTATGGGCCAATACCTCCTGAAATTGGACATCTAGTTCGAATAGAGAAGCTGTGAGTGTATTTATCTTAAAATGCCCACAGAGAAGATGTGATTATTGGTCAATGTAGTTTCTGATGACTTACATTCTCATCCTGTAACTTAGAATATTATCAACCAATGAGTTCACTGGACCCCTTCCAACTGCTCTTTCGATATTCAGTAATTTAACTGATTTGTAAGACCACTACATCTATATTCTTTTCCCACTTCGTTTCACTTTGAGTCTTTTGTAAATTTTAACTATTGAAACTGGCAACAGGAGGATTTCTAGCACCAATTTTTCCGGAAGGATGCCTGATTTTTGGGGAAAATTGAAAAGGCTTGAAAAATTGTGAGTCAGTGAATTTATGAAGAAACAAATCTTATACCCGCAGAAATCACATGCTCATACCTTCTTTATGTAATGTAAGTATGTAACTCCTCTTGGTGCAGGCAAATCGAAGGATCTTTGTTGGAAGGGCCAATTCCCTCGAGTGTATCTGAATTGACAAACCTTTCTGATCTGTATGTCAGCAAAAATGCTTGAAATTATTGTTCTCATAATTTTACATATATATAATGACAATCACTTACTGGGTAGTCCTTACTGCTCCACCATAAAAAAAGATATTATTAGTTTTCACTAAATCCTGTGTGCGTTTCTGCGTGAAACAGGAGGATTAGTGACCTGGGAGGTAGTGGTTCATCTTTCCCTGATTTAAGTGGAATGACATCCATGAACAAATTGTAAGTTTGTGGTTTACTGAAGTTCAAGCTTGCCATATGCTGTCTGCCATATCTCATATGATACTCAAATGTAGGGTACTAAGGAACTGTTCCATCAGTGGAAGCATACCTCCTTACATTGGCACATGGACAACTCTTAAGCATCTGTAATAAATCACAATTTATGTAAGTGCTAGAATGTTTTTATTATTCACATATTTTATTATAACATTGTCTGTGCAGGGATCTCAGCTTTAATAAACTGAGTGGAGAAATACCACCTTCTTTTGCTAGCATGAGAGCTGTAGATTACATGTAAGTAGTGGCACTTTCATAAATTGAAATAAACATGATACTTCATTGTGCCTCTTTCTTGAATGTGCTTCTACCAAAATTGCCTGCAGATATCTAACTGGAAATTCACTCACTGGAAACATACCTGGATGGTTACTAAGAAGAAACAAGATTGCGTGAGTAATAACCTACTTCCACACTCTGAGGCATCAATGCTGAATCAAGAACCCATATCTCTTATAAATAGATAGGTCAATGAGCCGATACCTACAGACATCCATGAAAATAACACATACCTTTCTTTTCCAGGACGTTTTAGAGCTATCATAAAAGTTAAGAACTTAAGAAAGTACAACTTCAACTTTCTAATTCAAGATGTTGGTGTGTTAATACTATGCTAATTGCTGGATAAATGTTCTTCATACACGAATAGTAGAAAACTGATAAAATGTTTCTATTTTTAAAATGCATCCATGATACATTTCATGATGGAAATAGCATTGAACCAGTTGAGTTTTCTTCCTATGTCCACTCTTGTTTAACTGGTGGCTGCATAGAGAAAGATTGCTCAATACCTGTATGTACATGTAACTAAGTACCCCATATTACAGAACTAAGAAGTAAGAAGTCAAGCTTTCTTACTTTTTCTTCTTCTTTTTTTTGTTTCTTTTTTTTTGTGACAAGAAGTCAAGCTTTCAATACAATCCAATATAATAGAAAACGATCATTTGCAGGGACATATCTTTTAATAACTTCACGACAGGGAGTTCAGGTCCTAGCCAATGCCTTCAAGGGAGTGTGTAAGAAAGCTTTAGCATGATACCTTGTCTTCTTGCTCTTCAGAATCCTTAAGAAAATACATAACATAACCTTTTCCTACGAATCCTTCAACTGCAGCAATCTCGTGGAGAGCTATTCAGCTGAAGCGAACAGTTTGTAAGATCCTTTAGCTCGTTGCTTCAATTTAACAAAAAAAGTTTAGACCATGGACCTGTCTAGACAAAATAAAATGTTCTAACTCCCACATTTGCCTTCCATGCACAGAAATAGTATTCAGCCATGCTTCAAGAGGAATTTTCCATGTGTTACTTCAAATGGACAATGTAAGTTGACCCCTAGTATTGCTTCACAGTTAGTTCTAAAGGATCGCTACACCATAATGCCTTGAGATACACCTCGTCGTATCACAGACAAGGGCAGTAATGATAATGATTAATGAACTTTGGATAAGTTAAAAATTGCTATCCTGTAGGATTATTAGTAAAAGTGCTAAACACAAACCCCTTAAAATCACTTAGGCCCTGTTCGTTTCTCACGGAATGGAGGCCTGGAATGATTCCAGCCAGGAACATTGTGTAAATTTATACTATTTTTGATCATTTGGAATGAATCCATTGCGAACAAGGGCTAAACGAATAAGTCTTTATTGGTAATTAGGGCTTACTTCCTACACAAAGGTACATTGTTTTTTAGTAAATAAAGCTCATAGCTAGTGTTCTTGTTTCAGCTGCAAGGAAAACTTACCTACACATGTTCGCAGATCACTCTTCATTGCATATCAATTGCGGTGACAAAGGAGCAACTATTAATGGAACTGAATATGAAGCTGACACAATACCCAAAGGGGCATCATTCCTGTATGTATCCCCAGGCTCAAACTGGGCGTTCAGCAGCACCGGGAACTTCATGGATGACAACATAAATGACGACAACTACATTGCAACAAGCACATCGAAATTGGCCGTGTCGAATTCAGATCTGTACACCAAAGCCCGTCTTTCTCCTCTTTCCCTCACATATTATGGGCTTTGCATGTTAAGTGGGAGCTACACAGTTAATCTCCACTTTGCTGAAATTGTTTTCACAAATGACAGCACATATTATAGCCTTGGCAAAAGAAGATTCAACGTGCTTATACAGGTAAACTAGCTTGTTTCCTTTCTATTATAACACTTCCCTTTGTTAGCAGTGATATAAAAGATGGGCTCTTTAACCTCAGGGAAGAATGGTGCTAGAGGATTTTGACATTAAACAGTCGGCCGGTGTGGCTGCAAAGCCAATTATCAAGACTTTTCAAACAAATGTCACAAATCACACTCTAGAGATTCAGTTCTATTGGGCAGGAAGAGGGACAACTGGCATTCCATATAGAGGTTCTTATGGCCCACTAATATCTGCAATATCAGTAACTCCAAGTCTGTTCCTTTGAATCTTGAATTTGTCAGTTTTACATATTTAATTTCAGTAATTACTATGGCAAGGACACAAACATTGAACATTTGCAGATTGTAGTTTCAAAAGAAAGCTGTTATTTCCCATACTGATCTGGGAGTTGTGGTTTATGTTGATCATGTTCAGATTTCCAGGTTCCATTGGCTGTTGAGCCTCCCAAAGCTGGAAGTAGCAAAAAACGGAGTTCAAGGGCATCTATTGCTTTAGCAATTGGAATTCCTATTGCAGCAATATTCACTGCTCTGATTGTCGGCATTTATTGTATTAAGCAGAGAAAGAGTTCGATGCATAAAGGTATTATGGTTATTTTTTTCATTTCAAATGTTGTGTTATCTAATAAACTGGTAACTATGCTTCAATTTTTGGTGAACTCCAAATGCTAGAGCACACCTAACTGAGCTGCACTAGGAATTGCAAGATAATACGTGGATCCAAAATAAACAGAGATCTCATAGTTTAAAATTTTTCCTTGAAAATAAAACAATTAAGCCAGCATAGTAAAGCTTCTGCATATTGCTGTGGGAACAAAGAAATCATCCCTATGTATCTTAGTATAATGAGCGAACATAACTCCGGCAGAACTCAGAGCCCTTGACCTGCAAATTGGCTCCTTCACCTTGCGACAAATCAAAGCAGCAACTCGGAACTTTGATGCAGCTAACAAGATTGGTGAAGGAGGATTTGGTTCAGTTTACAAGGTCAGTTAGCATTGCTTTCCACACGTAAGTTATGCTGAGGTTAATACTGCTAAAGTACACTCTTACACTGGAACATTGCCTTCACTGACTCGACAGGGTTTATTATCTGATGGCACCATCATCGCTGTCAAGCAGTTATCATCAAGGTCTAAACAAGGGAATCGGGAATTCGTGAATGAGATAGGCATGATATCTGCACTCCAGCATCCTAACCTTGTGAAACTCTACGGCTGCTGTACAGAAGGAAACCAGCTGTCACTAGTTTATGAGTATATGGAAAACAATTGCCTTGCACGAGCTCTTTTCGGTAAACATACTCTCCATGTTTCTTGGTTTACCATTTTTAAGCTTATGCTACATAGAACTCAGACTATTTCTATGGAATGTTATCGCTGCGTCCAGTCGAACAGTATAGACTGAGAATAGATTGGGGAACAAGGCATAAGATTTGCCTTGGAATAGCAAGAGGTCTAGCATATTTGCATGAGGAGTCTGCAATAAGGATCGTGCACCGAGATATCAAGGCCAGCAATATACTGCTTGACAAAGATTTGAATGCCAAAATCTCAGATTTTGGGCTAGCAAAGCTTAATGAAGATGATCACACCCACATAAGCACAAAAGTAGCCGGAACTATGTAAGTGTTTTCATCCCATAACCTTGTTTTCTTTAAAATCCTATTGACCTTAAGGGTACAGATAAGAATCTCTAGAAGGGAAGACAGTTTGAACTTTGAAAGCAATGGACACAACGAACATGAGAACATTTGACCTAATGGAAAACACCGAAAAAATTTAACATAGAGAAAACACTGGAGAAATATGAAGTCAGAAGCATATTGACAGTTTCCCTGAATAAGACACTTAATGATATTAATCAGTTCCTGTTTGAAGAACTTATCTGAGCATTTGATAGTAAGTCTATAAAACTGCATAGCTTACAGCTGACTTGATTGTTTTGCATTCATGCAGCGGATACATGGCTCCTGAGTATGCTATGCGTGGTTATTTAACAGATAAAGCTGATGTATACAGTTTTGGTGTTGTTGTTTTGGAAATTGTCAGTGGAAAAAGCAATACAAACTACAGGCCGAAGGAAGACTTTGTTTATCTTTTAGATTGGGTAACTCCTGAATCTTGATCCATTCGTAAACATCAGTTTGGAGTTTACACCATGTTGGCTGGGGGTTTGCTGTATGATCACCTTACGTTAAAGCAATAACCTCATATAGTTGTTTCTGCTACAAATATGAGTTATCCATATTGTTGGACATGATCCTTTTTTAAAAACACTAGGACTAGGATATTTCATATGGAAGCGAATTTAATATTAACTTGTCATATCAACAGTAGCATTAGCTCAAATCCTGCCCTTTTGTACTTACTAAAAAACTTCTGTTATACATGAATTTCCGTGGCACATTAAATTCTGACTTATTTGGTCCTTAAGAAAAATATTCTGGCCATCCCAGAGTGTTTTTTTTTTAAAAAAAACGGATAGAGTAGAGGAGATCTTATTTTTGTACAAATACATATATATAAAAAAAGGGGCTAAGAAACTGTACAAAAACGTAAGTTGCAATAGGAAAAAGAGAGAGGAGAAAACCAGGTGAAACTGTAAGGGGGGATTTGGTCATTGTTATGATTTTTACCTCTAGTCTAGAGTAACCAAATGAGAAAATAGTACCTCATTTTCTGAAACCTTACCAGAGGAAATTAGGTTATATCAGAATGTCAAACCTTACCAGTTCTTATGTTATTCAGATGTACATACCTCGATTAGTAAGTTAACTGCATCTCCCAAATCTGTTCCAGGCTTGTGTTTTACATGAGAGAGGAACTCTACTGGAATTGGTAGATCCAGATCTAGGATCCAATTACTTATCAGAAGAAGCGCTCCTCATGCTGAATGTTGCCCTGCTATGCACAACTGCAGCACCTACACTCAGACCAAAGATGTCAAAAGTTGTAAGCCTGCTTGAAGGCAGCACCCCTTTGCAGCCTTTGCTGTCAGATCTCAGCCTTGCAGCAAATAGCCTCAGCTCAAGTGGTGTACGCAGGAACTTCTGGCAAAACCCAAGTGAGAGTCAGAGCCTGACAGCACAAGCCTCATGCAGTGATACTAATGAATCATCGACCATTGATATAGATGGTATTCTGAGACCACTGGTAAGTTAGATGTAGTGGATGTGCATCATGAACTAGGTTTACATGTAGGAACTACTAGGGATAGGCCAACATATTTGTATCAAGTTCACCAGTGCAATGTAAATAGCAAGTAGCAATGTAGCATACTAATGTCTAGTGCAGGTAAGGCCCTATGCATTTTAGTAGTCTCTGTTTCAGATTCCATGGGAATATTGAGGAAGATGTCTGTGACAGAACACTGGAAGTACCCTATGGACTATGGTCTCTGAGCTCTTATCCATCTTTTTCTTTTGTTTCTAAAAAGATAAAAAATTTGCCATTAATACTCCATCTGCTAGCATTTACTAACTATAAATTACAACTTGGAGATGAACTGATACCAATTAAGTACTCATTAACTCAGCTCACCTCAAGCATATACCAAATAAAAAGGCACCATCACAAAATACTGTTATTTCACTATTCAGATGTCCTCTTTAGCAAATGTTCTGGAACAAAACTTATAAGGTTGAAGAGTCTGAGGATATCTCGTGTCTCCCCATGTTAAATTGAATGCCCTACAAGTGAAACATCAACATGCACAACACCCTCGTGGCCTCGTGATTGTACCAGACAACAAGAATGTGTTGCTCTTGCTTAAATAAACCATGCAGCAGTATTTTGTCAGCATCCATTGGCAAAATGACGTCCTTATCAAGTTATCATATACAGAAGTTCATGGCTCGATAATGGCATCACAAATTATCCAGCTGATAGCATGTAGCAACAGTTGATCCAGAAGTTGTTGAGACCCTCCGACCACTACAATTAATTAAATGCAAGTTCTATCCTATGTTGTTTCTTTTCCTGTGATTGTAGCACCAACAAGAATTGATTACACTGAAACAAAATCTAATTTACAAGCAAGCTCAGACAAAGTACCTAAAAATGAGGCACACCATACTTGCTGGATAATGCTATATATAATTCATAGCATAAATTGGTATTGAATTCCATTTAGTTTCACAAATATCCTTGTCAACTCCAAAGGGTGCCTACTGCAATCAATTGTTGCATCAGGTACTCAGTGACTATGACAAGTTCAGTAGAAATGAGAATTGGGAACTAGAAAATCATTAATGATACAGTTCTCTAAAGAGTAAAGAAGTAGGAACAGCCTGACGTTTCAATAAAGCCAGTTTAATATCGCTAAAACTAATAACAGCACGAGAACACTTTGCAGAGAAAGTAAACTGTCAAAGAGCAGCTACAGAATTATAATAACTAGACTAAATAAGATAAATTATAAGCATCACTCATACAACTAATAGATTGAACTCTGCACCTAAACCACGGTGCCTATAGGCCAGGGCCAATAAAAAGCGAACCATAACAGACAGCAGAGACATATATTATGCACACAGACAGCATGTCATTGCCTGTTCGGTTGGCTTCTTTACAAGTGCTGCTGCTGAACTCTACTGTTCGTACAGTGTTGTGTCTTCAGATGGCAGCAGCAGCAACGCAAATGGCTAGCTTTAATCCCAAATGTTTTAAACAAGTCCAAAACCGGTATTCAAATCCGCAATGCCCAAATCAAACAATGCAATGTGGCCAGAACTGATGTTCAGTTAGCATCCTCTGATGCATTACGATGTTGTACTGAATATTGCAAGGTGGAAAGCACCGATGTTCAGTTAGTTAGCATTGATGCAGCTAACAGTCCAAGAAAAAAAAGAAAAGAGAGGCAAAAAGAGACATAGTCCGCACAGACATTTCAACAAACACCAGGCATTGCACCACCCAAACCTCCGACCACACCCGTCAACCCAAATTCCCAAAGGGAACCCCGGTTCTAATCGCACGGCCACGGATCGCCGGTAGAGGGAAGAACTATGGGATCAGCATCCTGGGTTCTTACCGGTACTGCCACCGGATTCCTTGGTGGCCGGGGACGGGGAAGGGTCCGCAGCTGCTCGGCCGCGGCGAGGCAGTAGAGTATGGCCATATGAGGGTGGCGGAAACCGACGTCACTGAGCGCCTGTAGAACAAGATACGCAAAGCCAGAATTTGGCCAGGGTGGGCAGTGCCAATTGTTTAATTCATGCCTCATGGCTACGTCAAAATTTTGAACAGTGCCGATAAAAGTTTTATTTGATGAGAATCACATGAAAACTTAACCATGTGTGATGTGTGATCTTGTTTTTGTAAATAAAATCATAAGGAATATGATGGTGAAAACAGATTAAAAATCAGATATTTGGTTTAGTAATCCTAGAATCTTGATGCATGTTCAACTACTAGATCTTTCCATTAAAATTAAGTCCCATTATATTTGAGTTTTTTTTGTTTCATTTTCTATTTTTTCCTGTGAAAATAAATTAAACTCTAATTTCTACTAAATTCCTATAGTCCGAAAAGGGTCGTAGTTAAACTTATAAGCCGCTTTGGCACGGTTCGAAATAGCTCCAGCTCCTTGCTGTGCATGGTAGAGTCAGGAGCTGAAGTTGGAGCTAGAGCCGAAGCCGTGAAACATTAGCTCTAAGTTCATTTTAAGAATAGAATAGAAATAGTGGGCTCTTGCATCATATCCCCTGCGTTTGTATCAAAATTGTGGTTTTGCCCTTTTTTCATAATTGTGAATTTATTCCTATGTTTTCAAAAGAGCAAAGTGCATGGCTGGCCTCTAAAATTGTTGGGATATGTCAAGCCGGTCCATAAACTCTCAAAATAATTACTTAAGTTCATAATCTATGTTTTGGTGTCATTTAAGCCCAATCTGCTGTTGACCCTACGGATGCCATCATCTTGTATTGCAATTAGGCCCTCCCTTACATCAAACAAATCAGCCCTATCCCCAAAACTATTCTCCGCCCGTTGTGTCTGTTCGTGCTCCTCGGCGGAGGGCGGCGAGGAGGGCTGTTTGTTTAGACCTTTGCTAAATGTTTTTTTAGAACGACCTTTGCCGGATATTGCAGTAGCTTGTTTAGAAGCTAACAATTAGCTTGTTTAGACTTTTGTTTACCTTGCTGGATGTTGCAGCTTCTATCAAAACAATTGTTGGATGTCACATCTTTTGTCTGTGTTGTGAAATGCCATCTCATTCAGTCCATAATAGTGCTGGGTTTTTTTTGTCAATGTTACAAAATGCCAGTGACTTTTTTGTCAGTCTTATGTGATGTTAGTCATTTTTTCACATGCAATTGACTCTCAAATTTCAACCAAATTTATTCATCAAACTGTAAGATCACTTACATGTACATCCTAGTGAAGCAGGATTCACGTACATAAGAACAAAACACTTGTATCACATATGAACCAGTTCCTAAAAAAAGCAGCGACAATTGCTCCTGGATAATTGCAACAGCATTAGCTTAGTTTTTGTGATCGGCAATTGCTCCTGGTGAAGGGACTACAACAGCATTAGCTTAGTTTTTGTGATCGGCAATTGCTCCTGGATGGCACGCCTCCTGGATGTGGCCTCCTGCACGCGGACCCAATGGCGCGGCTCTTGAACGTGGCCTGAGCCACGACGGCGGTGACGACCTCAGCCACGATGACGGTGATGGCTACAACCACGATTGCTTCAGCCTTGCGCTCGCCAACGCAGCCTCATCCTCAGGCTCGCCACGGCAGCCCCATCCTCGTGATTGGCAGTGGCGGCGACCCGTCGGAGATACGGCAGCGACGGCTAGGTTGCAGCGGCGCGCATGAGTGAGAGCAAATGAGGATATTTTACTCTGTAGCAGTCTAGGGGGTCATCTGTAAATATAACAACGAGAACACTTGGTCAACAGTGGATTTGAGCCTAAATGACACCAAAACATAGATTATGGACTTAAGTAATCATTTGGAGAGTTCATGGACTGGCTTGACACAGTTCAACAAGTTTAGGGGCCGACCATGCACTTTGCTCTTTTCAAAATGAAGCACCACTATACACATATTTTGTCATCCTCCTCTAATGGTGTTAACTTCTGTACCATAAGACAAATATGCCCATGTGATTTTGCACCTAATCTTTAGGGCTATTTGTGATTTCATCCCTAATTTGGAATAAGACATTAATATTGTATTGTATTTGAACAAAATGGTTAGATTTTGTAAATTACATTTGGCACAGTTTGCAATTATTTCAAATCAAATTTAATATTCAAAAAAGCTATTTAACTTTTGGCAGCATCTTAGCAAATTTTTGATAGCATTGTGGCAACAATATGATGTGAAAACATGACAACAACCATGGAGAAGCAACGTGGCCATATCATATTTCAAATGTCTTACATGCGCCATGTCAACATATCCACAAGAGCTACAAGTCTGCACCATGTCATCATGTCCACAAAAGCTATAAGTATACACCATATCAACAAGACCTAACAAACTAGCTAGCCTTCTCGTTGTTCCTCCTATTTGTCATACTCCTCTTCCCCTCCCTCTACCTTTGCCTCTTCCCCTTCCCATTTCAATGGAGCTTGGCCTGAAAAGTATTCAATAGAAGTGAGCACCAATGCAATTATGGCTTACATTGGGTCATTGTTCCTCTCCTCTCTTCCCCTTCACCTCATCCTCCCCCTTTCGGTAGCACTTGCACTTCCACTAAAAAAGAAGAAACATAATTTCACAATTAGCAATGGTTAGAGGAGTACTCATGGACAAAGTCATCCATTTGTACCTCCCAAGCTTTGCGACGAAAGCTAGATCACGACTGCAAAGCTTTCCAATCACTTGTCAATCCTTTCAGGTACATGTCTTCAATTCCAAGTTAACCGCATGCCCAAATGCATGCCTAAATCTGTTGACCGATCATGCCACAAAGTAATGTACTGCTTAGAACACACATGCGATGCTCACGTATAAAATTAACCAAATATAGCAACCCAAAGGTATGTATGTCAACAATTTTAGTTGGTAAAGTTTTGCCTGTTGCTATGACTTTGGCCCATTATCTAGCAAGCCTCAGAAAAGAATGAACTCTAACAACAAGTTTTAAATCCCTATGATTTGTATGTAGTGTCGGGTACCGGGTACCCAAAGCTAAGAACTAAAAAACACCCCCTTACTCCTCTTGAGAAGAGGCCAAACTAACTAACAACCATCCTCCGTCCTGCTCGAGACCTGACGACGAGGCCTTGGATGCAACCGAGACCAATCCATCCTTCGCCTCGCCCGAGGCCTAATGACCAAGCCTTGGGCGAGCCCGAGACCTAGCAAGTTCTCCAACTCGTCCGAGACCGACTCGAGAAAGCAGTCCTACAATCTCCGACTCATTCGACCCCAAGGCTCAGACGCTTTCATACCATTTGTGCGGTCGAGACCCTCCATGACGTCCGCCATGATCCCACGACGAGGCTGCGGTACACCCAGACAATTACATAGGGCAAGGCATGACGAACACTATACTGCCAATTCCCGTCACTGTGTGTACGTCAGAGACTTGTGCAGACATACAAGTATCAATCCAAGCCCCTGTGCTCACGAACTCGTCCGAGCAAGGGCACGATTCCCAATTCGAGAGGCCTCAGAACTCACTGATGAACAACGAACAGGGGATGGCGCGTCATCTACAGGGCCACACATGCTTTGCATAGGACCAGCATGGCTGAGCGTAACGTCTACAGAGAGGGCCACGTCACGCACTGCGACCTCGAGTACCCGTAGAGACTGAAGGACAAAGACCATGCCGCCACTACGCTGCACCATGCTCTACAATGTAGGGCTACAGGGCCATGGATTTAACAGGAAACATAATGTAGTACATATGTATGTAAGCTCTGCTGCTCCTTGCAACTATAAAAGGAAGAGGTAGCAGAAATTCGTAGAATATATATAGAGAACAACGAGCAGACAAGTTATGGGCACTTGAACACACTCAAGTTCACACAAAACACTCCACTCTAAGACTTGGGAGCCACTCCCTCTCTTGCGCAGTTTGTAACCCCTTCTACAAGTACTTTAGTGCAAAGATAATACAAGACTCCTCCCTTTCACCGAACGTAGGGCACTCCTTGCCTAAACCAATATAAACCACTTGTGTTTTTCTTGCACATCATCCGGATCAAAGGCACACACATATAAATTTACTAGCTGGTGTTAGGACTACAAGTCCAAACACCCGACATGTAGTTAGCTTATCCGACCTGAAGCCATCGCTAATTCACTTTGACAAAAACCACAAAACTAACAAGAGTTGAACAAACCACCTTTGCTCTTCCATGGTTGTG
>Ga0182004_10000703_pt1 | contig 21917 bp, 27 predicted proteins | sample Sormic07211540_1_FD_120479 | JGI IMG/M metagenome (GOLD analysis project Ga0182004, IMG submission 120479) | Endophyte microbial communities from Sorghum bicolor roots, Mead, Nebraska, USA - 072115-40_1 MetaG | ecosystem: Host-associated > Plants > Roots > Unclassified | place: USA: Nebraska...
ACGGGGCGAAGAACTGGGTGGAGGAGACCCAGGGGACGCGGCGCGACTTGGCGGCGCGGAGGATGGAGGCCTGGGTCTCGGCGTCGGCGTTGCTGTGGACGACGGCGGCGGCGCCGAGGGAGGCCATGGCGGCGGCCATGGCGGACTCGGAGACGGTGTCCATCGGGGAGGCGACGCAGGGGAGCGACAGCGGCACGCGGCGGGAGAGGCGGGTGGAGAGGTCGACGGCGTCGGCGGGGAAGTCGATGTAGCCCGGGAGGACGATCACGTCGTCGTAGGTGTAGGAGACGCCCTGCGAGAACAGCCGCGCCGCGGAGAAGCTGTCGTCGGCCATGGTGGCTTGAGGGGTTTTGCCTTTGCCGGGGTTTAACGTTTAACGGTGGCGTGGCGGCGTGCGGGGCGCAGGTCACGAAAATGAGCGGCGGCCGGCGGCAGAGTAGGAACGGACCAGTGACCACCGCGGCGACGCTTATTTATGGGCGAGCAATCGCAATAAGGAAATACCGAAATCCTCCCATGTGTGAAGTCTCTTAAGGTTATACTCTCTCCATCCTCAAGTTATAAAACATTATAAAAATCTTAAAAAGTTAATTTAATCAAAATTATAGAGAAAACATAAAAACTTATAACATCAAATAAATATAGTATAAAAATATAATTAATAAAAAACCTAATGGTACTTAGTTAATATCATAAATATTATTATTTTATCATATAAATTTAATCAAACTTAAAATGCTTTAACTCGGAATGCCTTATAATTTGAGATGGAGAGTGTACCTATGAATTATGAAATCCGAAATATTGAAATCCTACACTAAAATCCTGAAAATTTTTGTAGATATAGCTTGTGTGTTTCATTTTTATATTAAATAAAAAACCTTCAAGCTTGTCTAGTGACATCACTTACATGAATTATTATTACTAGCATGATGAACGCGCTAGCCTGCACCATTTCTTTAGGGGGAGAGAAAAAATAAAAAAAAAAGTGAAAATAAACAGTGACAAACAGTGAATGAATAGGGGTTGATGCCCTGAGAGGTCAGGGATTCAGGGATTTCCTTTTTTCATATAGCTGCTTACCAAGGTACTATTTGAAACAGAACACTAGTGGGAGAACTACAAATTAATTGAAAACAAAAGGAATGAAAAAGTGATATCCTTTATAAATTGTTGTTTATTTTCATGACCGTGTCTTAGCATGTTTTTTCATGAAGAGAAAACAAGAGTTACAACAAAGGCTTACCAAAAACAAAACAATCCCTGCAAAAATAACAATATATGGATCAAACAAAGTTCACAATGTTGGAAAAAAATATCAATACTTAATCAGGACACGGATTTGTATCATTTCACTAATTATGAAATAATTTTTCATATTTTACTTATTTGGTGTTGTGAAGTTAATAATTAATTTTTTTTATGTAAGTCTAGTTAAATTTAAAATAGTTTGACTTAGAATAAATTCGAAAGTAATTGTATTTTGGGCAGGAAGTTAAAGGGGGAAAAACACCAAATTGAACCGATTAAATCTATAATCAACCCCAACAAGTTAGTAATTATTCAATGACTGGTGTGCCAAAAGGACACACTACTGCATTAACATTTTCTAGAGGCGGGCAAAACAGGTTTCTAGAAGCCGACGACTACCCTCCTCTAGGAAGTTGTCACTGTTAACGGGAAATAACAGAGGTTGCAGCTATAGTTGGCCAAACGGGCGGCCCGGCACTATGCGGCACTATGTCTATCGTGTCGTGCCGTCTCGGGCTATCGTACCAAACTCTCGGCCCAAGCACGGCACTATGGCTCCTTAACCGTGTCGTGTCGTGCCGATAGGCACGGTGGCCCATCGTGACCGTGCTGGCCCATGGCTTCGGGAGAAGTCGAGAAGCTCATTGCGCCCTGGCTCAAGGAGAAGACGAGCGTTACCGCTGTCGTATAGTCAGACGAGAGAAAGAATGGCCGCAACAAGGATGCGTCTGCGCCGCCGACTAGGGAGTTAGTGTTTGAAAGGGTTGTGTGATGCTTATATACATGACTCAGAATACATTCAATGGTCATGGTCTATCCTCAAAGCATCAGATGATGGAAATAATCGTGCCAGTGTCGTGCCAGCCTATTAATCGTGTCGTGCCCGTGCCGGCACTGCGGGCCGAAGTTGCGGCCCAAACACGACACTACCACCGGACCGTGCCGGACCTGGACCGTGCTTTTTAGTGTCGTACTCGGACCGGCCCATCGTGTTAGTGCCTATAGTTGCAGCAGCCCATACCCACGTCGTCCATGCTGCCACGTCGCCATTGTATGTAACCAGAGTACGTAGCTCATCCTTCATTATACGCAATCGGCCTCCTTCACTGGATTTGTTGAGAAGAGAGATGGGGGATGAGAAAAGTGCCTTGTTTAGTTCTGAATATTTTTTGGACTAACTAAGTTTAAAAGATTTATCTCGCGATTTACAGATATACTATGATATTAGTTTTTATTTTTATCTATATTTAATGCTACCGCAAGATTCATTGTGACGAGAAATCTTGAAAAAAATTTAATGTTTGGGTGGGATACGAAAAATCAGAGCCCCAGTTCAGTCTCAATCTCGTGGTAGATGAGACACGGGCGGTTGAGAAAATCCAGTGTGATCTGCTGTTTTGTTCTTTACATTGTTTGCCACCATGCATTTTATTATTTTGCACATGTGGTCATGTCGACATACGACATCTGATGGAGCATGTATGTGTACTGTCTGTGTAATTAAACTGGTGGACAAATGTGTTCTCAAGCACATCATGCACTTGCTAGTAAAATTGATGGTAGATCCGTTTTTATATTACCAAAAAGCTATACACATTAGGCCTTATTTGAATGTTGTCGGATTAACCTCAATCCACATGTGTTGGAGTGAATTGGGATGGAATTTAGTTCAAGTTCCACTCCAATCTATCTCAACACATATGGATTGATGCGAATCCGACTATATCCAAACAAGGCCTTGCACGTCCATGCAAATAATGGGGGGTTGGTGGGAGGAATAATCTACGTGTTCTCGCGTGATGTGCATGCACCCTCCATGCATGTGTGTACTGGAAAACATTCCAAATACTACCTCATTTCTTGCATCAAAAGTTCAAAACCAATATATGCAAGAACAAATAAAGTGCAACGTCTCACCACTCTCTCGTCTTCTCCATGGCGTGCTCTCATTCTCATGAGGGTCATTATCACCTCCTCATCACTGGCATCGCTGCTGCATTCGTCGCCGTGATGTCGTTCTTTCTTCGGTATTCTGGTCGTCGGCGTCTCCGGTGGCGAGGTCGTGGTGGATTTCCGCCGGGGCCTCCGGGGTTGCCCGTCATCGGCAACCTGTTGTCCATGGACCAGTTCACCCACCGCGGCCTGGCCAAGCTCGCCAAGGTTCACGGCGGCTTCTTCCACCTCCCCATCGGCTTCGCCAACGTGTTCGTGGTGTCCTCCCCGGAGACGGCCAGGGAGATCCTTCAGGAGCAGGCCGGCGTGTTCTCGCACCGCCCCGTGACGGCCGCCATGGCGTACGTCTCGTACGACCTCGCCGACATGGCGTTCGCGCGGTACGGGCCGTTCTGGCGCCAGATGCGCAAGCTCTGTGTCGTCAAGCTCTTCAGCCGCGGGCGCGACCAGTCATGGCGCACCGTGCGCGCCGAGGTGGACGGCCTCGTCAGGTCCCTGGCGGAGGCGGGCGCCGTCGTCGTCGCCAACGTCGGCGAGCTCGCCTTCAAGTTCGCCACCAACATCACTCTCCGGGCCGCGTTCGGGGCGCGGAGCCAGGAGGACGAGGCGGAGTTCGTCGCCATCATCCGGGAGCTCTCCCAGACGTTCCTGGCCTTCAACGTCGCCGACTTCGTGCCGTTCGTCGGCTTCCTCGACCTCAACGGCATCAACAGGAGGACGAGAGCGGCGAGGCATGCCCTGGACGTGTTCATCGACCGCATCATCGACGAGCACGTCGCCAGGTGGAAGAACGGCGACGTGGCCGCCGCTGACATGGTCGACGACATGATCGCCTACCTCGCCGAGACGCCGGGGAGAGACACGAGGGCGGACGGCGTCGAGCTCAAGGATCTCCGGCTCACCAGAGAAAACATCAAAGGATTAATCATGGTGAGTGAGTGGTAGAGTTCGATCGTATTATTATTCATTAATTTTTCAGTCGTCGTCGTTCGACGACGAAACATATATAGACATGGCAATGGCAATGGCATGCAGGACATCATGTTCGGCGGCACAGAGACCGTGGCGGCGACGCTGGAGTGGAGCATGGTGGAGCTCCTGCGGAGCCCCGGCGAGCTGGAGCGCGCGCAGGACGAGCTCGCCGGCGTGGTGGGTCTCGACCGGAAGGTGGACGAGAGCGACGTGGAGAAGCTGCCCTACCTCCGGTGCATCTGCAAGGAGGTGCTCCGGCTGCACCCGCCGCTGCCGCTGCTCCACCGCGAGAGCCTCCAGGACTGCGCCGTGGGCGGGCACGCCGTCCCGCGCAACTCCCGCGTCTGGATCAACATCTGGGCCATGGGCCGCGACGAGAGGCACTGGGAGGACGCCGACGCGTTCCGCCCCTCGAGGTTCGCCGGCGCCGGCGCCGGCGTCGGCGGCGACTTCTGGTACTTGCCGTTCGGGCACGGGCGGCGGTCGTGCCCCGGGATGCAGCTGGGGACGTACGCGGTGGAGCTTGGCCTGGCCAACCTGCTGCACTGCTTCCGGTGGTCGCTGCCGGATGGGGTGGCACCCAGTGACCTCGACGTCGGTGACGTTTTTGGCCTGACGGCGCCCAGGGCCCAACGCCTGTTGGCGGTGCCGTCGCCACGCCTCTCTTGCCCGTTGTTCTGAAATATACAATAATAAAGCCTATCTCGTGGCATGTCAGATGGATTATTATGTATATGGGCACATGCATGACACATTAGATAATATATTATTATAGGCTATTATGTGTCGTATCAAAGCTTCAACTAGTAGTGATGCCATCGATCAGGAGCTAGCATGCATTTCCGCCTACCGTGCAGCAGTGCAAGACGGTTTTCAAGAAGAAAGATTCATCCTCATATTGATCGGCTACAAATTTTATGTGTAATTCTTTTTATTTTCTTTGTGACTTTTTTTTGGTTTTTGAACATTATGTTTTGATCATCTTTTATTTAATAAAATTTCAGTAGAGGGCAATCCCTCATTCTGTTCACCTAAAAAGAAACCGAGTGATTTCCCGGATTGCCACATATGAGCCAGTAGTGATATCAAAGTGTCGCTATAGGTTTAAAAGCATAACTATGATATCATTGCCAGTTTAGGTTTTAATCTGACAGTGACACTCGTGATATCACTATATATATATCGGATCAATGCCACACCCAGCTAGCGATGACAAACATTCATTGGCGATTCTAGCACTTGTAATGATGCTCCAGCAGCGATTGTCTGTTTTGGCATCGTGTCCAGAGAAATAGGAAAACAAAAACGTCTACTTACCCTCCTCAGCTAATGATCTCGTATAGTTCAATTATTTAATATCTAAATTTTATATTGATAGGTACAGGGTACCCAGAGTATTTTGTTACTCTCGTAATGAGCGTGGCTTTGACTTCCTAACCATGTGGTAATGGATGCACTCACGAAGGGCATGCTTGAGTTCTGTCTCGTAGTGGTATGGCAGATGGCAGTCCAATGCTATAGTTTCTATACCTATTCATATTTATAGATATTTTATCTCTCCATTCGCTACTAATCACATCCTTTCATGTCTTAGTTCTAATATAGGCATGGTTTCTAACTTAGATTCGGTTTCTATAATTTTTGCTCTCTCTTTTCAATAACTATCTTGCTACATCAGCAAAATGCTTAGATGACATTATAATTAATGTTCATAAAAACTATAGTAATTTCTGTATTGGAAGTGTTTAGATATAGCCTCAACCCAGGTCGGCGGCTCCATCTAAACTCATTTACTCTTCCTTCTAGATGTTTAGATACAGGACCGTCCTAGGAATTTCAGAGGATATGAAGTTTAATATTAGGCTCTAAGGCCATTTTTTATTGTAGGTTTCATGGCCTAGTTTTAAAAACATCCATATTTTAGAAACAGTACAAAAGAGCTACTCCTATGAAACTCTTATCATCTCTCTTTTCATTAATATGATGCCACATTAACATATTTAATGTCCATAAAACTCTAATAAACTTCATTGAGACTGACCTAAATGTGAAATGTGTGCTGCTTTGTATGTATCCGTGCATTGAGATAAGGGTCTAAACTTTTCAAGAAATATGTTTCTTGTCGGTAACATAAATTACAAAAGGTCTATATACAACTTAGGCCAGTCTCAATGCATGTGTTTATGAGACTGTCATGCACATTAAATAGGGTGCCACATAAGTAAAATTGCTGATTTGGCAGGGTCATTAAATGAAGGAGTTTCATCAGATGAGAGAGAAGTTTCATCCCCATGAAACTCCTATGGCTCGGTTATAGTCTTGGTAACTGTGTTATGAAACTATATACATTCAGACTGGCCTTATATCCCAACAAAGATATCAATCAACAAACAAAATCAACGGTACCTGCTATATATGCAAAAAATATTCAGACAAACACTTCGTTCTATCAGCTCCAACAACCCTCCAACGAAAATAACATGCTTCAAAAAGCAAGTTGAAGCTATAGATTTACAATTTAACCATCTCAGAAATATACAAAACACAAATGGACATTTTAACGTATTGAGTCATATCCAAGAGCAACTCCAAGAGACTCTCTAAATTTTTACTAAATGTTAGAAATAGAGATTTTAGTGAAAAATCACCCTCCAAGAGCTTGTCTAGTATAAATGGTTAGACAAATATAATTATATTCTATTCCATAATTTTTGCTAGCCAAAAATAGAAGACAAGAATAGCTCTCTAGAGTGCACGGAATATAGAAAAGCTATTGGAGAGTGAAAAGATGTAGAAAGCATTTTTTATGTAAATGACTCTTCGGAGATACTCTATGGTAAATAGGACCTTTTTTTTTTGTTTTTTTAGCAACAAAAATATACTCCATCTGTCCATTTATCGGAGTCATTTTAGGGTCGTACACAGTGACCAAAGAGAAATTAATTCGACCAGTAAAAGGAGCTGCATGCAGACGGTTGAATTAATTAGACTAGTGAGAGGAGCCGCATGTGTTTGAAAAAAAGGTGAAAATAGTGGTACCTAACTGAGATGACTCCGATTCTTGAAGAATTTTTTTTTATAAGATGACTCCGATAAATAGGCGGAGAGAGTATTATTTTTTATGCACAGCCAAGTTGGAAGGGCTGAAATTTTTTTGCCTGTGTCCTAAGTCCGATACTCCGGTCTTCATTTCACTTGCCCAAATAAATTGTTCCTGGATAGGCCCATGAGATAGCAAACGCTAGTATCTAGGGCCTGTTTAGCAGGGCTCATCTCTAGCTTCTTTAGAAAAGTTTACCAAATGTTTTTCTAGTTTTAAATAAAAAGCAGAGAAATCAGAGATATTTTAGCGAAGCCACAAATTATGGCTTCTTTATAATGACCATAGCTTCTCTAGAGAAGTCTCTCATGAGCAACCATGTCAAACACCCCCTTAGTTTGCTTGTTCCAAATAAGTCAAAGTCCAGTACTCCGGCCTTCATTTCACTTGGCCCAAATAAACTATTCCTGGATAGGCCCGGGGGATAACACATAGTCTGGAATAATCCAGGCCTGGCCTCCTAGCAGGCTAGCATCTGCCAATCTTATATTGGGCCGATCTGGGTATTGAATTTCAGACCGCAAAGAACCGGTTTACATTGTTATCGGTTCACAAACTTAACCATGTTGTCATGTTGTTGTTTCCTATGCAACTTAACACCCAGAAATTGTTACGTGCTTGTGTCTAAGATAGTGGACCCAAAGTGCGAGCATGCTGTTCTGTTTTGTTCTGGATTTCGAGCGTAAGTATCTCCATGTCGATATGTTTGTTTTTCTCTTTAATTTCCTCTTTGTCTTTGTACCATGTCAGCAAAAACATCCTAGTATGTAACTCTCTTTTCATTCTAAATTTATAAAATTATGGTACTGTGGGGATCTTCCCCATAGTCTTTCCAGTAAAAAATGATACGTTGGAATTATTGATGGATTTGTTGGACGATTTCAGGCTCACTGATGAGGAGGAAAAATTCATTTGGGTGTTAGAAAAATCTGGTAATTATATATACTACAAGATCTATATATAGTAGAATTAGTAATAAAGAATGACGTTGTGGAATGGGTTGCCAAAAATCAAAGTTTTATGTGGCTGGTTATGCTTCAAACAGGGGTTAACCTAACTACCTAAGAAAGAAAAAGTGTAAAGGCAGTAAAAATTGTTGTTTGTGTGGAGTAGATGAAACCACATTTCACATTTTCTTTAATTGCCGTGTTGCAAGGATCATATGCTTCTGTTTCAAAGAGGCCTTAGGATGGGATAGAATTCCAGTAAACATGAAAGATATTTTTGATAACTGGATTCCTTTGGGTGTAGAAATTACCAAATAAAGCTTTTTATTTTTTCCACGGTTTTATGGGGGTCGCGGAATGTGTGAAATAAGACAACCTTTCAAAAATGTGTGAAATAAGATGGGGGTGAGAAGAAATTTCCAACAAATTCTAATGAAGTCTTTCATTTTTTTTTTGTTTTTATAGAAGTGATGCATTCTTTTGAGAGAGCAAAATGCAAGATATTTTGGATGAAAAAATTGGAAGAATGAAAAACTTGTTGAAGGATTCCTTGAAAAATGGGGAAGATTTTGATGTAGAGGGTGTCCTTTAGATTACTTTGTACTCCCTCCATCCCCAATTATAAAGCATAATCTTGAAGAGTCATGTATTTTAAGTTTAACCAAATTTATATGATAAGATAATAATATTTATGATATTAACTATGTATTATTAGGTTCTTTATTAGTTATATTTTTATGGTATACCTATTTGATGTCACAAATCTTTATAATTTTTCTATAATTTTAGTCAAACTAAATCGTCTCCAAAATTCTTGAAAAGCCTTATATAATATAATTGGAGACAGATGGAGTAGACAGTTGTTCTTTTATGTGGCTTTTTGGCCGTAGTGGTTGGTCTTTCGCCGTGTAAGGTTCTATTTCTGTCGTTTCGAGGAGCTTCGTTTTGATCCGTACGCTTGCTGTTCTTGTAGCTGGTAGCCCCAGCAGTTTTGTTCCTGAAGTTGTGACATTCTTAAGCTTTTTATAAAAGCTAGGTTTACCTGTCAAAAAAAAAACTTTCGACAGCGATTGGAAAGCTTCCAAACCACATATTCAAATTATGGCATTATTCTTCACTTTAAATCTACTATAGACGCTTGAACCACTTTAATCTACACGTACTATATACACAAACTTCAAATTTTCGTATTGACATCTACAAAAACAAGCCTTTAAATCATGCAGATCAATGTTAAAAACCTGTTCTCCATCATGGCACATAAAAATACGAAATAAGGTTTCAAAAAAATGCATGGCATTATTAGAATATCTACTACTAGCTTTCACATCTTTAGTGGGCCCACGTCCAATGTTGATGCGCACCTGGCGAACAACGCTTTCAAGAGGAACAAGTCCACTAGCTCTTTCTGCAAAAAGCGCTAAAAATAGGAAGGCGCATGGCCGCACATTTCTGCAAAAAGCGCTAAAATGGAAAAGCACAAATACGCGGAAGCAAATAGTAAAAACTTGCCCAGATGGGAAAGCACATATATACGACCTGGAAAATTAATTTTCCGCCACGATGAATTTTTGCGCAATATTTCTCAATGGATCAACGCGAAACATATGCGTACATGTGCATATCTTTTACTGAATCCATGGCGACGAAACCGGTCTGTACCAAGTTGAAGAATCAATGCACGGTCGTTGATGTGGGCTACATGCAAAAGAATAGTGTGTAAAAAAGCATTATTACAGCGAGCTCCTGGTCCTGCATTGTGCCTAGTCTCCTAGCTAAAGGCTTGCATGAAGGCAGCTGTTGATCGATGATCAAAATCTGACCGGAGAGTCGAAGATAGATGGGAAAACATGTGCAAATAAGAAGAGAGCAAAAAGGATTAAATTTGGAGCAATTTGAGCACAACGGCAATATATCCGGGAAAACCGGTGTTAATTATGTATCGAGCTTAATTATGTATCGAGCCTAATTAATTTCGTGCTTTTTCTTTGGAAACTCATCGGATCTCATGGGAATATTGTTAATTATGTATAAAAAAAAATGTTTCCTACTAGGATAAAACCGCTCTCTCTATTTATATGAGAGGATCATGGCCGATTTAATATCCATTTATCCAATAGAAAAATATATCTACTACACATTTTACCCCTCTCTTTCTCGTCACTATTGCTTCTCACATTTTTTGTTGTTGATGCATGAACCGTGGATCAGTGAGAACCAGTGTTGGAGAAAGCGCATGTGGTGGTATGGCCAATCTTCCCCTTGAAGAGGCCTACGGGGGTTATACTATAGTAGTTTATGAAATTCACCCCCACTAAGGGGTTGATATAAATTGGCATTGCCTTCTCTCCTAGGCCTTTGTCCTGAGACCTTCACCCTAGGTCCTCGTTCGGTGCCTCCGTCAGTGGACCTCGTCCAACCAACCTTGTCTAGGACCTTCGTTCAGGGACCTCCACATGAGACCCTCGTGACCCTCGCATGAAACCTTCACCGTGCGACCTTCTTCAACTAGCCTCCACCAAAAAGCCTTCTACCCTCAACCATGTTTGGGACCCTTGTCCCAACAAGTAGCTTTAGGGCGGTCAGGCTAGCTAGGGAAACCCATCACCGCTGCACGCCCCCATGGGGGCCCTCTCGAGCGTATGGGCTTTCAAGTTTCAAGAGACCTCATTAGCATGTCTTGCGTATCACGCACCTAATGAGGTTCATTCCATGACATGTCTTATATATAATGCTCATTGCTAGAGGCACCAAGTGAAGTGTTTGTGTGCGAACATGACGACGTGGATGACGGTTGATCTAAAAGTCGGCTAGGCTGATCATTGGTGAGCAATCCAGCTCCTTAGTAGAATGTTGAACTAATTAGCATCAACAACAATATGCAAAACTAGATTGTAGTGTAGTAGCTTTAGCTAAGTCTAGAGATGATTGGATCACTTTGACTTGACTTTCCAAATTGGTCAAACAATTCTTTGACTGCAATATCCTTGTTATATCTCAATGTATAAGAATTATTTAGTTCAATTCCATGCACGATCGTAGAATATCGATCTGGGACTTGCATTGCACATCACGGGCCACAACTAGTTATAGAAATAAAGGGAGTGATTGATTGGGTGGCTAAGCCCCAACCAAACTTCCTAGATGCACCCTCTATTTGTTTGGTTTCATGTTCAGCACTTGTAATCATGCTTAGCTAATGCAAAAGATACCCATTAGCTAGCTGGCTTTCCAAGAACGCAATAGATTTGTTGCTACCTAGCTCATCAAACCTACTGCCTGCTTGGAAGTGGGCTCAGCAATAGGCCTAAGAGCGGGCTTAATGTTGAGCTTGTGCCTTTTCTTGTTTTTAACCTATTTTTGAAATCGAGCATTATGACCATCTCTAAAGAATTAGTTAACATTGGTGTTGACCCAGAGGTAGACGCGTCCACTGTTTCTTTTTTTCTTGATCAGGTTTTAACCTATGTTTCATTAAGAGGAGAGGCTAAAAGAAAGGCCGAAGGCGGCGAAGATGGAGGCCGGGAAGATGCGCACTCAGTTGCCATCAGACCCGCCAATACCGCAACCACGAGCCTCGAGTCGACGCGCACGCATGCAGCCGTCTTGCTTGTGCCCTTGGGCCCTGTGTCAACGCGCATGTGCGATGTCGCCTCACCTATTATGAGCACCATGACCGAAGGTAGCAACGCGGACGGTGGTGGAAAAGACGAGCAGGATGGAGTTCGGGGGTGCCACTTCTCCTCCACAAAGCTCGCACCCGCCGGTCACCACGGTTGCCACGCTCCCCGCAAGCTGGCCCCGACAGAGCTGGATCTAGGATGGGAACTGCCAGAACCGCAGCCCCAAGCGCGCCTGCCGATGTCACGCCCGCTCAACCGCATGAGCACCAGGTCTAGGCCAAGGGTGACCAATCTATGCCCTAGGGACCTTGGATTCGAGTCCCCAAGCTCACCCGCGGCCACCCTAGCTGCCCGAAGTTTGAAGTGCAGGGGAGGAAGAGAAGTGGAGAGGAAGGGAGAGTGGGAGGGGAGCTACCGTAGGAAGCCATTTTGAGTGCCCGCAGTGGGCCGCCGCCACCGGTGAGGAACCCTAGCTACTGTAGGAAGCCTTTTTTAGCTAGGGGCGGCAGGGGTGGTCGGGAAGCCGGTGAGGTAGGGGGCCAGCGGTGGTGGCAGGGGTCGCCCTCGAGCCGCCCTGTACGGACGACTTGTGGGGGAGAGGGGGGGGGGTCGAGAAACCAAAAGGATTCAGCACTTCAGCTACACATCACACGAAAGTGGAATATACCCCGTGTTTCTAAAAACTAAAAGTGCACGACAAAACTTTCTTCCGGTAGTGTTTGAATTGTTGAAGTCTCTCATTTTGATGGGCCCACATGTCCAATTTTGATGCGCACTTGTGAACCAACCAAGTGACCAGCATTATGTACACACAAAAACTTTGCTTTAAAGAGCAAGTGGTGGGCTAGGAGAGCCCAGTTACATTGAAAAAATAATCTGCTAAAATGGGAAAGCACACCCCCATGCATTTATGCAAAACGAGCACATGCACACTCAGCTCTGCGATCATACCGCTTTGCATTGCCACCTAGATATTTCTGGTCACGTCACGGCAAAATTGCACAAGAAGAAACAATTGTCTCCTTCGTGGACGCATATCATATTGGATGTATACTGTTCAATACTTTTTGCTAAACCACTCGTTTTGTCATTTTGATGAGACCCCAAATTCATTTGTTTCCATGCATGCATAAAGCGATCGCTCTCACGCTCCATCTTTGTCCCTGAAAGCTCCTAATTTGCCGCCTTAGTCATCAATCAGAGGTGCTCATATAGGAGGAGAATTTGTGTACGTGTGTTTATAAACTACCAAACTGAAGAATTAGTTGATCAGGGTCGTCATCGATATTGCATTGCATGCATGTGGTGCCCTTTTCCTTCCGGCTGATGCATGCAATGATGCAAGAGCACTGTGTGTAGTGTGTGTGGTTAGACAGCATTATTACATCAGCAATTAAGCTCCTAATCCTAGTCTCTTGTACTCCTAGTAGAGGATCGCAGGAAAACGCTAGCTAGGGCAACATGTATTAATTAGTCCGGATCAGATGGTCGAATCACTTGAGTTAGCTAGCTAGCTAGAGACTAGCAGCAGAGAGCTGCAGCCTGTTCGTATACATGTTGCCCTGGCTAGCTTTTTTCTTGGAAGACTCTAGGAGACTAGGACTAGTTAGCTAGGACGATGATTCTTCGTTCGACGGCGACGTCTTATTTGTCTCGATCGAGATCTCTGTACAAACAGGAACAGGATTCAGTTCCACTTCCACGCACGAGCGTACGTAGCGTATATCTATCGTCGATCGGGGCAGGGGCTCTCGGACTGGACACAATGCAAGTCTCATGCATGACTAGCTGTGGAAAGAGACTGGAAATGTTGACACTGACACCGTCAGCAGCTGGAAGGACGGATCTGCTGCTAGCTCACCTAACCTGCCTCTGTGGCGGCTGGCTGAAACTGAAAGCGACAACGTGACGAGGAGTCTGGAGCTCGAAACATCCGCGGATCCAGAGGTTTTCCCTTTCTCCTTTGTTGAAACCGTATACGCTAAGTGCTGAAATCTGTCTCTATCTGATGGATCAGATCAGATGGTGACCTTCTATTCGTCCGGCCAGCCTCTAAATTAATACTACTAGCTAGTAGTATACTAATAAGACGACAAAGTTAATTAATAAATAAAGCTTGTGCATATGTATTGTTCTTGATCTTAGCCTCTGGCCCATCAGCAGGCACGCTAGCTAGTCTGATTTTGCTCTAGCTACCTACTCCCTCCATCTCAAATCATAAGTCATTCCAAGAATTTTGGAGAGTCAAAACATCTTAAGTTTGACCAAATTTATATAATAAAATAATAACATTTACGATATCAACTAAATATCATTAGATTTTTCATTAATTATATTTTCATTATATATATATATATATATATAGATGAGAGTAACTACACGCGCGTGTAAAAGAAACGCGTCCTATATATATCTATATATTTGATGTCATAAATCTTTATACTTTTTTCTATAATTTTGATCAAACTTAAAATGCTTTGACTCTCCAAAATTCTTAGAATGGCATATAATTTGGGATGGAGGGTGTGTATCTAGTAGCTGAACGTTACGTACAGTATGTGTCATGTATACATAAGGCCGGCCCTGCTGGCTGCTATGGTTACAAGTTGTAGTGAAAGCAAGTTTATTCAATTTGACAGGTCATGATCAAGATTTAATTAAGCTGTGATTTCGCCCATCCTTGCGCTGCTCTTACTAGTTGTGAGTTTCCGGGTTAGACCAGACAGATCATGTTTCAGAGAGAGGAGCTTACTGAGCACCTCCCAGCTGGGCCAGCTTGCTTATATAGTACATATGAAATTAAAGATAAGCAACCACGTGACGAGAGACTTCAAGATTTGGTCCAGCATTTCACGGGGGATGCCATATATAGAGCTATATATACCTAGTTTGATTGATTGTACTATGCACTTTTTTTCTATGATGTGGTGGACAATATTTATGTTTAAATGTATTTTGAAGTTGATGTGACATGTTTGAATCTGCTAAGCTGATTTTGTGGTTGAAATATATGCATTACAAATATTATGATCGAGTTATTGAGGTGAAATGATATATGCTTATTCATGATCAATATTCCTACATTGGAATAAGAGAAGTAATGACCCCGGCCCACTCGCCTAGGAACCTCTCTATATATAGAGAAGTAGAGGCCCTGATTTAGGGTAGTGCCCAAGATGCTCTAAGGGAATATACCATATAGCATAGTTATGTATGAGTGTTGAATCTTGTTAATGTGTTCTTTGTGTCATTATATTTGTCCATAAAGAATAATGATCTAGTATCTTGTCTATCCAAATGAAGCAGCTTTGGCTTCATCATTTATAGATCCAACCCTAATTCAACATTGCATAGATTCAAAAGAGTTAAATGATGCATACTTAAGAGAAGTAAGGCAACAACTCTAATTCAACATATAAAGATTCATAATCACACAATCAATTCACTCTACAATCAAGTGGGTTCATAAATATATCTTGAATTTGTGCTAGCAAATGAAACAAATAATTGGCAAAACAAACAACTTGTTGTGGTTATCACCTAAGTATAGCGAGGTTCACTGCCGTGAAGAACACCACAAACACATACATATGCTAGTTCCCTCCGTTGTCATTGCAAGCGGGCCTCCATTGTGGCATGCTTCCTTCTACCGATTATTCTCTTGGCAAAAACCTACCAAAAATCAAAATAATAAAATGCAAAATATTTGCATTCTTGAATTTGTATCATGCTACTATGCTTGGTACATGTCATCACTATAGGTTCATGTATTGTTGGTTGTAATTTGGCAATTGTAAAGCTTGTTTTTCTAGCGCCATCTTCCCCCCTACCACTTTGGTGCCGCTAGGGCCATTGAAATCACAAGCCACTATCATGATGTGGTGGCACCAAGGCTATCCTCCACTCCCCCCCACCTTCACACATCACCCTTGAACCTTTATTCTTTCTTCCCATCTGTGATCTAGATCCCTTAACTTCCACCACTCTAGTTTAGGTGTAGTTTGTTGTGTTATGCAATATAATGGTGCCACAATGTGTGGCTGACCATGACAATGACATATAGTATCCGACGTGCTCCGCCAAACTTGGAGGCTGCACATAAAGTGGCTGACAACAACAATGGCACATTTTGTAACGGTCTTATTAGGTATGATATGATGCATCTTTGTAAGAGGACGTCTAAAGCTAGAATTCTATCCATTATCTTAAAAAACTTAAACCCATTTTCTCTTCTTGTAGTAATCTTAGTTGCGACTCGTGGTAATCACATTGCAACATACTCTATCCATTTAAAAATATTGGTTGATATTTTCCTTTGTAAAAATTTTCTAAGTTTAACCAACTTAATTCATAGAAACATAAATATCTAAGACATTGATTTAGTTTCATTAAATCCATAATAAACATATTAATTTCATGATGTAGATATTAATATATATATTTTATGTACATCTAGTTAAAGTTAGGTAACCTGGACATAGGATAAAAGCTAAAGTACCTACCCTTTAGAATGGAGAAGAAGCACTATACATTACAAACACATGTATGTTAGACTTTCCTTTACACCAGGCAAGAAAGTGCATTTTTTTCATTGTGCACTATGTCGAGCCCACACTTTTCACCTAACACTTGGACCAGGGAAGTCAAAATATGTTCTAACTTCAGGCCAGGTTAATTATGTGGTGAAACCACATCAAATATGAACCATAGAGGAGAATAGATCTCATGAGCCTAGCTAGGACCATATTTCACGAGGTTGCATTGCTCATTATTATAGTACTTTGGGAACAAATAGTAACATCATATATCCAATAAAGACGATGTATACTCTATATACATCGATACAATTGTTTTGACAACATAATACACATCTGGGAAACTCTCTATATAATCAATAAGGTCGATTTATCGTATATTCTCTGTGTAAGTAAAAAAACCTAGCACCTGCACGTCCCATATGTCGATCTTTTTGGTGTTTCGTCGGCAGGTTTCGTTCTCTGCTGCGGTGCTACGTGATGTGGAGCTGCACTGGATCACTCCCAACCAAAAAAAACAAACTAGCTATAGCATTGAACATATAGAACACAGGTGTTTAATTTCTTCTTTCCAAGAACAATACAGCCTGCAGCAAGTCTCCTAGACCTAAACATATGATCTAGTGTCATAGAAGGAGAACACACCGGGGCTGGGGTCCGTCAGCTCCATCACCATCCTGCCAATGTCGTCCCAGCTGGACGACCCATCTTTGTAGTACATGTCGTCAAGCCCGCCGCCGGCCGCAGGGCTACTAAGCACGCTGTGATGGAACGCGGCCATCGTCGGCGACGGCAGCGGGGCCGTGGCCGCCGCATGCAGCGCGTGGCTGTTCCACTGGCCCTGCTGCTGGTCGTAGCCGTAGCCGTAGTCGTAGTCGTAGCCGTCGACGATCGCCGGAGCTTGCGTCGGCTGCGGCAGGTCGTTCGTGTACTCGTCCCCGGTGTCCGACTCGAGGCTGCCGGTGACGGAGCTTGACTCGCCGGGCTGCGTCGTCACGACGGCGGCCGTGGCGGCGGCGGAAACCTTGCTGCTGCCGGCGATCTGCTGCTGCTGGGGATGCTTCTTGTAGGTGAAGTTCCTCCTGAAGATCCGGCAGATGGTCCACACCTCGGCCTCCTGCTCGCTGGGCGAGGTGTGGGCGCTCTCGGCGCGCGGCGGGAGGCGGAACTCGTGCATCATCCACTCCGTCTTGGTGCCCTTGCCGGCACTGCCGCGGTAGAAGACGAGCGACTTCTTGAGGCCGATGGGGTCGCCGGCGCGGCCAGAGGCGGCGGAGTGGATGGGGCGGTCGATGCCGGTGGCCTTCCAGAAGCCGGAGCCGGTGACCCTGTTGGGCCTGATGCTGTTCCTGTACTTCCTCCCCCGCAGGCAGAAGAAGTACCACTCCTTCTCTCCCAAGATCGAGCTCGATTCTGCAAAGTGTCAGTGATCAGTTATCCATCATTATACAGGAATGCTATAATCATTATATTGCTCCAAAGTCCAAAGTTCATATCTTTGATCCAAGCAGCAATTTTTATAATTGGTTCATCTAGTTCATGCGTGAATTAATTGTTGCAAGCATATATATAATTTTTTGATCATGCATGAAATTATAATATAGCTAGTAATCGTCACACATGCATGAGTTGTGTATGTTGCATAATTAAGCTAGGTAGTTAACCACTTACTTGGGAGGTCCCATGGATCGTGCTTGTAGATGTCGAAGTCCTTGATGATCTCGATGCTAAGGCGCTTCCCGGCCACCTTCCGCCGGAGGTAGAAGGTGACCAGCTCCTCGTCGGTGGGGTGAAACCGGAACCCGGGAAGCATGTCTTCTTCCTCCTCCTCGTCTTCCACAAGCACCACCTCCTCTCCTTCGCCATGCTCGCCAGCCATGACAATCTCTTTTGCCATGTAGCTAGTGTTATTCTTCCACCACCAAAGATGTAGAGCTAGTTTTTAGGATCCTTGCAGATGAGCTGATATATATTTAGCTAATTTGGTTTCTTCTTACTCTTTGATCAATAGAGTAGCACACAGGCAGAGCCGTGTAAGTCTTGCTGCTAGCTGTGTGCTAGGCTATTGATGCTAGCTAGCTCCTGCCTTTATGTTTTTGCGATATGGAAGTGGCTAGGGCTCTATATATACACATGTGATGCGGCGGATGCTGGCCCTTGTACTGAACTTTGTCCCAGAACATGGCTATGAAGGTTCATGTATATGCTTAAGCCCGGTCAAAGCTATGAGGTTTGACTTGATTTCTGGCTAGCGCTACCAACCATGCTGTCTTTTTCTTGATAATATTTGCTCGTATTTACACCCTTGTCTTATTAAAAGTGAAGTTTTAGACTCTATATGTCATCTTGTTTGATTGTTCGTCTTATTCAAAAATTTTATATAAATCTTAATTATTTTATGACTTATTTTATCATCAAAGATACTTAGTAATTTATTTATTTTATATTTTTTTAAAAAAAATAAGACAAATAATTAAACATGATATAAAAAGTTTAAAACAACATTTTTAATGAGACGGTGGAAGAGTATACGTACGTGTCTCCTTAACTGTTATTCGTCCATGGTGAATCACCATGCCCCTGTAGCATGCACGGTGACTTGTTTCTTTTCTATATCTATCCTTTTCGCCTTATTAGCGTAAAAAACAACGACGACAAGACGTGAGCCTCCACGGTTGTGCCGCCACGTCCAAAAGCAACGCCGCCACAATTTACCTTTAAGCTTCTCAGAAAGTGGTAATTCGTGTCTGTGTTTTATTACGCTCATGCATATATATGGTTATTAACAGCTGCTTGCATTGTTGACCTTTGTTTATCCTTTGCCGTACAAGCTAGCGACCAACCATATATACATGCAGGATAGAACGTCAACAACAAATGTGACAAACTAAACCATCTCGAAGCTTAGCTATTGATCACGTTATTAATTTTTCACCAGTATTATCAGAGAAAAAAGAAACTGCTGTGTACGTAGTTATCCTTTATTTCGCTACTAACTAAAGTCAGCAGAAACATTAATACACAGATGTGTAGTTGTACACTAGAACTGTAAGACACAGTGACTATACTCACTAGTATTATCCTTGCCATTGGATATTTAAGTACACAGTAATTGCTACTATGATCAATCGTATATGTATCTCACTTATTACTTGCCAGTTATCTGTGCAAAACAAAAAAGAACAACAAACTGTGTACCGATAGCTCAGCACGCATGTCATCATCACTGTCTCATTCACACAGATTTTCTTTGAGTTCTTTACTTAGTACTAACTCCATAAAAAAATATAAGGCATTTGACTTTTTTTATTTTGAGTTTGACCATTTATTTTATTCAAAAAAATTGTGTAAATATAGTTAAGTTTAAGTCATTCTTGAAGAACTTATTAATAAATCAAGTCACGACAAAAAAAATAATATTTTTTATAAATTTTTGAATAAGATGAATGGTCAAATTTGGTGTAAAAAAAATCAAATGTCTTATAATTTGAGATGGAAGGAGTATTACTATATGGTTTTTTTTTCTATTGGATGGGAGTATATATATATATATATATATGCTGCTAATAGTAATTAGTAAACCACTACTGGACAGTCACTTTTCTATAGAGAAGTAGAAAGGGACATTTTCTTTCCTTACAAAAAAAAGTAGAAAGTGAATTTGGCATCCAACTACCGTCGGTTCATTGTGTGAAGAGCCGTGCCATGACAAATATTCGCGACACCAACCACCTAGCCGTCAGAATTTTAGCTTTACCCTTCTTCAATCTTCACTGACAACAAACAGGACCGTCAGATAGTACAAATGGGCATGGTAAATTTAAAACTTTGATAGCCCCACTAGTTTAATTGCTCGATCGTCTACTGTTTGTTGAAGAGCAAAAGGCAGCTAAATCTCGAGAAGCGGCTGTCAACTTCGTAGGTACATAAGGCGTGTAGAGCTCCGACAAGTACATCTTTATTTTGTTTCTAGCTACTTGCATCTGATCCATTATCTAAAAATAAAAGCTAGTTGCATTTGATGTCAAAGAAAACTATCTATCCCTTTAACACCTACACTCTAAATAAAAATAATTGAGTAAAAAATGAGCATATGAATTCATCGTTTTTATGATCTCAGTTTTAATGAAAATAAATAGCCAAAAATACACATTCACAGCACAGACGAACGCAGCACATTTTAATTGGGCATTCGTTAATATGATGGAATTTATTTTATTGCTGCAATTTGACAAGTCTTCTGTTTTTATGACTACAGGGTATATTAGGACTACAATCAGCATATAAAAGGAATATTCTCCTTATATGCTTGTAATAGAGAAACCCCATATTTTCACTACCCAAAATAATAGAGTTTTCCTAATATTTTTAAGTAGTAATAAAATACTACCACTGGTCATAGCACATGGAATCCTCACTAGGTAGCATTTGGTAGTGAATGTTTATACTAAATATTGAGCATTAAAACACTAGAACCCCATGTCACTAGGAGAAGTTGCAAATTTTGGTTGTGTTTGCTGTCAGATGTTGGAAGTAACGGGCAATCAGTATGCATGTAGCCTTTGTCTTGGACGGAGAGGAAATGCAAACGAGCAACTTTAGTAACTTGTTTGTCAACCCAATAAGTACGTGTGGCATAGATTGTTATATATGGTTGCCTTGGCAGGTAGAGAAACCAAAGAAGAAGTTTCAGTTAGAATGATGGAGCAATTATCATGACCACTTGGTTAGTTCCATATAGATAGAGATGAGCTAAGTGTCTAGCTTAGTTGGTTAGATTCATCGTTGCATTATGGTGGAATCCGTGTGGATGAGTCTGTGACTAAATTGTTGCTCGTCTTAACTTATGGATAACTATTCTCTCAGTGGTAGGATGCACATTCAAAGAGTTAGAACACTCGGATCACACAGAGATCATCTCAGCGAACTCAAGAGAATGTGGCCTAATCGGTTCTAGAGGGCGGCTTAGCTGGTTTTGTAAAGAGCTCGTGAAAAATCTAAGAATGATTGTTAAGAAGGAATGTGTCGGGAGGCGCGCCCAAACTTGTTCTAGAGCCGGCAATCCATCTAAAACATCCACAAACATCATCGAGATGATGAGAATATAGGTTGGAAAGATAGAGTTTGAAAAAAAGTAAAATAGTAGATCATTTTGATCGATTACCATCAATCTGGAGACCGTTTATGTACAACTCGAAATCCACTTCAGTCGGATTAGCCGAGAGGTTTAATCTCTATACACCTATAGGCCTGGGCAAATTACCCGATACCCATTACCCGTACCCGAATTACCTGGACCTAGACCCGAATTACCCGAACCCGAGGTACCCGATCCTAAATTCGGATAGCGATTTTGATTACCCGAAATTAGTTTGGGTAATTCGGGTAATATCTTCCGGTACCCGAATTACCTAAATATTTGTCTATATCTTTGTATTTATCATATGTTGTTAGTTAAATATTAGAACTTATCAATTTATTAGAACATAATTCTCTTTGTTTGAACAAGTGATAGTAATATATTATTCTCTACAAA
>Ga0182004_10000704_pt1 | contig 21906 bp, 17 predicted proteins | sample Sormic07211540_1_FD_120479 | JGI IMG/M metagenome (GOLD analysis project Ga0182004, IMG submission 120479) | Endophyte microbial communities from Sorghum bicolor roots, Mead, Nebraska, USA - 072115-40_1 MetaG | ecosystem: Host-associated > Plants > Roots > Unclassified | place: USA: Nebraska...
GTATATCAAGATTCAAACTTTTAAAACTTTGACCATTAATTAGACTAATAATTATTAACTATTATAACACAAATTTTATATAATTAGATTTGTAAAGAATTATACTATCCAATGATTATAAGTCTATAAGCATAAATAATATAATATAAAGTAAATGAATGGTCAAAATGTAATTTAGAAGACCGTGTCACTCTAACCTGCGCCAGATAAAATGGACCGGAGGGAGTACTATATTACAAGATGGAGGAAGTATTCCGGACAAGAGGGAGTAAGTACTCCGTATGTCCAAATGGAATGCAAGCAATTGTACGGTAGTGGGACCGGGAAATGCACTGTTCCCAAATAAGCTAGATTACTAATCATGCATGCTTAATTACGGTAACAAAACTGCGACGTCGACGGCGTTGGCAGAGTTCCGGTCATCGCCCTGTCTGCCGCCATTGACCATCAAGGTCAGGGACCGACTAGTCCGTGGAGGAAAGAAGAAGGGCTTTGTTGATCGAATACGTTGGCACGGGTTAAAAACGTCGCCATCCCATGGAATGGGCCGGTCCAAGGAAGTCAGGTCGGAATTGACCAGTTCATCTTGTTTGACTAGTACAAATGGCGATGTAAGGGTACATTGGAACGTGTATATTACATATGGCTGCGAATATAGCTAGTTAAAGTTTACAACTGTGATCTACTCTTTTTCATACACTGACTTGAAAGAGCAGTTGAATCATCAGATCAATATTTGAGTCATCAAATCAATATTGAACAATTCATTCAGTTTTAGCTACATTTTGGGAAAATCAACATATAATCATCTATTTATTCTAAAGAAATACAATCATCCTCTAAACCTATTGGGCCAACATTCGATAATAACATTTAAACACAATAATTGAGATTCACACAACTTGCTATATTTTAGATAATAATTCATTAGACAACATAAAATGCAGGTGTCTCCGGTAATTTCAAACTTGCACTTTCATGTACAACTATCATGTGGCAGAATCATAAATTGAATGAGTCCCTAGAGTTTAATCTCACACAAATCCAACCCATTAGAGCTTGTTCGAACACCTGGGACACCATAATGATGAGATCTATAAATTGGAGACCACACCATTGGGGTGCTGGTAAGAACTGTTCACTTCCAAGAACACCTATTCTCGTAGGAAACATAAGCAAAGAATGGGTATTAGAGGAGCGAGTAAAGCGAAATGTTGAAGAGACCACTACACAAAAAATCTTAATGGCGGTCAAAAATGATTAATGGAGGCGGGTAACTCAACCACCTCCAATCATAGGCCTCGGTTAATCATGAACACCGAGGCTGGTGAGTTTGCCCGCCTCCATTAATCAATAAAAAAATTTAAAAAAATCCAACAAGCCCATCGATGAGGCCCATTGAGCCCATCGACGAGCCCGTCGGAGCCTATCTTGGGCGTGTGCCACCGCCGCCCACCAGATTGTTGTTGTCGCCCACGCCGCTATGGAGAGAGCATGGCACGACGCATGCCCGCTGAAACGCCGCCGTTGTCGGAAGGCCATGGCCTCCACGTGTGGGGGCTGCCTTTGCGGGTTGGGGTCCAAGGCCAGCCTGGATCCACCGCCACAGCGCGAGGCCGGCCTAGATCCACCGTTGAAGTGCACGACCGACCTAGATTTGCCGTCGGGGCACGCTGCCGACCTAGATCCGTCGCTGGGACGCGCTGTCGGCCTAGATCTGGCACCCAATCGAGCTGCTACAGTGCTGCATGCGCCGATTGGTGGCGCACCGCTAGGTGGGGGAGGGACGCCGCTGTGGGAAGATGCTAGGAGAAGGGCACAACCAGGTAGAGCACCACTGGGATTGTTGTCGTCAGGTGGAGCACCGCGGGGAGGGGAGTGGTGGGGAGGCGCAAGATGGGGAGGGGAGGGTGGTGATGTCGCCGGGTTTGGAGGGTGGAGGATGTCGTCAGGTTAGAAAACAGGAGAGGGAGAGAGCGCACCTGTTAGAGGGAAGGGGATGGGATGAGAGTAGGCTAGGGTTTGTGCTCGTATATATACTCTTAGTCAGAAACCGGGCTAATATGGGCTTCACCAATCGCTAGTGGGCTGGCCAATATTAATGGAGGCGGTTGAATTAAGAAGCCCGCCTCCATAAATGACCTCTATTTTTGGAGGCGGTTGAGTTAAAAGGTCCGCCTCCATAAATAGATTTTGGGAGGCAGTTATTTCTTGATTGCCTCGGTAAATTGATTTATGGAGGCGGATAAGTTTGACCGCCTCTGTAAATAAAATCGTCCACCTCCGTTAATCGTCAAGCATTTTTGGAGGCGGTTAATTTTTGCGACCGCCACGGTTAATAAAACTGTATCATCTTACAAAATCATTTGTGTAGTAGTGGACTATTATTATAATTCATGTCATATAGAGTAAAGTTGATGCTCTGCTGACCTTCCATAATTCTGATTTAGCATCTAGCTCTTCAATAGAAACAAAATCTGATCCCTGGTGTTTGGTGCCAAATTTTTTAACCAGGAGAGTTTGTTCAAGAGCATAAGCTTGTGGCGCTATTTGCAAGAAGATGTTAACAAAGAAAAATAGTCTGTTAGTAATCATAGACCGTAACAGCGGTTGCAGTTTAATAAGTGAGTTCAAATAAGTTTGTAATGAGTAGCCAAGCATAGTCCAGTAGCTGGTAAATCTCCTATATATATATAATATATATAACTAAAAAACTAAAAGATGGACATTTTTTAGTGTAACTTTTGTTTCGTCCGTCTGCCTGCTCGCCCCTTGCAACCATGTCCGCGTATTAGGAAACAACCCCCATCATTGCGATCCCCTCCCTCTCTCGCGCCGTGATCCCCTCCGTTCCCATCCTGCCCAATACGGCAGCTCGCGCCTCGATCCCCTCCCTAGCCGCTCGCGTCGCCACTAGCTAGGGACTGACCGCACCCTCATCGTCACCCTCACCGCGCCGCTGCCGCAGCTGCCCACCCAGCTTCCGCACCCCCTCGCTCGCTGCCACCTGCCCCCGCGTGTGCGGTCTCCTCCCTGCACTCCTCTAATCCTCCCCGCACTCCTCTAATCCTCCCCGCAGCACCCTTTGGCGATCACCCTGCGACCCCCACCACGTCGGTGTCCGTATTTCCGTCCGTGATCTGGCTCACCCGCATCCGCATCAACGGATCTTCATCGGGCCTTCACCAGCGACAAAGACCCATGGCAGCAGAAGCTGGGAGGGCGCCCACACGTCCCTGATCTTGCAAGGAGCACCACCATGTGTGCCAATCCCTTCTCTTCCCTTCCTGCAATGTGAAACTGAGCATTGATTTGGTGACGAACTGAGGGTTCAGTTCAGTGAAAAGAATACCGTTTAAGTTTTTGTTTTAATTTGCAAACAGAGATTCAAGATTGGTATGAACGTCTGCAATGTCTCCTCTCTCTCACCTTGATGTCAGCATTCTTACCTATGGCCAGGAGTCTGCACGGTTAGTTGATTGTAAAAATATATTTTTGTGGTGTGTTCTTAGTTTCAGATTGTTCTCAGTTTCAAAAATTTTATATGGTTCAACTTCTGAGATGGCTAACAATGGGTTTGAGCTAGCAGATCTAATCTTATCTCACATGCATTTGAACTCTTTTGGAGATGCCACTGTACCGTATGGTTAGATGCAACAGTTATATTTTGTACTTATTTCTTCATTTATTATGGAACAAATTGGTCTGTTGTGGACCAGATCGGAGAGTAGAGTACTAAATTTACTGTTTATTTGAGAATCTTTAATATGCAACTTCCATAGGAGTGCACGTGTGATTTTTATTTTTTCCTAAATGGAAATGATTGCCCTTTTCTATGTGATTCTGTTGTTCTGCTTCTTAACGTGGATTCTTAGCAAACCATGGAGATTTGACAAGGGTCCTTAGTGCCAAGATGGTTATTGATCTTAATGTACTGAGTAGGAGAAGATCCTGTCATCACATGCAAGACCATTCCCTTCCCCTGGATGGAGCACTAAGTAGGAGAAGATGTCGCCGTTGCACGCAAGGCCGCACGGAAGCAGGATCTCTCCTTGGAGTTTTCTATGGTTTCTGATGGTCCTTTCCAATCAGAGAGCCTTGTTTGTAGATATTGAAGAAAAAGTCAAGCAGTTGGGTGAAAAAGTTCCTGATAATCAAGGTATCCCTTTGCACATTGCAGCACTGATTTTTTGTTATGCTATGATGCAATTGTATTACTCGCTGCTGTGTAATATTACGTTCCCAATGGACTCCCTGCAGCCACTTTGTTACTACATTCATATAATTATTCCTATCCATCCTTCCAGGCGCCATTTAGTGGAAGAAATCAAAGGACACTACTATAATTATTTCAGCAGCGATTGTGGCATGCACAATCTTTTTTATTATTTATTGGCTTTCAGAATGATGGGATCCACCTGAAAGGAACTTCCTAGGTATCCCTTCTTGTCGACTTCTACTGCAGGTCTGCATTTTGTGTCAGCCCTCCTAATTCTTTGTATGCAATGACTTGTGTGATACTAGGACTTGAGAACTAATATTTATGATAATAGGGGCAATGGATGAACTACTCAGTGAAACTATAATATACTTTGTGCACAATTTATTTTGTTTCTTCCGCCCTTGTTTTAAATCCAAATTATTTTTGAGGTGCAAAATTCTTTCTACTGTATTTCTGGAATCATTCAGGTTAAACACAGTAGTAATTTTGAGACCTGAAATCCTCTGCTGGTTGACAGGGAATTGATGATAAGGTTATCACAGTGGTTTTCCTTGAAGGTGGCACTGAGTTTACAGCCATCATGGTTGATGCTGGGACTGCTAACAACAGTGAGCCTGTTCTTCCAACAAAAGTATGATACATATATTCTTTTAGCCATATTGTGATAATTTGTTTGCCTGGACACTTGGAAGTACTTAAATCTATTGATCAAATGTAAACTATTTCTTTCTTTATATAAAAGTGTGAAGTTCAATTTTAGCCACGGTTTGTGCAGCTCCTATCTCCCTGGCATGCGCATAACTTAAATTCAAAGCAAATATCAGAACTAGATGTTGTAGTATTATCTTGTAGTATGTTTTGATTTTCATCATAATGTTTATGAAAGTCTCCTTCAAAAACCTTGTTAAGTAGTTGTCCTATCAGGTATATTGTGAGGTTGTGAGGTTGTTGACTATAAACAATTTAAGCAATCATTGTGTTAAATATGTACTGTGTTCTTTAGATTAATATGTGCCCTGTAGGAAGCAAGTGAACTCAGAAAGAAGCCCAGGGAGCCACTGGAGCCCTTCACCAATTTGTGCCTTGTTCTCCCTGAATTCACACTTGTTAGGATAGTACATAAACACATGCATGAAGTTCTGATCTTTGCGTTGCCTCTATTAGACAATATTTACCAAAGTGCTGACTCGCTCGCTCCTTGATTCAAACATATACCTACTCAATTCCTAGACAATTCCTTGTTTCATCCTTGCTTAAATGCTGCTGACATCTCGTAATTTGTTGTTCCGTCTACTTATACAATTTGTAGATAGTTCCTTGTTGGTTCGTTCTTGCTTAGATGCGAGTGTAGGTAGTGTGTTTGGGAAAGTTCTCCTGACTCCTTTTGTTTTGATTCATCCATATGGAGCCAGATGGATTGTTGTCATCTCATATGAATTATACAAGCTGTGTGATAGTATAGTTGGATCTGGGTTTGAAAAGTTTAATTGACGCCATGTTGTTCTTCAATAGATTTCTTCAGATAATACAACCTTCCCTGAACTCTTGTGGTACTCATTGTGCCCAAGTTATGATTGTTATTGGCAAGTAGGACCATGAAAATTGAATATAATGTGTGATTGATGAGTTGAACAGTGTAGAACGTACTTACAAAATAGTTGTTTGGTATACATACTTAGATAGTAAGGTGTAAAAATGCTACAACTTTCAGCATTTCCTGAACCATCATAGTTTTCTAACACGTGTAAAAATATCATAATTTTTTGTGTAGTTAAACAATATTTTGAGACTGCTTCATGATTTTCTGAGTTTAGTTAAAGAATATTTTGATCTATTTGCTTCATGAGATTGTTTATTGCTCTTTCAGTGCCAGTGATAAACTGTATGTTTTCAGTAGCAGTGGCAGTGCTCCCAGTACCTTGGTGTCAGTGGCGATGGCGTACTACTGCTGCACACTCTAGACGACCTCCCTGCATGAGGTGGAGTTACAAATGCTCTGCTTTGCTGTGAATTTAGAAGTTGTGTGCTCTGTGATCTGAAATCAGCCGGCCGAACTTAGTTGTCAAACTGACATGCAAGTTATAGAAACTCCCCACATAGGAATATCTGCTGACTCTGCAGTTGTCAATTTTGAATCATCCAAAGATCAAGTTAAAATCTGAAGTATAAAAACAATTTCAGGTTTGATACATCAGGTGATATTTTAAAGGGAGAGTCATTTTGCAGCCACTCAACTACCACCTCGTGAGGTCATCACAGCAGGATCAATTTCACAACCACTCGATTACCGTCTCGTGAGACCATCACAGTAGTAACAGTGAATTTCACTTGGGTGAAAACTGAGATATAAGGTGAGGGCCATCACAGTAGTAACAGTGAATTTCACTTGGGTGAAAACTGAGATATAAGGTGAGGGAACTAGGGTCATCACAGTTTGTGTCACACTATTCATTTTTTAGTTTATCTTCTGGCTTTGACGGTCACCAATTTGATAACATAGGTTGATTGTGTCTCAATAACAATGCAACTCTAAAGAGATGGTCACAAAGTTATCTCTGCACCACAATGCTTGTGGGAATTTTTGAAAGTAATAATTTTTTATGAAAGTAAAAAATGCATGTGGTTGTGTGTTTGTATCTACCGTCACTTACTCTTAAGGTGTTGTGACCTTTTGATCAAATATTCTAAATGATATGTTTTTAGAATAACTTTATCTTGTTAAATACTAGAGATTTCTTCCTGCTAATATAAAATATTATTCTAACTGCATCATGCAAAGGTCTATCCATAAGAGTTTATAAGCCTGCATCGTCGTGCTTTCCGTGATGTGTTAATTTCACAAACTTTGCCTTTGGATTAAATGTCACTTTAACATTGATATTTAATTTCACAGTATTATTATTTTATCATGCGATTCGTGTATTTTAAGTATAAAATATTAGTTATCCCGTAGAAACGTACGAGCACGTAGAATGTTCTTAAGCTAATTGGTTATTTGCAATCGGATCCGATCTAATTACATTCATGTACATGTATTATGACCGCTAACTTTGATCACTTTTACAGAATAATTTCTGATTGAAACTAGGGATTAATTGTGTGTTCAGTTATGATGCACTAATATTTGTATATATATATATACTCTAATGTATGACAAGATGGTACGGAGATACGTCGAAACTTATTTGTAAAGTAGAGTTTGTAAGCTTGCGACGTCATACTCTCCATGACTATGTTAATTTTATAAACTTTGTGTGTTGCATTTAATATTATTTTAATGTTGATACTTAAATTTTACAGTAATGTTATCTTATTGTGCGATCTGTGTATGTTTAGTATAAATTGTTTACTACCCGTAGCAACGCACGGGCACGCTACCTAGTTATATTATTATATGTTGACTCTGTCCTAAAGACAATGTACACATTAACTGTGAAGTGGTATTGTGCACCTGCTGCACATTGGCTGAAACTGCAGCCTTGGAGGTAACTGCTGAAGAAACAACAGTAGTATATGAAGTAGCTATTGACTTTACTTAAGGTCCAAATAAGCAAAAATAAATATTATTATATATTGGCTCTGTCCTAAAGACAATGTACACATTAACTGTGAAGTGTTATTGTGCACCTGCTGCACATTGGCTGAAAGTGCAGCCTTAGAGGTAACTGCCGAAGAAATAACAGTACTCGATGAAGTAGTTGTTGACTTTACTTAAGGTCCAAATAAGCAAAATAGAGTATTATTGTTGCACACATTTTGACTATATAACCTACCAAGACAGATTAATCCAAACTGATAATTGTTCGTACAACCACACATATAGAAGAATTCTCACACACTCAAGGCAAGGGCACATATGAAAATTAAGTTTTGGTTGCTCCGCAGGGTATAGCCATGAGCCAATATTACAATCCTGAGCTTTGCTGCCTAGCATGCATCAGTTTGAACCAAGACTAAACTACGTGGCACCCTACAGCAAGCAAACTACAAACATGGAAATGTTGTCCAGATTCAAGGACAAAACCACTAACACATATTTGGTTTCAAAAAAGAAGCCACATAACCTATTTACAGTGACTACCAAAGATTTTGAGGCACTCTGTAAATAATGTAGAAAGATATATGCTATGGAGAAAATGCCACTGTAAATTAGAATTTGAATTAAGAAAGACTGTAGTGTAGGCATACATTTTATGATCTATGAGGGACCATAGGTTCAATGAAACAATAACCGAAAAAGTAGCAGCACATGTTTGTATGAGGGACACAATTTTCAATAGTAGAAAAGAGTACAACGCCAACGCCCCTTTTTTATGACACAGGCGGTTGTAGTTATCACGCGCCTGTGGTATAAAAAGGGCGGTGGCAGAACTACCAACCGTCTGTGAAAATGCATTTCTAGAGGCGGTTGTCCTAAGGAACCGCCACTAAAAATTAGATTTGTACAGGCGGTTTTCCTAACAAAACCGCCTGTAGAAATTATGTATTTCTACAGGCGGTTTTCCTAAGGAACCGCCACTAAAAATCATATTTTTATAGGCGGTTGCTTAAGAAAACCGCCTATAAAAATGATTTGAAATTGAATTTTTTGAGCTTTCCAATAACCTTGTTTGAAAAAATGTCAAAATGAAAGTTGTAGATCTCAAAAATTTATGAAATTTTGTAGTTGATAATTTTTTCATTTGAGATCATCTTGTCATCGAAAACAACGTTGGATTTCTCAAATTTGAAATTCAAATTTTGTAAATGACCTCGGATGGAGAAACTACCAATATAAAAGTTGTAGATCTTGAAAAGTTATGAAACTTTGTAGTTGACAACTTTTCCATTTGAATCTGTTTAGGGCCTCAAATAATCAATGTATGCTCAGTATAGGATAATATGTGGCGAACTCAACTCTAATATAGACACATTTGAGTGATACGTGGAGTGGTAGAGGAGGTTATGTGTCAGGGCGAGGTCTCAGGTTCGAATCCCACGAGCCGCGTAGCATATGATTTTACGCGAAAAAATGTGCGACTTGCTACTTCCCTATAATTAAAATCTTTTTTTCTATTTTTAAAAGTCAATTTTGTATTTTCTATACAAAGATTTCTACAGGCGGTTTTTCTAACTGAACACCTGTAGAAATTCATTTCTACAGACGGTTCTCAGTTACCCGCTTGTGGAATTGGCCCATTTCTACTGGCCTCCAGCACATGTGGTGCTGAAAAACGCTAGTAGAAAGTATGTCTCTGTACTAGTGTTTAAGGCTTTAGTTCGATAATTTGATATGTTTTTTGCCACCCAAAAAATATATAACCTGGTACAATAGTAAAAAGGGAGGAACCACAACATTAATAGTACCAAACAGGATGCAAGAGATTAAATTCAAGTGGCCGTTTACTTTGCAGAAGTCCGTAGAACTACCAAGTATCTCTTGGACATGATCCCAAAAGATGCAAAAAGAAAGTTCTAGAGTCAGCAGGACCTGAAACAAGAAGGGTAAGAATTAGATTCAATGAAAAATGCGAAGGAATAGGTGACACCATCTATGCTTGTTTTTTATGGTCGCAAAAATTCAGAGCATTGTAGGAATTAGATTCAAAGAAAGAGTTGAAGAAACAGCTAACACCATATATGCTTATTTTGTTTTTGTTGCATAAATTTAGAGCCTTTCATAGGACCTGTTAGTCTAAATTTTTAAATAATTGGTCACATGTTGTACAGTAAACAACTGATTAATCAGTAGTTTCCTGCTATCAATTGCAAATATGTTATTTTACACAATTTGATTGGTCTACAATTTGGGACAAGGGTAGTTGGAGGTGATGTGCCTCCACTATAAGTGTTTGATGGACATGTTGTCCCCAAAAAAAAAGCCAAAAATATATAGAAATAAATTGCTTATTAAACCAAGAACCATGGACAATGTGAGTAATTTATCCTAAGATAACTAATCTGTAAAGCCTAAAATCCATGGTAAGTTAATAAGCAAAAGGTAATCACTCTTGTCTTGAAGGATCAAACCACGGCAAAAAAGATTAAAACACATGGAATAAATTAAAGATAATTCAAGTGTGTAAAAACCCTATAAATTAGTCAGAGAAGTGTTTCGACCTCTACTGAAAGGCACAACGTGTCCATTTTATTTGTATTTGTTTGGTTAATTAATCAAGTGACAACCGTCTTTGGATAGTGCAAATATGACCAAGTAATCGTACTGTGAGACAGTCAAAGCGTTTGAGAAAGTAATCTTTGGGAATGGGGAATGTGCTCAGAACCAACAATAATTGACATCACAAGCAACAATTATTGATACAAGGGTAGAATGAACAAGAATATATCTATCACTTTATAGGCAGTAAACACAAGGTCAGATTGCACAATTATGTGCTTATTGACATCACAGACAATGATCATTGGCAAGTATGAGTGGGAAAGCAAAAGCAATGATGAAATCAAACAAAGGAGGAAATCATCACAAGCAACGACAACAAAAGCCGAGCCTTCATAATTAAAAGGTAATTGCAGCTGCATAGTGCGTGACTGAATAGTGAATAGGCAATAAATAATACCTCTCATTGGTGCCTCGAAACTACACAAAATAGAATAGGTAGGAAGAGATGCAAAAAGAAGAGAAACAACAAATTGACCATGGCGTTAAGGTACGAAGAGTTGTGAAAAAACTTTAGTAATACTGATCAGATAAGACTTTGTTTAGGGTATCATCTAGGCTGCTAATCAGTGGCATTTTTTTCTCAGTCAAAAAAGAATGCAATGCTTATGATGGAAGGACTGTGTGACCAAAAAACAGTTTCCGTTTTCAAAAACATGATACAGTAGAACTAATCATGCTTCTCAGAGACATGCAAAGCAGGGCCAGTGATAAGAACCAATGGTTTTTCCTTTTGGGGACACCTACACTCAGATAGATACTGGTATGTCAGCCAAGAGCAAGAGCTGAACCAAAGTGAATGAGAAAATTCTAATGCACTAAATAAGTGTATTTTTAAGCACTAAAGTTTCTACGTATAGTGCATCAACCCATAAAAACTGTTAAGTATGGAGTTTTTTAAGCACTAAAGCTTCGGACCATAGTGCATCAATCCATGGAAATTATTATGTAGCCTGATTGCCCTTTTGCGCATCATGAAAATAATATATCTAACTCAGACATTGGGAAGTAATTTCATCTCAACACAATGCCTGTCAACTCATTGGTCCTTTGCTCCTCATCTAAATGAAAAGGACATTACACGATCATAGTTTAAGGAAAACAACAGAACTGAACTGTTGGCGATCAGTTGGCGCAGGCAAAGCAGATATCAGTTCATACAATGTGGAGCAATTGGATGGCTGAAGAGCACAGATCAATGGGACAGCTGGAAAAAAGATGCATGTCATTAGAAAATAATCCAAGAGGTGAGTTGCGATTACAACGGGTGAAAAGAGCATTGACATCAAACCATTGTCTTATTTAGCTAAAATATCAGAGCGCTAGAGCAAGCAAGATAGATTCGGTTGACATCAAGGCTAACTGAATATATATAATATGTGAACACTAGTGAGGGCAATAACATTAACAGGTACAATAAGAAAAAGGAAAAGAATAACAATAGTTGGAACCGATAATATGGTGATATGCTTAGATAATGTAGGTAGCACTTCAGATCAAACCTCGCGGCAAAATAAGAAGACATAGATGGTAAGTAAAGATTCAGATCCAAGAAGCCATCAAATAGCATTGTCTCTAACACAAGGTAGATACAATACAAGAGCATTATCCTATATGTTGACCTAGATAATTGGATTAAGAGGGAACAACTGTATTGGGATGCAAGCAATGCAAGATATGTTTCAAAAGCTAAAAAGGCTTCACCCTTCGGGAACAAGGTAGGAGGCAAATAGAGAACGAAAGTGGAAGAAAACATGCAGGATTGATCCAACATATAGAAGGCACTTATGCAGACATTGTACCTACAGAGCACAAATTTCTAGGCGTCAAATGCATCCAAGGCAGAAGGAAAAGAAATGAGGAATAGACGACATCACCAGCCACACACAACAAGGTGAGGATACTACATAATCAGGAACCAAAAAGTCCTTGAGCCTACAATCCCTACACCATTCGAGTACACATTTTATCAAACCACATTGGAAATAAACCTACGATTATATTTGATGAACTTCAAAAGCAAAGAAATAATGACCTTTGTTGTATTTCTTCTTCAGGCATGTAGGCATTCCACTTGAGTTCACATAACAAAGAACATGTGGAATAATAATGATAGCAAAAGTATGGTACAAACGAAGAAGGCAAGAATCTTGTTGACAACCGGTTTACCCTTAAGAATCGCAATGATATTGTAACACCCTAGTGTTAAGCATGCATTAGGGCTCATAAACCTACATGAGCATTTATATGAGCATGAGCATCTCATTGCATGTGCACTTTGAAAGGATCAAGATGCCCACGAGGGGGGTGAATTGGGCTTTTCTAAAAATTTAAGCAACCTATAAGCTCTAATTCAACCCTTGTGCCTAAGTGTGTTCTAGAGAGCTACTAGATAAAAGTTTTACAACCTAGTTCCAATCCTATTCTAAAATGGCAATTCTAGGAATGTAAAGTACTCAAAGTAAATGCTAGAATGTAAAGGATGAGAGCAAGAAGGACGCGGTGATGTTTTGCCGAGGTATCGGAGAGTCGCCACTCTCCACTAGTTTGTTGGAGCACCCACGCAAGGGCCTTGCTCCCCCTTGGTCCGCGCAAGGACCAAGTGCTCTCTACGGGCTAATCTTCAACACTCCGTCGCGGTGAATCGCCCAAAACCACTCACAAGCTTGACACGAGCCACCCACAAGAACTCCAGGCGGTCTTCGTGCCTCCAATCACCACCGAACCGTCAGGTGATGGCGATCACCAAAAGTAACAAGCAAAGAACTCTCACTTGACCCAAGCAAGGCTCTAGAGAGTGGTGGATGCACACTTGAACTCTTGGAACTCACTAGAAAAGGATTCACTCAAGAAACCACTCAATTCTCAATCCTCTCTAGGCTCTTGCTTCTCTCTTGCACCACAAGGTGATTCTCAGCTGATCAAATGGCAAGAGACTTCCCATAGATGAGGTGGAGGAGTATAAATACTCCCCATCAAGTCCAAGGGCCAGCCACTCGAATTCCACAGAAAACGAGTGCACCGGATGCGCTCAATGTTGCACCAGACGCACTCCGCAGAGCGTCCGGTGACACATTAACGGCTAGTTGTACTTGCAAATCAACCCTCACTGGACGCACCAACTAGGGTCCAGTGTCCCACCCAGATCACGTCCGGTGGGAGGTTGGTTTGCAGACCTCTCTGGGTACAGAACCGGACGCACCCTGTCGAGTCCGGTGCATGTGTTCGGTGCCTAACACTAGGCACTTGGCGCGTTGACTCAAGGTTAGCACACATCGGGCGTGCCAACAGTGACACTGCTGCGTTTGATGCCAGCATCCGGTGCTGTTTCTCTACCAAAACTTCGTCGAATCGCGAACTTTCCAAAACAAAGTTTGGTTCTCTCAATCTAAGGACTTTCTCAGAGCTGCCTAGTGCTAGGTTTACCAAGTGTGCACCACACATAAACCTAAAGCCTTGTCTAGGTCAAGCTACCCGCTCAATGCCTCCCTTAATAGTACGGTTAAAGGAAAAACATGTGGCACTTAGACCTAGTGCCTAGGGTCCAGCTCATTTTTATTACACTAACTTTGATGATCCAGGTGCGTCACATGAGCCACATCAGCCACGGTCCACCCACTCAGGGTGGGAGGACCAAGCCACATATGAGTAAGGAGAGCCGTCTACATCCACATGATGGGGAACATTCTCCACACAGGAGCTAGATGATACCAGACAAAATTTTTTGAGGGGTCGTGCATCATTTTCTGTGCGCGAAAATGCAGACTACACCACTGGTGGACCATACTCGTTCCATGCACCACCAGTAGATGAATACATGCCGCCACCCGAACAACACTTCAGGGCTTCTGTTAATGATTATCCTGCTATGTCTTTGCATCTCGCTAACCTTCAGCAGGGACAGCAGGCGATGAACGACACCTTGCACCGACATTAGCAGTGGCAGCATCACATCGATGATAGGTTTCAGCAACACGAGCATTGGCAGTACCAGGCGGATCAGCAGTTCAGGCAGCTACATGAGGGACAGCAGCATATGCAGACCGGATTAGAGTACCTGATAGAGCAGATGAGATTTTAGCCACCACCTCCACCACATTACTGAGCCCGGTAACATTCAGCTTGGGGAGAGCCCCCGCGAGGTGAGCACTCGTTTATCACTATAAATATTCTATCTTTAGTATTTATTTCAGTATTTACTTCCCAGCATTCAATTTTCGTCATCAAATTAGAATTAGTCTTTAATTCTGCTATTTATAAAAGAACTCTGCAATTACTTAGTACTATAATTTAAAATTCTCCTTTGAATTACATGAAGTTTATCTACCTGGACAATTTATTCTGAGAACTAACATCTGTGGGTAGCATAAAACTGTTAATTCAGTCTAAGTAATTGGCAGATATGATATAAAAAGGTTTGAGCTAGTGTATATTTTATTCTAAGTGATAGCTAAGCTCCATACATTTTACAAGAATTAAATCAGTCAATTTATAATTGGTCTTGCTAATAAGATTTGAGTAGACTATTTTGTTATACACTCATGATTGAATCCACAGGCACAAAAATAATTTTTACTCTGTGCAACAAATTCTCTCTTAGAAGTCTAAAAGAGACTGTGGGCTATAAAATTAAAAGATGCCATACTAGAGAAGTATGAGCCCAAAAGAAGCCATACCAAAAGGGTATGTGCCAAATTAAAAAGAAAGAGAGTAAAACAATGGGTGCAAAGACGCCCACCTGAGAGAAAAAATGGGTACAAAAAGTATCCGCTAGGAGATAGCCCACACCTCTCAAAAGACAAAATAAGAGAATATTGCATAAGAGTTTGAAAATATAAATTTAAATCACTAGCACATTCAATCATGATGTATAGCTTAGTAGCCTACCGCAGTCTTATTAGTAAACTCTCATAGTTTTCAAAATTAATAAAACCTCTAGAGCGGGGCAGGAACAAAGAATAAATATATACGGTGCTTGCTTGCTTATTCTATCTTTCAATCACCTAAGATTTGATTAAAGTTGAAGGGACCCATGTTTAAAGAAATAAGAATAAGTTTGAAAGCTAGATAGATGAAATGTAATCCAAAGATGAATTTTTAATTCAGCACTCAAGTATTTAGAATTAAAACAAGGAACCCTGGAAATATTATTTCAAGTCAGCTTTGCTAAGGGACTAGCAAAAACTTAGCTTGGAGGAATTGTTGACGGTCGATAACGTCAAATTTTATTAGAACTTTAGACTCAAAGGAAAATATGAAAACACATTAGTCTAGGGTTTAAACTGACAATTTCCACAAGTTTTGCATATTCTGTGATTTTTAGGGATTATTTCAGAAAGTGCTGAAAAGAGGGATTAAGGTGCTAATTCGCCACGAAACTTATCCACGACGGAAGGGCGACGCCAGAGGATTCAGGAAAACTCCAGAAGATTGAATGTGCTAGTGATTTAAAACCCTAAACCCTAAACCCTAAACCCAGCCTAGCGCCAGTCGGCCCCCTTCAGTTAGGGTTCCCCCTTTTGGAAGCTTCCTCCATCGCTTTTGAGAAGTTATCTCGGCCGCTCGTTAAGTCGATTTGATCCAACGGCACGTGTGCACTCCACCAGGCTATAAATAGAGGGGCAGACCCTCCTCCCAAAGGGACCCCAGAGATTCAATTTATTTCTCTTGCTTCATTTGTCAAGAGTAGTCAGAAGTTAGGATTTCCAGATATTAGAAGTAGAGCTCTAGTGCTTCAAGTTCTTAGTATAGGCGTCTAGCGAGGTTCAAGTAGAGATCGGGCGTTCCACTCGGGATTCCGGATCTGTCTTCTAGAAATTGGTAATATTATCTTGTATTTCATTATGACTTTGCTCTACTTCAATATATTGCTATTTATTCAGTTCTTAGTTTATTCTAGTTGCATATTCAATATAGATGTGGTTTATGATGATTATTATTATATGATCGTAAAGCGCCTGATTCAGTACTCGAGTGAGTCAGATGGTACACAGTATGTAGACGTGGTGTCTAGATATTTTGTGCACCTACGAAGGCACCCTGATATGTCGGGTCGTGTGGTAGTCCGCATAGGTGACAGCTGCGTTGGTTTCTCTGTAGTCCACCCCCGTACGTAGGACTAGCAGAGCGCGATCGCGAAGGAGGTGACGGTTGCATCTTAAAACCCTCATTAGTTGATGCTTCTTATGATGTTTTTTGAGTTTATCACACTATAGATGAAAATGTGTAGCTTGGCGTAGGCTGTAGACTTTATATTAATATTAGTAATTACATAGGTTTATTTTATTTGAATATCATGATTGTCTTGCTACATTAGTGAGTCTTTATTTTCTATCTCTGGAATACCATTTACTTCATTACTCAATTATTATTTATTATTTATCATATTATTATTGATTAGTTATCGCTAAAGCATTAGTACTATTGGTTATGATAGATTTACATAATTATAATTTCTTTAGTTCATACAAGACCACCTAAGCCTGATAAATAAAATGTTGCTTTATCCTTTTGGCATAAAATAAATCAACGATACTCGGAATACTTCCTGGGTGAAATGCTGCAACGAGAGAATTATCTGTGCGCTTGCGAATATATTCTATTTAGAGTTACTGCGTGTAGATTATTTTTATCCTTGGCTTTGGCATCATGTTAGGGATGACAACTTAATATGAAGTGATGCTAAAAATACCAACAAACAGCACGCGCGGCGGTCCGCCATTGCTGCCGCAACACGAAGCTCCTCTGTCGCTCGCCGTCGCCTCGCTCTATCCCCTTCCTGCGGATCCAAGGCTACCACGAGCACCACCTTGCCCTCCCGCACCGAGTGCGCATGCTCTACCACGAAGGTGAGCCCTGACGAGGCGGGGTAGACCTTGCTAGAGTCCGCGCGACCTCGCCGAAGTGCTTGGCTTGCGTGGACAATCTCTTTCCCCTATCCTCTTCTCCTTGATCTTGCACGCATCAATTCGCCTTGACCCCACGAATCTTCCCCGCTCATCCCCTTGCGCTCTACTGGCAGGAGGAGCTCGCCTCGGAGCTCCTCCGACCACCCGAGGGGCACCAATCAGTGCGCCTTGTCACGGGGAACATGAGGGAGCCAACCCTGAGGGTCTGGGACCACGCCGGTGGTGAGATTCGGCTCGCCGGAGCTCACCCCCGCAGGGTGTGGCTGATGGGTGGGGCCAGGGACCCACCTGTCTGTCCCCAAGTGCGGTCGCCGGTGCAATGCACCAGGTGCACCAAGCAGATCCGGAAGAGATTTCGATTTTGATTTAAAATAAATGTTTTTGAGAAATGGTTTAAATATTGAAACATCTATAACTTGAGTTCCAGAGCTTCAAAAATGTTGAGACAAATTTTGTTGTACTCTATAAATGAAGATTTACAGTTTCATGTGCTTGCATATTATGTTTGTGCAACTTTTCTGTATAGATTTATTTTAATCTTGAAAATGTTGATTTCTTAGGAAATGTGTAAAAAATAAAATATAAGTCAGACAAATGTGATTCTTGTTTTGGTAGATTTATATGACTATTTAGCTTCTGTAAAAAATGTGGAGATTAATATTTTCTGTAAAAAAAATTATTAGCAAATTAAATGCTTGCATGATTATGGTTTTAGATTTTTAATAAATAATCTATACATGGGATTAAACTGAGAATTTTTGTAGAGCTTTCCTATGTTATTGAGTAATTAAGAAAAATATGAAATCTGACACTTTTGCATGTGAAGAGTATTTTCTATTAATTATATCTAGACTGTTTGTGGTTTTTGTGTGGGCCATGTTACTTGCTCAAATGCAGTAAAAAATTATGGTAGACTATACATACTATACATATGATCTGTAGGTTACTGTAATTTTTATGGGATTTATTGAATACCAGAGATATGTGTTGCTGTTGTATGCCTATTAGTAAGTAAATAAATAAATAATTACTTTATGTAACGTAATTAAATGGTTTGGTGTATCTTTGAAGCATTTCAAAGTATGTTGGTTTGTCTTGCTAAGGTGTAGAAGAGAATGTAATAGATAACTGGTGCTCAGGGTACATGTTTTTGTATGATGTTGACTACCTAGTAGAACTTAGTCACGTTGTCTTAGTGTCACATATCCCCTCCAACAGAGAGGAAATATTGTAAGTGCATCAAGCCGTATTGTGGGTTTTGGTATTAATGACAATCAAATTAGAGGACTAACAAGATTTATCGAGTTAATGAGCAGGGAATCAAATAATGGGAATGATGAACAGGTTGCTGGTATTTTCTAAAAATACGATTGAGCTCATCCAAACTCAAGGATGTGTTGCTTCATTTTATTTCCTTTAAATTGAGTTTAGGAAAGGCTGTACTATAAAGGGGAATTCTAGAATTGTTGGTCAACTGTGCAACCAGATGCTCAACTACACAAAATGACATCCTCTTTCACAGCCAAAGCAGCCTGCAAAACAGTTTCACTTTTGACCTGCTCTGGCTAGGGCGGCAGCGCCGCCCATCAAGGGCGGCAGTGCCGCCCTCTACTAACCGTTGGGACCCAAGGGGTGTATATACCTCTGGACACTCCCCACAACGGTCATCATGGACCTCAGTCGAAAAATCTCATGCTCAGACAGACCAGAGCTCTCTCTCTCTCTCCTCCATTGTTGCTCCTCCATCCCTCAAGCAAATCATTGATTCTCACCATCAATCCTTGAGAGAAAAGGCAGCAAAACTTGATTGGAGAGTAGATCCACCGATTCCCAAAGTCTAAGAGCATTTGGTTCATGTTTGGTCGGCGGTTCTAGGGTTTGTTACTCTTGGAGCTTGCTCCTAGCCAGGTAGGCATCGCCCTTCAGCTTGCCCTCTTGTGTGGCAGCCTTGGGAGGTTTGTAAACTCATTTTGCAGCTAAGAAATTACCCCTCACCTCAAGAGTTCACTCTCTTGACTTGAGAATGAGGGTAGGGCAAGCCTTTGTGGCGAGCCTAAGCCTTTGGTGGCTTCCTCAACAACGTGGACATAGGCAAGCCTTTGTGGTGAGCTGAACCATAGGATAAATCACTGAGTCTTGTGTGCTTCTTGCAGATTATTTCTCAAGTTATATTCTTTTAGGGTTTGGTGGCCCGATCTAGTCTTGTGAGACTTTTCTATGGTATCCAGTCTTCGCACTGGGTCTTATCTTCATTTTGCATGATTGTGTTCTTCACTGTATTAGTTTACTTCCTACAAAGTCTCACTGTCCTCTGTGTTTTAGTTGAAGGCCAGCAGTGCCGCCCTACAAGGCCAGCAGTGCCACCCTCTGTTCTAACAGAGTTTGGAGTTGAATTTTTTTTTGGCTTGTTCACCCCCCTCTAGGCCTCTTTAACTTCCAGGAGATCCTACAAGTGGTATCAAAGTCTGGTTACTTCGGATACGCTTCACCGCATGATGTATGGAAGTTGGAGGAGGTTCAAGATCTGCTCGGGAGCCAAAAGATGGTGGTGTGCTTGTCGAAGAAGCAAGCAGCAGCAGTGACATGTCATTGTCGACAGCTAGTAATGCCACCCTCAAAGATGACAAAACCACTGATGCGGAAACAAAGAAAGAAAGAAGAGTGAGAAGGGAAGCAAAGAGAAAGGCAAAATAAGAACAACACACGCATGATGAGAAGCTGAAGAGAAAAGAAGAAAGAAAGCGTATACGCGAAGAAAGAGCAAAAAGAAGGGCTGGAAGAACAAAGCAAGAAGCAAGAAAGGCATATGATGCTTCATCTAGTGAGCTATCTAGTAGCTCGGAAGATGGTGATGATGATGCATCATATCACATTTCCAAGGAACAAGAGAAGAACAAGAAAAAGGGAAACAAAGATAAAGGGAGCAGCAACAAGAAGAAATATTCAGCCGTATCCTTTAATTATTCTTACTTGACTAACCGTGACCGCAAGTCTTTCATTAATGTGCCCGTGGGCAAGTTGCCTCACTTGTATGGGACAAACTTTGCTAAGTGGAAGCACTTGATGAAGGCTTATCTTATTGGTCTTCACCCCGGTCTTTGGGAAATTGTGTGTAGTGGATTTCAAGCACCGGAGAACCCCAAAGAGCCAACAAGTGAAGAGCTAGCTGTTGTCCACCTCAATGGACAAGCCACAAGCATTCTTCTTAGTGCTCTAGATGGAAATGAGTATAATAGAGTGATGAATGTTGATGTGGCAAAACAGATTTGGGACACTTTGCAACTTGCACATGAAGGTGTAGGCAAAGTGAGAACAGCCAAAATTGACTTATTGATGGCTAAGCTAAATAGGTTTGTGATAATTGATGGAGAAGATCCTCAAGAGATGTTTGATAGATTGATTACCTTGGTAGGTAAAATAAGAGGATATGGTTGTGAGGAGCTTGATGATCACAAGGTGGTGAAAGTCATATTGGAAGCCTACTCACCAAGAAATGAGACCGTAGTCACCTTGATTAGAGACAAAAAAAAGTTTGAGCACTTCACACCAAATGATGTGCTTGGAAGATTGTTGACTTTTGATATGCAAAGAGAAGAGGCAAATGAAAGAAGGAAGCTTGGTGAGCTGCAAGCAAAGCTATATGGCATGAAGATTAAAGAAGTTGCTATCAAAGCCAACAAATGAAGCAAGAAAGGAATCTCAAACAAGATCAAGGACAGCAAGCAAGCATCAACTAGTCAACCTAAGGAACCAAAACAAGTGCAAACAAGAGAGGATACAGGCTCATCTTCAAGTGAGGAAGAAGAAGTACAAGGGGCTTATTTCAAGAAAATTGATGACATGGCTTTATTCATAAGGAAGTACCACAAGGGGCTGAAGCAAAATGGATATAAAGTTGTCCAAAGAAATTTTCCAAATAAGAAAAAGAGAACTTGCTATAATTGTGGCAGCACCGATCACTTTGTTGTTGCCAAGTGTCCTTATGAGAAGAAGGAGAATAACTACAAGAGGGGCAACACTAGAGAAGACAAGCATGAATACAAGAAGAAAACAAGCAAATGGGGGAAGCACACATTGGACATGAGTGGGATTCAACTAAAGAGTCAAGTGATGAGGATGTGAAGGTTGCAACCGTGGCAATTCAAAGGTCTCCCTCAACACCAAAGCTCTTCTCAATTATGTCCGATGACGACGATCACCTTCCCCCTCACATTTGTCTCATGGCAAAGGGTGAGAAGGTAAAAATCAAATCCAAACCTTCTCTAATCCCTAGTGATGTATCAAGTAGTGAACTTAGTGAAAGCTCTAGTGATGATGATCTTAGTGACAATGATGAGTTTGTTCAAATAACTAGAAACTTAGATCCTAAGACCAAAATATTCATCACTAAATTATTGGAGGATTTAGAGAGTGTGCGAGCTGAACTAGCAACAAAAGATGATGACCTACTTGAACAAGAAAATATGTACATTGCTTGCAAGGAAGCTCTTGTGCTAGAGAGAAGTGAGGTGGACTCTTTGACCAAGGTCTTGACCGAGGAACAAAGAGAACATGCTCTCACAAAGAAGGCAAATATTGCACTCAACGATAAGTATTGTGTCTTAAAGGAAAAGCACAAC
>Ga0182004_10000705_pt1 | contig 21892 bp, 14 predicted proteins | sample Sormic07211540_1_FD_120479 | JGI IMG/M metagenome (GOLD analysis project Ga0182004, IMG submission 120479) | Endophyte microbial communities from Sorghum bicolor roots, Mead, Nebraska, USA - 072115-40_1 MetaG | ecosystem: Host-associated > Plants > Roots > Unclassified | place: USA: Nebraska...
AAGAAAAAATAAAAGGAATTCTATCAATTTTTATTTTCCATTTATTTAGTTTGTTTTTCTTAATGAAATTGAAATTATTAACTAACAGAGCAAACACAAATAAAGAAACAACTTTGCTGACCACGATAGATTTTTATCTAGTTGGAAGAGTCCTCTTAATATTCATCTAGTCTTATATAAGTTTGGGTATATAGAAATACAAACAGAAAAGAGAGGATAGAGGATAGGCTCATTACAATATCATTATCTTTTAAATTCTAACAGCAAAACACATAGGAAAATTATCTAGTTTAATATATCTTGGATGCTTTGTGTTGGAGGTGCATTATGCGTTAAGGACTATACTAGTGTCTTTAGGGTCCAATTACATAATTTTGTGAAATAATGATTTCTCTAAAAATATATTTTTTTAAATACAAACCCCATTAGCGAAAATTATGAAAAATTTCACTCACACCTTTTCTATAAAAAGGAAAGAGGAGAGATAGACAAGGACTTATGCATTCATTTGCTCTTTCTTAATTATTCTCCACTCTCTTCTTTATTTGTTCGGTTTCAGATATAAATACTAAATGTCTACTGCATCACAAAATTCTTAAGGGAATATAAACGCTTAAGCACGGTTAAACTTTAGAGAGTGTTTGGTTGGGGTTGTTAAAGTTTAACAGGTACTATAGCATTTTTGTTTTATTTGACAATTATTGTCTAATCATGGACTAATTATGCTCAAAAGATTTGTCTCGCAAATTACTCTCTAGCCATGTTTTTAGTTTTATAAATAGTCTATATTTAGTACTTGATGTATGTGTCTAAACATTCGATGTGACGGACAGTAAACTTTACCGCCCGCAACCAAACATGCCCTAGTGAGTCACTACATGCTTAACACTAACCTCCTTTATAATCTTGCGTTATGTTTATCTTGTTAGTATTAGTATAACATTTTGCCTAGTCTTCATAAAATTTGCGGCTCCGCCAGGCTCAGACCCTTCAACGGCGCACACTCTGGCCTGAACACCAGCCACTACGACAGCCACCTCTTGCTGGCGCACCACTTCCACATGGCGGATGGGCAAACGACAACCACCATCGAGTACGTCATCGACCGAACCGACCAAGTCCCTATTCTGAAGAGCTTGGAGAGCGTTGTCTTCTGCTCAAACAAGATGGGCGAGTCTCTCATCGCCGAGTTGCATGTTGATGACGAGTATGGCGACGCCTCCATCATTTATCTAGAATCAGACAAGAGTTTCAGGACAATGGAATGCCCCTTGATGTCAGAGTGGAGGAAGAGGAACAAGGTCAAGGATCACAAGTGATTGCTTATGGCTCAGCGTCGGATGGCAGAATGCTCTGGTGGTTTGATCTCTCGTGGGGCATCATCAGCTAAGATGCCTTCGTATCTATCAGTGAAGACGACATAGACCGACAAGCTGCACTTCCATAAACTGCCATATCAGTGTGCTCTTCACGAGGCTACGAGAGACATCTAGACCAAGCGTTGCATAACCCTAGGCTAGAATAAGATGAGGTTTGTCGAGATCGAGGAATCGGGACTCTCATAATGTGGACTTGGAGTTGTATCCTCTTTGGATGGCAATGGATCAAAAGGTATGAGATGAGATTTGACGAGTTGTGGAACGCTGACAGTTACAATAGGACAAGGCTACCACTGAACATCCTCTGCTCTGTGTCGTCTGTCCAACAAACCCTGATTTGGTGTACTTTGCACTAGGGCAAGAACTGTTCGACGTCAATGTGCACGATCTCAGAGTTGAACACGACGAGGCCTATCAGCTAGTGAACGTGCTAGGGCTGCCGCGGCCACCCTCGGCTCGTTACCTTGTCCCCTGGGACCTGCCGTCTACATATGGGGAAGGTAAGACCGCAAGAGTCCTATATCTGTCCTTGCTTTTTTCACACTGTGTGTTTGTCATATCCTTTGGTGTTTTAGATAAGTAGCAGCCGACAAGAAATTTGTAACTATCTGTTCATGATCGGTAATGATTTCTAATTTATCATGATGTGATGTTGCAGTTATCTCTAGTTCTTAATTAGAACAGTGGACTTGTGTTGATGTGCATGACATGCCACCATTATACCCTTATATTTCCCTTTATTTGCCCACCCAGCTACTGAACACAAATCAGTTGCATCCCCTACCCACGGTCCTCTCTAACAACTTCATCATGGAACCAACTCATGCATTTCTTTAAATTTTAGTGTTGTTGCAATGCGCATGCAAATTTGTTGACAGTTATTCATATGGAACATTGCAATGGGAAAACTTCAGCTTCTAAAATTCAGTTCACCTATTTATCATGGAAAGGTTTGTTTCCATTTTTCCTCTGCCCCCTTTGGGAAAAAAAAATCATCTTTTTCATATTTTTGGAGCTAAAACAATTCTTTTAAGATTAAATGTGGTTGTAGGATTTTTTTTTAATTGTCTAGCTTTTAAAACAAGAATATTGGATTTTTTTGAAAAAAAATATTGTAATTTCTTGGTCTCAAGGCTAAAGTTTCACCATGTATGATGACTGATGCATTGTTATGTAGATTAAAACACCATAAAAAATAGCTAGGGATGTGATTTATCCTGTATTAGTCCCTTCAAGATGTAGGATATCTGATTTTGTACTTCAAGGAGGAAAATCAAAAGAAATTTCATAGTTAAGAGAGGTAAAAGGGAAAAAAATAAGACGACATTGATAATTACGGGAGGTTAAATGGACTTGTCTTTTATCTTGAGCTGTACAAACAGTTGAAACCATATCATGGTGGCGTGGCGTGGGCTATTTGTGGGCCTTTCATATGGAACTCAAGTATTCTTACACGGGCCACGAGAACTAGTGGGCTCGTCGTCTCGCTGGTCGCCACACATCTCCGGTTCATGGTCACGCCGCCACACACGAGCCTCGCAGACCTCTTCTGCTTTTCCCCGTGGCCCACGAAGCCACGAGCCTTCACCTCAACCAACCGGTTGACCGTTGACGGCTAGAAAGCACAAAATTCATCGATGACGCACCCGAGCCTTCCTCGGTACGGATATTTTAGTATCGTATTCGAAACCGAATTTGTTTAGAGAGGTTTACATCTGTCCGTTTTTTAGTACGAATATTCAACATCCGATACCGTATCTGTATCCGAATACTTAAATCGTATATTTATGATGTCGACATCCAATCATATCTTATCCGACATGATTGATATTATCCGTATTCGAATTCGAATCCGACCAAAAATATGAAAACAAATATAATATCATTGATATCCCTCCGTATTAGATCCGTTTTCATCCCGTCGTCGGCCATCGCAGTCCAGCGTCCACGACGTTTCCAACCTTTTACCGTGCGCGTGCGGCGTGCGCCACCTCCCCGGCTCCCCCCATCGTTTGCCCTACGGGCCGGCCGGATCAGCTCGAAGTCTTCGTTGCGAGCCAGCCAGCCAACGCCGGTTCGTTGATCGTGTCCACGACATCACTGCATTGAATGCCACAACGCTATCGCCAGCCGGTCGATCTGATCGGCTGGCATGTGGATCGCGCGGGAGCTTTCCTTGCGCGCCGCCTGGAGCTGGAAGGCGCGGCGCAGAGGCTGAGCGCGCGCATTTACGCTCCTCGCACCATCAAACCGTGAACGCCCTCTCCGCACATGAATGGGCAAACCGAAGCTGCAGGAGACGTAGAAAGTGGCCACCTGCATGCCATGTGAAATGTACGCATCGCTAACGCTTCTGCCGGTGCGGGGCTTGCCGAGCCGAGTTGCATTGCATGCAGTGCCGGTCGACGAAAAGGTCAAGTGATCTCTACCAAGACGGTGCAATAAATCTCGTAGAACAAAGGAGCGAGTCAAATCCGCGTGGGTGTGCATGCAGGGCCCGTCGGCGAGCAGGCGGTGGCAAGATGTTTCCGATGCTTGCATTGCATGTGTCCGTGTCTACTCTCCTCCGGGGCTAGTCCGGCCGCAGCGTACTTGCCTTCTTTTCCCGTGATCCCATCCGTTTCCAAGCTAATCCAGGAGCACGCGCCGGACAGGGAACCTCGCTCTTATCTTTATTTTAAGCTTGTCCACAAGGCACCTTATTACATTCAGGATTCTACTGCCCAGGTACTTTACCGCACGCAACCATTGGGGCAATTGGACATTCTGTTCACCACTGGCCCATTGCCATCTACTGTAGAAGACTACTCGCAAGGCAGTAACAGTACGGATGTCCCGTGTACAAAAGGCTGGTCATTGAGCAATCACACGTGCTTAGGCCTTGTTTAGTTTCAAAAACTTTTTCGTTTTCGAGACTGTACCACTTTTGTTTTTATTTGACAAACATTGTCCAATCATGAAGTAACTAGGGCCTTGTTTAGTTCCAAAAAGTGAAAACTTTTCGGTACCGTAGCACTTTCGTTTGTTTGTGACAAATATTATCCAATCATGGACTAACTAGAATTAAAAGATTCGTCTCGTGATTTACAGCTAAACTGTGTAATTAGTTTTTATTTTCGTCTATATTTAATGTTTCACTTTTCGGAATGTCCAATTGCCTAGGCCTTGTTTAGTTTACCCTAAAAACCAAAAAGTTTTCAAGATTCTTCGTCACATCGAATCTTGTGGCACATGCATGAAACATTAAATATAGACGAAAAATAAAAACTAATTACACAGTTTAGCTGTAAATCACGAGACGAATCTTTTAATCCTAGTTAGTCTATGATTGGATAATATTTGTCACAAACAAACGAAAGTGCTACAGTACCGAAAACTTTTCACCGGCCTTGGCCTTGGATTTGTGCTAAACAGTAGATCGCTGTACCACCTCTGCATTCACTGGAACTGGAGTACTAGTACACTCCGATCGACACGTCGACTGTCGTCGCAGACCGGCAGCTCTTGCTCGATCTTCTGCATCATTCTGTCACACGGGCCTCGCCGCGTCCGCATGGCTGTAATCAATCAGCACAGCCCCAAGCCCCCAACCCAACCGTGACTGCTCCAACCATGCATCACCAGTCACCACCATGCACGCGCACATGCAGAGGTCGCCAAAATGGAGGACGCGCTGAGCATGGTAACTGTTCGCTCCTACACGCACTCCGTCCTGCAGAGGGGCCTACTACCACATGCTGATCTAGCTAGCTGTAGCAAACAACCTGCCCTATCTATAAGTAATAAGGCTCGATCGAATGTGTCGGCCGGCCGGTCATCACCAATAATCCGTCGCGGCCCGAGCTATAGCCGGCACCAGCACTCCAGCAGCGCAGGGAAAAGCTAGCTGGCCATAGGAATGGGGCGTGCGACAATGCGGTGGCCGCAGCCGGCGCTGATGCTCCTCGTCGTGGCCGCGCGGCTGGCCACCGTCGCCGTCGTCGTGGTGCGGGGCGAGCCCCAGGTGCCATGCTACTTCGTGTTCGGGGACTCGCTCGTGGACAACGGGAACAACAACGACATCGCGTCGCTGGCGCGGGCCAACTACCCGCCCTACGGCATCGACTTCGCCGGCGGCGCCACCGGCCGCTTCAGCAACGGCCTCACCACCGTCGACGCTATCTGTAAGCTCACTGTGTATTCTATATCCCCTTTCTTGTTTGCTTCCTAATAAGTTCGTTCGTATCTATCGAGCTGCATGGTTTTAATTTTGTTGCGTAACACTGGTTTTTAGCACGCTTTGAAAATGAAGTAATACGTCCATTCAGAGATCGTTGTTAACTGTCATGCCAAATAATATTAGTTCATGATGGCGACACGTCCCTTCGTGTGTCGTTTTTCAGCTCGGCTTCTGGGCTTCGACGATTACATCCCCGCGTACGCCGGCGCGAGCGGCGATCAGCTCCTCACCGGCGTCAACTTCGCCTCCGCCGCAGCCGGGATCCGTGACGAGACCGGCCAGCAGCTGGTACGTACGCATTACTAAGCATGTGTTTCCATCGCAGTACGTGATCCTACTAGCTCTTGAAAGATGAGTAAGCGCGCTGACGCAGTGACGCACACGGACCATGCCATGGCAGGGGCAACGGATCAGCTTCGGCGGGCAGCTGCAGAACTACCAGGCGGCGGTGCAGCAGCTGGTGAGCATCCTGGGCGACGAGGACTCGGCGGCCAACCACCTGAGCCAGTGCATCTTCACGGTGGGCATGGGCAGCAACGACTACCTCAACAACTACTTCATGCCGGCGGTGTACTCCACCAGCCAGCAGTACACGCCGGCGCAGTACGCCGACGTGCTCATCGACCAGTACTCGCAGCAGGTCCGGACGCTGTACAACTACGGGGCCAGGAAGGTGGCGCTGATGGGCGTGGGGCAGGTCGGGTGCAGCCCCAACGAGCTGGCGCAGCACAGCGCCGACGGCGCCACCTGCGTGCCGGAGATCAACGGCGCCATCGACATCTTCAACCGGAAGCTCGTCGCGCTCGTCGACCAGTTCAACGCGCTGCCGGGGGCGCACTTCACCTACATCAACGTGTACGGGATCTTCGAGGACATCCTGAGAGCACCAGGGTCGCACGGTCTGACGGTCACCAACCGAGGGTGCTGCGGCGTCGGGCGGAACAACGGGCAGGTGACGTGCCTGCCGTTCCAGACGCCGTGCGCCAACAGGAACGAGTACCTCTTCTGGGACGCCTTCCACCCCACGGAGGCGGCCAACGTCCTCGTCGGCCGGAGGGCGTACAGCGCGGCGCAGCCGTCCGACGTCCACCCCGTCGATCTGCGCACGCTCGCTCAGCTCTAGTTCGCTGTATGGATGTCCATGTCGGTCACGTCACGTGAAGAGGAGCAAAGCTTAAAAAGCGTCTTCCTTTTTGTTATTTGTTTCCCCTTTCTGGCCTTCTCGTGATTGTACTATTGCGTACGCAAAGGGATGTGTGTCCATCTGAACTATATATATAAATATAAACATGATATATACAGGGTTTCTTATGGTTTTACTAATGTCCGATCAGTGTTCACAAAAATGTGGAGCAGCTCGAAAGAGGAAATGGGCCGGAATTTCGACTGAAGAACATCTGCGCTGAACGACGTTTCGTTCGACGGTCCGTTCACCAAGGCACGGTCGTCGGTCCCGCCCGGTCCACATGGCCGACCGGTCTGGGACTGGGTCCCTGGCTCCCTTCCCGCACGCACTGTGCACCGGCCTAGTACTAGTTTCCATTCTCCACCCGCTCAACATGTTCATGTGTGCAAGGTACAGGTTACATGATTAGAGTCGTGAAAAGTAGATACTATTACTGCACACGCATTCATGTCCAGAACTGGACGCAATCTACGCGATTTAGCACAGCTCCAGCTTGAAGATCCAACTTGCAGTTTAGTTCAAACAATATAAAAAAATACAAATCATCCAAATGCTCTTAATTTTATCTCCATCTCCACATCCTAGATTTCTAACACGAAATAATAGCACTTGGTACTCCCGTCGTCCTACCCGCAACTCTAGCTCATGGATGAATCTAGCAACCGATTTGAAGTTGACAAGCTAATCAGAAAGGAATCTCGCAATTAATTATACTGCCCCAACCCAGGTGGGAGTGCCAAGGCAACAATAAACTGACTGCAACGATCTGTACATGAGGTTGGGGCCGTGAGGCATGCCTGATATACAACAAAACTATGATCAGCTGAGAATCAACCAGTTGCAAAACCATCCTTTTCATAATTTAAGAAAACGAAAAATATGATATACATTTGAGTATATTTTTCTAGCAATCACCGATATGATCTTGCAATTGAAATCAATAGCTTGGGCTGGTGGTTAATAATAGGATCGTGATGAGCGTGATGAACGGGTGGTGCTGCCCTCGTTGCGATCTTTCTTCCACATTCCTTCAATGCTCAGGAAACACTTGAGAGGTCTCACCTAAAATGAAAATACAGCAAAATGAACATACAAACATTATCTCCTGCCATAGTCCATTACAGAATACTCAAAGTTTAATGAAAAACATTAATGGCTACCTTCCAACGGTTTCTGTGAACTATCTCATTTTGGATAGCAGACAACCGGTTGATAATTACTCTAAAATCAGGCCTGTCTGCAGGATTTTCACTCCAGCACTGCTCAATCAACCTGCATCAATGTCACGTGCACAGGCAAAAAGGTCACAACGAAATTTGCAAAGGGAAAAGCACCAACAATAATGGTACTTGGAGGAAATAGAACACTAAATTTGACACATACAAGTAGTTAAATTGAACATGACTAGCAGAAACTTGTTTGCTAAAAGTTTGAAATCCATAGAAAGACACACAAGTGCTCTAATTGAATTAGTAATTGCCACTATATAAGCAAAGCGGAAAGAATGACTGCTTACTCTCTTAACCCATGAGCATAATGCTTTGGAGGAGCTCGAAAAGGCGGTCTTTCTTTAGAATTGTGTACCTTCTCAATCTCATCATTTTTCTTATCATAATAAGGAAGGCATCCTTCAATCATCTGCAATAGTTGGGATTTGGGAACATATCGAGCACAAAAATGGTCATATGAGTGACTTTTCAGGGAGTAATTGGTGCTGAAATGAGTGTCGTTCTTATGTTTAAAGAAACAACAGTGTCAACTGAATAAAGATACCAGCACTAAACTGTGTAACAGTGCTCAATACCATATAAATATGTTGGCAGAAATATTTAGAGAACACAGAAATGCACCATACAACCTACTGTGTGGAGACAGAGATGCAAAAAGTATGAATATATCACAACTTACCTCCTGAAGTATCAAAGCGAATGAGAAGACATCCACTTTAGTATCATACTCTTCATTTCGCAGGACTTCTGGAGCCACATATTTGCCTGAGACATTTTAAAAATTACCAGTTGAAACAGAAGGCAAAATAAGTTAAGAAGGGCAAAGGTCACCCTAATATAGCACATATTTAGCATGACAAACAATGAAGTCAACTTACAAGCATTGCCTGGAGAAGTCACCGCTTTATCTTCTCTAACTTTTTTTCTCCATTTTAGCATCTTACACAAATCAAAATCTGCCACCTTCAGATGTCCAGTGTCATCCCTCAATATGTTACTGTTATCTTACACAATGGGCATAGAAAGTCTTTTAACAAACCAGGTATTTAAAGCACTACATCGGGGTGTACAGAAGAAGAAGCAAGCAATTTTCATTGAAAAAAAATATAACCACAGAGTACTCACGAAGGCTCAAGGTCACGATGGATGATAGCTTGAGGTTTATGCTCATGCAAGTAATTCATTCCTCTGTTACAATTCACAAAGGAACACAAGTTAAATTTAGTTACTTCATAACAACAAAACATAGTAGCCAACAGAGTTTATCTCATAGTATCCAGATTATGTGTGGTAAACCTTGCAATATCAAGAGCTAACTTCACTGCATATGATGGTGGCAGAGCTCCTTTCTTACTCAAGTGAGTGCGCAAGTCACCCTGAAAATAAACATTTTGGTAATTCTCAATAGCCCATGACATAACATGAAGATGCATTTTAATACAAACTATGAAACCGAGCTAATAAATCTAGATGTTGCGCAGTGTTAAAATCATATTGCTGGTAGTTACAAAGAAGTCATTGTGCTACTTGAACACAACATTTTGTAATTTTGTTGCTTTTTGGTAATGATGAAATTTGGATATCCTGTTGTGGAATAAAAAGTTACGACGAAGTCAACACGAAACATATATGCTATCTTAATCTTAATATAAAAAACATCACAAAATCGCATGAGGTAGACATTGTTCGTCAAACATTGCCAAAACGAAAGAAGCTGCTATTACAAATTAAAATCTGATTTCACATTGTCAGTAGCCCAAACATATGCCACAACGCATTAAGAAACTTAGTAAGGTAAATAATTATCAGATATTAGCCAAAAAAAACATTTTAATACTTTACACATGTAGACAACTAGACTAATATGAAGCCATGGATCTGCATCTAAGAGGTTTGCTAAAAACATAGCCTCATATATTGCCCTCGCTAATCGAATAAAATTTAGAAAACAATGCAGATTATAAACAGCGTATTGCCCTTAAGACAAACCTTGCGCATAAATTCCATGACAATCATCATTGGATTGCTTTGTGTCACAGCACCCAAAAATTGCACAACATTCGGATGGCGTATAAGTTGCAGCACATCAAGCTCGTCTCTGAACGCCTGCCTGTAATACATCCAAACTATCAGGATAATATAGGTTTAGAAGAAAGGTAAAATTCAGTAAAATAAAGCCAAGATAGACCAGAAACAAATGGAATAATTCAATGCAAACTACCCACACTTTGCTCTCATCCACAATTAGATCATCGTCCAGCTTCTTAACAGCAACAGGAATGCCCCTCCATGTTGCTTTTCTAAATGTGCCCTGCAAAGCAGATTGAAACAATAGCTATGTAATAAATTTATTGCCAACGACATCTAATGGTGGAAGTATAGCTTTAAAACTTTAGGTAAAGAAAGTACAGTCTAAAATCAGTAACTCCATAGCATATAGTCAGTTAACCAATTGTAAGCTTATTACTTTATTAGTGCTACAGACAACCAATTTGAAAAGGCTCATGCAAAAGAGAGGAAAATATATACACATACCTTGGATAGGTCATTGCCATTAGTGAAATCAAGCTCCGCTGGGTCAATCTCATATTCAGGAACTTCACGAACATTGTTCACATGCATCGGAGCAATCTTCAAGAAAGAAGCGAATATTCAGAACACCTGAACAAAACAAAACATCAGGCAGAGGCGACACACATCGTAGTACCTTATGCTTGGAGCCATGCTTCTCAAAGATCTTGATCACATCATGGTTCTGATAATGCATTGCATCCGCCAAAGGCTGCCAGATAGTAGGAACGCTCAACTAATGCAGCAAGTCACAACAAGACATATATGCACAAATGATGTTATCTTGAATCTATGTTCCACGTGCTAGCACAGCCTATAGAATTGTCTCATTGTCTGTTTGTTCTCTTAACTTAGTGTAAGTGTGTAACAACCATAAAAATCTGATGCTGCTTTCGTGCAAAAATTCCAATTTACTGTGAGATTTCTCTGTAAGGACCTCATCCAACGCAAGCAAAAGCAAAAAGGAGTCGTAAAGAAAGACCAAAAAACTTAAGCAGGCCGCACCGTGCTGCCCCACTGGTCCTCGACGGCGGCCTCCGCGCCCCTCTGGAGGAGCAGCTCGACGACCTCGGCGTGTCCCTCGCATGCGGCGATGTGCAGCGCCGTGCGGCCGTCGGAGTCGCGGAAATTGGGGTCGGCGCCGCCGTCGAGGAGCTCGCGGATCCCCTCCGCGTTGCCCTCGTGGGCCAGGTACATGAGCTGGAAGCTCATGACGCCGTTCGCCTCGGCCGACGAACCCTCCGCCGAGCTCACACCACCGCCCTCGCCGCCGCCGCGCTCGGGCGCCAGCGACGACTGCTTCCCCAGCTTGAACCGCGGCGTCGCCGGCCCGGACGCCGGCGCGTGAGGCTTCGGCTCCATGGAGGCGGACGGATGGCGGCGCTAGGGTTCTGGGGGCCGGAGATCGGATCGGAGGCTTTCGGGCGAAGGATTCAGGAGAGCGGCGAGGAGAAGCGGAGACCGGGAGGGGGAGTGCGAGGGGTGGACGAATCGAGGGGGTTTGGGACGGAGTGGAGCTTGGAATAACAGTCGGAATTGGTGGCGTGGGGCGGTGGGTCATGGCATGGTGGCGGTGGTGGGTGGTTTGGCTGCTGAGCTGGCAGCAGGGAGCCAGCGAACTCGCGGTACCGCACCGGTATGAACTCCAGATGGGAACAACGGCCACGGATATCGCGCGGCCGCGGATCCTTTGACAGCTGAGACCCGCCGCAACCGGAGTTCCGAACGACGTGGGCTCTGTCACGCCGGATATTACACTGCCTCTGCTGTGCCTGTTCTACGGGAGCTGATTACTCATGCTGCAAGCCAAGTCGTGATGTGCCTTGCAAATTAAAGGTCACTCTCAGGATGGCAGGCATGGCTTGGCCTAGCTAAAATCTCAGGTTTACAGGGTTGTTGAGGTGACAAAATCAAGTTGAGTGCTCGTGCTCATATAAAAGGGACATGTTGGAGATGTCTACAGGTAAGAGCGGTTCGCGAACAAAAGCAAATTGCAACTGCATCATGCTTTTTTTTTTTAATAAGGTGTAGCAGTTGGTGGTGGACGTACTTGGACGTTGAGATGGGAAAGATAAGGACTGCGACACGTCGGTTTCGTCAGTGCTACGCGCGCGGAGCAAATCGTGGCGGCGGGCGCCGCAGCTAGAGCTGACGCAGAATGGAAGCCTAGATCTTCAATGTTTTGAACCGAAAGCGACACGATATTTGAGTTCAGCTGTGGTCGGCGGCAGAAATATAAAAATGACGTGGACGCGCGCTTCTAGACATGCTCGTCCAAAATCGTCGGCTCCTCTTCCTAGCTCAAGCTAAAAATGACACAATTCTAACATATATCAAATCAAATCACGTTAGGTTTGAATAGATTAAAATATAAATAATGAAACGGCCTTATTTGATCCATCCTATAATAAATTATTTCTTTTACACAACAGAACCAGATCTCAAACTCGACAAAGTCACACAACATATGCTTTGCTACCAATGAACAATGTTTTCGGCTATTTCAACGAAGAAATAATATTTTTCTCTCGTGACAAATTAGCAACCAAATTTAAGACCCAAGCACCATATTGAATCGAAAAATTGAGCTCACATGATTAGATTTAGACTTTAAGTCATATAAAAGAATACAATCACGAGCTAAACTTAGTTTATTATACTTTTATAATAATACTTGTTTGATGTTATAAATTGATACTCTTAGAAATATTTGATCAAATTTTAGATAGTTTGACTATTAACAGAACTATAGATAACAATACATAGTGGTAACTAAATGTGTGTTGGGAGTTTAGATGTGAGCTAGGCTAAAGTTTAAAGCTAACTTTAAATCACCTATTTGAAGCGTTAGCTTTAAAGTTTAAAATTTAGAGATCTAAGGTTTAGGGCGGATCTAAACAGGTTAGTGTCAGATTTTACCAGTATACAACAATTGGGCGAAGATAAGTACATGGCGCCTCTGGGGTGGGCCATCAGCCATCGCACCTCTTGAAATTGGAGAGACCATGTAGTTAGCTACCTTCTCCAGGGCTGAAAGGTTGCCATTGTCGATTGCTGATCTAGTCAAGCGAAGCATTTTGGAGCTGCAACTTCTTTCTCATCGCTACAACATATTGTGTAGTATTGGTTGACTTCTCTTGGGGCATATACTAGGCCTTGTTTACTTCCACCTAAAAACTCAAAATTTTTCAAGATTTTCCGTCACATCGAATTCTTTAGACGCATGTATACAGCATTAAATATAGATAAAAATAAAAACTAATTGCACAGTTTGGTCGGAATTAACGAGACGAATCTTTTGAGTCTAGTTAGTCCATGATTAAACAATAAATACCATAAATAAATAAAAGTACTACAATGTCACAAGGCCCTAGAAAGTATATATGCTGGCGACGGTTTGGAAGGCACACAAAAAACATGAGATTGAGATCAACCCCGCCTAAAGCACGTAACAGAAAGCGCGTACTAGCCGCTGAATTAGCCACGTCCACGGGGCACGGTGCACCACAGTCCACATGCAGGATGTGCCTAGCTTGCTTGTTGCTGCTGCTGCCTAGAGCCCTGGAGGCATGTGAGACTGATGCCTTGAGTTTGATATCGTAACACTTTTGTTTGTGTTTGACAACTATTATTCAATCATAGCATAATTAGACTTAAAAGATTCGCCTCGCAAATTACAGATAAACTGTATAATTTTTAGTTATTTTTTATCTATAATTTTCCTAAATATTTTGCAAAATGTTTTAAATTCTCCGTCACATTAGATCTTGCGGCACATGTATGGAGCATTAAATATAAATAAAAAAGATAACTAATTACACAGTTTACATGTAATTTGCGAGATGAATTTTTTGAGCCTAATTACCCTATGATTAGATAATATTTGTTAAATAAAAACGAAAATAGTACTGTTCATATTTTGTAAAATTTTTTACAAGTAAACAAGGCCGCAAGGAGCAATTCACCAACAGGTTGCATGATCATTGCGTGAAAGACGATTTGGTGATACCTATACTATACAAGAGCTGCCTGTTCAAATGCCGGACTAGGCTCTTAAAGCCCGGCGGAAAATTCCATGGACCGAGACAGCCTAGAACCATTTTTGTTTGGGCTGGGCTGGTTCTTTTGGGCTTCATTGCCCACCTGTTGTTTTTTGTGTGAGCCCACCTAGTGTACTGACCTGGCTGGGCCTAGGTGGGGTTTTCAAGCTGGGCCAGGCTTATCATCAACATGTCAAAGCCAGACTAACAGATTCTATTTGGATCCTCTCAAAAAAAAAATCTGGCTTTGTTTAGTTCTAAAATTTTTTGCAAAATGGACACTGTAGTACTTTCGTTTATATTTGACAAATATTGTTCAATCATAAACTAATTAGACTTAAAAGATTCGTCTCGCAAATTACATGTAAACTATGCAATTAATTATTTCTTTTATCTATATTTAATGTTCTATACATGTGCCGTAAGATTCGATGTGACGGGGAATCTGAAAAATTTTACGAATTTTTTTTGAAAACTAAACAAGGCCTCTATTTGGATCCTCTAAAAAAACAGATTCTATTTGGAAAAAGTTCATCTGACCTCCACGTGACTCTCAAAAAACTATTACATGATGAGTAAGATTTTGTCTCTCTCAAGTCTCAAGACTCCTCCAGTTCTTGAAACAGACTGGTTTACCTCTCTAAAGTCAGTCTTAATGTGATTTTATTTATGGTTATTAAATATGCTGATATGACACCGCATTAATAAAGTGAGAGATGATAAGAGTTTTATAAGAGCAGAGAGCATTATTTCCAAAATCAGTTGGGTTGGAAACTGAGACATGGAACTCTCCATTAAAACTGACCTGGTTTCGAAAGCACTCTTAGCTGACATGGCACCACGTAAATCGTCCTATGTACTGCTGCTCAAGGTAAATCAGACTTTTGCGTTTGTTCATGTAGGTCAATTAGATTTTATAAAAAATTTAGGAATAATTTTCAAAAAATATAAATAGTTCTATAATAAATATGTATTTAATAATACTAAATTATGTTTAATATTGGAAAATTGATATAAATATGTTTTAACTCATAAATTTTGAAAAGGGTATATGATCTAAACCAGCAATAAAACCTTAACTTAGGACCACAAACTCAAAACATTAGACTTCACCTGAATTATGCAAAGGCTAGGGCAAGTGGTTGTAGGACATGAAAATATTAGTATCGACTTGATCTATAACTTTGTAGTTCAATTTTTTTATTTAAAATCATTTAGGATCTCAAAAGTATGATTTAACTTTGCTAATTCTAAAGTTATTATTATTATTTTCTAATTTTCAAATCACCCCGGATGCAGAGACACCCTAAAGGAAAGTTATAGTGCTCGACAGATCTAATACTTGCAGTTTTATTTTTTTCATTTGACATCATTTAAGTTTTCAAAAGTTCTCAAATTCTGAAATACATTTTTTCTGAAATTTAAATAATCTCGGATGGAGACACACCCTAGAACAAAATTATAGTGCTCGACTAGATCTAATACCTTTTAGTTCATTGTTTTTATTTGAGATTATTTAGGCGGCTAAAATAAATAGTCTGTACAATCGTGAATGTTAATACTACACCATAACACTTAGGCCTTGTTTAGTTCACCCCGAATTCCAAAAAGTTTTCAAGATTTCCTGTCACATCGAATCTTACGGCACATGCATGAAGCATTAAATATAGACGAAAACAAAAACTACTATAAATCACAAGACAAATTTTTTGACCCTAGTTAGTCTATGATAGGACAATATTTACTACAATCAAACAAAAGTGCTACAGTAGCGAAATCCAATTTTTTTTTTCACATCTAAACAACGCCTTAGTCACAACTGACCACATAATGGTTAGGCAGCCTCGTGCAAGGCATGAAGGTCTATGTGTCGTGTGAGAGGACACGTGGATTGCCTGGTAGGATTATCCCATGATTTTTTTTGCTATTTTTAAGGTCATTTTTTGTTTTGTAGAAAATGATTTTCAAAGATAGGCCATGTTGTCAATTGCCTGGAAATCATTTTTAAGACGGCCGGATAACTCTATCTAAAAATCATGGTTTTTTCTAATCTGCTTCTAGACCCGTTTTGAGTCCTTGTAAAGATAGGCTATGTAGTAGATAGTAAAGGGAACATGGGGCTCTAGTTTCTGAAAAATTTGTAGTGAAGTATAACAAATAAGAGAATTTAATTTAAAGTTCAGGCATGGTGTATTCTAGAGCTACTGCGTTAGCGATGCACTTTTTTTTTTAATGTGGATGACCTTTTGTCCTTAGGATTGAATTGAACATTTTCTCTTGAACTATGCATTATGGGTGTGTTTTGTTCTTAGGATTGAGATTGAACATTTTCTCTTGAACTATGCCGGAACTTTTTTCATTGTTAACATGTTAGAATAATGTTCAGTAGTAAATTAACACAAACATTTAGCTTGCTCTTTGATTTTGTAAAATAGCAAGTCTGCTGTGCATGCCATTAGCACAGAGATGAGCAGCGGCTTTATTCAATTCCTTGGCCAGCAGTGAAGGTGCACAGAGAGAGAGAGAGTCTGTTCTGCGTTTTTCTTTTCTGCTTCTAAAAAGGGCTTCTATAGATTATATGCTATGAATAAGATAAGATACTGTTTGCAGTCAGATCCAAAGAGTTTGTATACCATGCTGAACCACTATCTCATCAATAATTAAACGACAGATATATTAAACATGTATGGACTATACACATCGGTGGAAGCAATTAATGCCCGATTTCCTTGGTTGTTGACAGGTAAATTACTAGTATCTTGCTGCATAAAAATATAATACAAATAACTAATAAATGCACACCTATATTAGGCATATCAGTGCTATGACTATCAACATCTTCATCGGAAGTTTAATATTGTCCACTCAATAAGGATGACAAAAAGAGAGAAATGGATGTTCAGACAAAAGCCCCACGCGGTCTAGGCTGCGTGGGGGAGCGCTGCTCGCGCTTGTAACCCGATGTTTCCTGCTTCCCCTCTTATTATTAATCAAAGCCGGTAAAACCGGATCTTTCAAAAAAAAAAAGAATAGTTATTTACTTCTTTAGCCTTTTCACCTTTTAATTACAGAACATATTGATTCCTTTTACTGGAAATTTTTGTAGAACATTGTTATCTTTGAGAGAGAAAAGGAGATGCTTCCACTTTTCGGCTTTGAAAGTAGTCATGGCCGGGACTACGAACGCAGCTCTTATGTATCTATGACGATATCAGATATTGTGCTCAATCACTCAACCACAACCACACCGAAGTGCATTGAAGTGTCAGAACTTTTACGCAAAGGCCGGCGTTACATTGCATCCAATGAAACAATATCTAGTTCACCAGCATAAAATCTGAGATAAGAAGTTGGTATACTGAGTCTACATTTCTTTGTAGCATTTACTCGTAAATAAACCTAATTTTGTTGCTAATGTAACAAAGAAATCCAATTCATGTTGCTACCTTTTTATTATTGACCTTCCTATTTTTCTTAAATCAACTAATCATGATAAGCTAATGCATGCATTACTCGCAAAAAAATATATGCATGCATTGTAATAAAAAAAAATATATGGACATGCATACGTTTTTCCAGGTATCATCTCTTTATATCTGGTCTGTTTCCACTCCCAATGCAACTTTAAGGTATATATGCATATATTGCCTCCATGTGAAAAAAGAGCTAGCAGTAGATTCTACTTTCTTAGCATTGGATCGAAAGAAAATAGAATATCGATATCCTTATCATGAAAAATGAAAAGAACGAAATTATTTGTCGACTTTGGAATACTAGTTGGCTAGAACGATTTCACCTTCACAATCCAAAATCGCATATGCATGACAGCACAGAAAGACCTGTGCACCGATGCCCTGCGGCTAGATAAGCTGCCATATGAAGCAAGCTCATTGTGTGGCGGTTGAGATCCATAAGCTGTTTTGGGAAAGGTAAAATATAGGAGAAAACAAACACCGACATGGAACTATATATAATGGTTTTCTCAACAATGCGAATATAACGAGGAATGGTAGAAACAATAGAAAGAAAGTTCTCTACGTGCATGATCCACGTAGCCTCACCGAATTATAGCCAACATACAATAAGCTTAGTACCTGGGGCATGCTTAATTGTATATAAAATCATAAAAGGCATTAATTCATTTAACTTCTTGGGTGAAGCCCTATCAAACACTAACTTAAGAAACGGCCTCGCGAGAAAAGTTCTAGAGAGGAAGCCATTTTTGTACTTTACAAGATGAAACCGTAAAAGAGAAAAGTTTTTAGATAGATTAATTAAGGATGCTGGCAAAAATACACATGTGCTCTCATCTCATTTCCTTTTCCGGAAGATATCTCAGTTATCATTTGGATGCACCATGATTAGCTTGCATATCAGAAGGCAATATTCCATATTTGTGTAGAATATTATTTTTTTTTTGACAAATTTTAAACCTTAGAAAGTTACACGAGGAGCATGGTTGCAAAGGAGCCCTACCAAGCAGTGCCTAAATACAACAAACTATTATCTAGATTGAGATCCAAAATGGTTGCAAAGGAGCCCTACCAAGCAGTGCCTAAATACAACAAACTATTATCTAGATTGAGATCCAAACGAGACTCGGCTCATAACCTAGCTAATAATTAAAAAAACTACTAACTACTTTTCCAAGGTGACAACTAAGAATTAACTGGCTAGCATAAAACAATGTGATGGTATAAGGAAACAACAAAAACAACAATGTGATGAGAAAACCTAATGAAACCATACATCTTATACATCTATGCATCAAAGGCACAAGAAAAGTGAAGTGTTAAGAAACAATATTAGTTATCCATGTTTCCTAGGCATGAAAGAATCCTACAACCCAAGAGAACAAGTAGTCAATTGAATGCATTATTAGATTGTTCGACATTATTTTCTCTAGTAAACCAAAACAAGCATATAATGGCACAATGCTTTACGTGTAAAACATGTAAAACTCCTCACAAATGTAAAATATGAGAAATATTTACACTAAAACATTATGCATAACTTGAAACAAGCTCCGTTCTATGCAACATGAAATGATGCTAGTATCTTATCTTTTCAAAATGCGTGACCGTGACAACCACCATACACACTTATAAGTACTTCATGGTTGGACATGGTTTCTCCAAGTCGACATTGAGCAAGGCAAAAACCGCCAGACAAGACCAGCAATAAGTTGTCCTTGTTCTCCAACAATGACTGATGTGGAACCGTTGGTTCTGGCTCATGTGATACGTGATGTGTTGGATTCTTTTACACCAACTATCCCCCTCAGAATAGCCTACAACAATAGGCTACTTCTAGCTGGTGTTGAGTTGAAGCCATCCGCAGTTGTGAATAATCCAAGAGTTGATGTTGGGGGCACCGACCTCAGGGTGTTCTATACACTGGTAAGCAAATAAACATGATGTGCCTCTGTCATGTGGAACCATGACAACATCCAGTAATAAACCTTTTATATATTGTCAACAAGACTACAACAACTAACAACTGAAAGTTTAAACAAATCAATCTCTTGTGTTCTAACTTATTGGTTCTTCATTCACATAAGGTATTAGTTGATCCAGATGCCCCAAGCCCAAGCAATCCATCACTGAGGGAGTATTTGCATTGGTAAGTTCATTATTAGTCAAATGGCAGGTTTACAATGTTTTTAGCTTTCTCGGTGAACTAAATAGCCTGAGTGTTGTCTAGCATGACAAACATTTATTATAGGTTCACTTTTTTTCTTGTCTACCTTTTAGATATTTCTTCCTCTGATGTCCTCGTTTTAATATAGTTTGTGCTGCATGTAGGATGGTGATAGATATTCCAGGAACAACTGGAGCCAACTTTGGTACGATCCCATGAAATCATCTTTTCTATCTAGATTCCTCCCCTTTTTAGCATGATCTATGATCGAAAAAATTCTCAGCTGTGTTAACTGGCTCACAATCAACAAAACTGATCTATCACCTTTTAGCAGTTACAATGGCCCTAACTAGGAAAAACGCTTCATTGAGAAGTTGCATAAATAGAGAAAACACAATCAAAATAAGCTAGTATGATACTTGCAGCTTCATCAGCGTTTTAGTGCAATGATAGCTATTATGAGAAGTATGTTCAGAAAAAGCTACCAAAAAAAGCGTGCTGGTTTGGCTTCAAGTTCTAGCTTATTTTGGTCAAACATGGACCAATTTAAAGATGATACCATACCGTATTTAGGTGGTGTCTTTGATTTTCCTAGTAGCTAGGATGCTTTGTCCGTTTCAAATTGTAAGTCATTTTAGGTTTATTCTAAATCACAATTTTCTTAGATTTAACCACTTTTATATATAAACGCCAAACAAGATCCATTAGATAAACCACACATTATGTATGTTTTTGATAATATATTTTTTGTGGTGCTCGAGATATTAATATATTTCTATATAAATTTAGTCAAAATTAGATAAATTTGACTTAGAATAAAACTAAAACAACTGACAATTTGAAATGGTGGGAGTAAAACAAAAATCTATATATCATATACCAAATAAGGCTAATGTTTTTTTTAGCATTTTGAACACAAGTTGAGTTCATAATTTATACATATATAATTATACTAGATCACCTCTTGCAGGCCAGGAGCTCATGTTTTACGAAAGGCCAGAACCGAGATCTGGTATACACCGCATGGTATTTGTGCTGTTCCGGCAACTTGGTAGGGGGACAGTTTTTGCACCAGACATGCGACATAACTTCAACTGCAAGAACTTTGCACGTCAATACCACCTAGACATTGTGGCTGCCACATATTTCAACTGTCAAAGGGAAGCAGGATCTGGAGGGAGAAGGTTCAGGCCCGAAAGTTCGTAAGGAATGACAGACTACTACAACTATTGCATGCATGAATATCGTCGTCTAATACAGAGTATAGTACTAATTGTTATGAAATAATGTGCATGGAATTAATATAAAATGCACCCCTAATGTCTGTGTTACACACAACAATATAGCTCGCTCGATCTAATTACCACCTTATATGTACTACCCGGGTCTTATAGCTAGTTTGCATCGGTTTCATCTGTATACTATATATTTGTAACTATTGCTATATATTCGATGATCAACAACTATACTAATTAGCGTATATACATATGGGTTTTTTTTTCTCGCTATATATCATAGTGTCACGAGATTTCACATCCTGTGTCGTACTCTAGTCGCCGTTGTTCATCTTGGCCGAGCGAACCCTCCAAAACCAAACGTGCCATTAGCCCTTGAGATCGAGCGCGGCAGTGCGCCAGGCGCCACTGCATGCCCTTGAGCGTGATGCGTGAGCGCGCGCGCGACAGTCCACCAGGCCGGGATAGGCCGGCCAACACACGCCACATGCGCGCTGCCGCGCTGATGCCCAAGAACGCGAGTGGCGCCGCCGCTGCCGTCCTCGGCCGCGATGTCGAGATTCGCTGCTGCTAACGTGCCACCAACAGGGCCACACAGGGGTGAGGATGGCGACGTTATGCACGGGCACGGCACGACCATGCATGCAGCCAGCGAGTTTGATTAAGGGACCGAATAAATATGATTGTACTACAATAATATCCATATGCGTGCGCAGGTGTCAAAATTCCTTTTATTTGTGAATAAAGTTACTATATAATTCTATCAACATATAGCGCCTAATTTACCGAAATCAAAAATTCAGTATTCATTCACTAATCTTTTGTACCATAACCTAAATGATAATTACAACCTCAATTAAAAGAAAACTCAGCTCTATAAAACTGTACAGGTTA
>Ga0182004_10000706_pt1 | contig 21885 bp, 22 predicted proteins | sample Sormic07211540_1_FD_120479 | JGI IMG/M metagenome (GOLD analysis project Ga0182004, IMG submission 120479) | Endophyte microbial communities from Sorghum bicolor roots, Mead, Nebraska, USA - 072115-40_1 MetaG | ecosystem: Host-associated > Plants > Roots > Unclassified | place: USA: Nebraska...
AATTGTATTTACTGTTTCCATTTTAGATCTTGTATAGAATATGTACCTTGTTGTTTACCAGTTAAAGATTGTACCCGTCTAGATCCACTACTAGTCGATCCTATGCACAGATTATTTCTATCATCCAGGAGTGTTAGTGCAGGTTCCAGAAACAGAGCAAGGGTACTTGTTAGGATCCTCCTCGCACTCGTTAATGTCTGCACCACCAGCAGCAGCAGCAGCAGCAGATCAGATCAAAGTTTGGTTTTCTTTTAGTGTCAAAACTAGCAAAAGAATCCCTTCAAAAAAACTAGCAAAAGATTATCTTTTTTATGAGCATGCAGAACAGGACAGACTACAGACCCTGGCAGCCGGCGGGGATGTAGGGGTTTCCTTGGTAACCTGTGGAGCAGTTGCAGAGGTAGCCGCCGCCGTTCCTGGAGTCGACGCACTCGCTGTCGTCGCTGACGCACATGTACGCCGTGGCGTTCCTCTTGGCCTCCCGGCACGTCTCCCTACCGACCACCCAGTCCAGCAGCAGCGGCACCTTGCCGCCGGTGGACGCCATGAAGTCGCCGGTGGTGACGTAGGTTGTCCGGAAGTCGAACGCGGCGGCCTCCATGAGCACGGCGTAGCTGCAGGGGCTGAAGCCCGTGACGGACGAGGTGTTGAAGCGGTCGTCGAACTGCACCCCGTAGGTGTTGATGCCCCGGGGGATGGCCGCCTGGCAGCAGCCCATGCCGGCGCAGGAGCCGTTCACCAGCGTCCCGGCGTCCGGGCACGTCGCCATGCATCCCGTCATGTAGACGGTCCCCGTGTTGACGGACTGCACGTACGCCAGCGAGTTGCAGCCCACGACGACGAAGCGGTTGCCCTCGTCGGAGAGCCGGAACTGCGAGTCGGACAGGTCCGTCCACCACAGGCTGTTGTCGCCCATGGACCGCGAGGTGCGGTTGTAGCACCAGGGTTGGATGTCGTTGCGGACGCGCGCCTCGCCGCGGCGCACGTTGATGTCGGTGACCTCGACGGACTGGTAGTGGTAGCCGCCGCCCGCGGTGAGCCTGCAGGTGAGTTGGAAGGTGATGTCGCCCTCGCCCGTGTAGTGGTAGCACCCGCGCCCGATGCCGAACGGGTACGGGATCTCCAGGTCGCCGCACCGCCGCTGGCAGGAGTCGTTGCCGTATGGTGTTGGTAGTGGCGTGGCCGCCGCCGCCGCTGGCCATGCCGAGACGACCAGCACGACGGCGATTATCAGTGTGGCGACAAGCATCTGCTGCTGCCTATCCGATCCTGCAGCTGCAGGTGACCTGCTGTGCTTTGACAAAGTGTTGTTCACATCTGATGATATAAATTCTCACCATTGTTCATTGATTCCCGAGTTACGTGGCTGAAAACTCCTCGGAGTAGTTTACTTGGCACACGCGATGCCACACCAAGACAAAGACAGGGTCCTAGAAAAGATATTTCCGGGTTTCGAAAGAGATGGGTGCTCCGTGGTCAAAAAAAGGATCCGTCGTAAGAAACGATCGATAAAACCATCAGAGAATATTTGGTGAACCATTATATTGGTGCTTTGACACTCGACAGTGTGGTCAAAATCAAGTCGAGTATCATCAGATAGCGCTTCACAAATTTTGCAGGCATCTGAGATCTGACGACGTAGCGACGTGTTCAACTCGTCACACGAAAGACGAAACCCCCCTGAATGTGAATTGGCATACAGTATCCTATCTTTTTTTTTTCCAAGACGATGGATCTTCTCCTATTTCCATTGAAAAACAACGGAAATACCATTCATACAGAGAATTTGTAGAGCATAAAGCGAACTAGAGTAAAACTTACAAGGATGAACGCGACAAATAAAGCAATTAACACTCACCAACAAACAACTGTGGTAGCATAAAAGAACCTACAGGGCGAACAAACGGTTTAAACTAAGGCCTTGTTTAGATGTGAAATCTTTTTGGATTTCGCTACCGTAGCACTTTCGTTTGTTTGTGGTAATATTGTCCAATCATAGACTAACTAGGGTCAAAAGATTCGTCTTATGATTTACAGGCAAACTGTGTAATTAGTTTTTGTTTTCGTCTATATTTAGTGCTTCATGCATGTGTCGCAAGATTTGATGTGACGGGGAATCTTGAAAACTTTTTGGATTTTGGTGGAACTAAACAAGGCCTAAGATATCACCGGACAAAAAGAATCTCAAGATCAGCTGTCTTCAAAAGAAAGATTCCTTTCTAACACCTTTTTTGTCCACACGACACCTCAACTGTTTTGATCGTCAGATTTGTCATCTTGATCCTTCGACTTGGCATATTTCAGTAAGTGGTTCCTCTGCGCTTTCGCCTCCTCACCCATCAACTGCAAGACAATTTTAAGCATTGTATTTGCTCCAGTGACCAACTGATCCTTGTCATCATCCAAGAACAAACCTGCCCAATATTCCATAAGCGAACAAGCATAACAAATGATAGAAATTGGACTCGTAACAATTTTGCCCTCGAAACAAACACTGTTACATGTTTTCCAGATCACCCAGCAAATAGCCGCAATGCCTAAAGTATAAAATTTTTCACCAGAAGGCAGCCAATGCTCACACCACATCCAACATTGATTAAAGTTTCTACATATATTGGAAGCACCTAAGCACTGTGCCACAATGGCCCGCACAGCCTTAGCCATACTACACTAAAATAAGAGATGTGAGACAGATTCATTATTATCACAGAACAAGTATGATGGATCTCCATTCCATTTTCTATCACAGAACGAGTATGATGGATCTCCATTCCATTTCCTCTTACACAAGTTATCTCTGGTGAGTATTGCATTGTTTGCAACAAGCTATAAAAAGATTTTGAGCTTAGCAGGGATATTTCCTTTCGAAATCTTTTTATAATAGAGACCAACGTCATTTGAAGTAAGAGCCTTATAGACTGAGTTAACAGAGAAGCAACCATTCATACCAAAACCATATCCTCTTCATCTGACAATGTAGTCCTCTCACCTTTCTTAAGATGTTATCCCAATCTAGTTTCATGTTATCTACCAACCATCTAGTGAAATTTACAGGACTTTGTTTCATTTGTGAAACAGAGATGTCAGGTTGTAAACAAAGTTTAAACAAATCTAGAAATAGACAATCAAGTGGTTATCAAATAACTAAATATCTTTCCACAATAGAGTCTTCTTACCATTTCTTACTTTCAGCTTTCTTCCTTGTAAATATATGTGTCTTATTTTTAGAAGATCAAATCAAATTGCTCAATCGTTCTATCTGTGTTTCACAGTACAGATAGTTTTTTTCCTTAGATATTTGTATTCTATAATGTCTTGCTAAAGAGCTTTCTCATTATCAAGCTTCCACCACCATTTATAAAGCAAACTAATATTTATTTTCTTGAGATCTTTAATACCTAGTCCTCCTTTCTTCTTGTGTTTACAAATTTTTATCCACTTTATCAAATGATATTTTTTCTTAGTACCCCCACCTTGCCAGAAAAAACGTCCTTCTAACTTCGTCTAATCTGTCAATTATGATTTTGGGTAGAAGATATATAGACATATGATAAATTGGTGAATTACTTAAGCTAGAGTTGATTAAAACTGACCTTCCAGCAATAGACATCATGCCTCCAAAAATCTAGTTTTTTACTACTTTTTTCAACCAATGGAAGCCAATCAGTCACATGGAGTCTACTTGGGCTGATAGGTACACCAAGATACTTAATAGGAAAAATACCAGTTTGACAATTGAAAAATTCAGCATAGACATTAGCCCAATTAACATCATCATTTATAATCAGCACTTCACTTTTGTAGAAAATAATTTTGAGTCCAACCATCAGCTCATACATGTATAAAAGCAATTTCTATATTCCTAGCTCCTTCAAGATTATGATTGAGACAAATTATAGCACAGCTACTCCCTTGTCCACAATAATATGATCTATCAAGCCATTGAAAAAATTGTTTGATTGAGCTTTGTGAATCATTCGAGATAGACCATCAGCCATAAAATTAAATAAGATTGGTGATAAAGGATCACTCTATCTCACCCCTTTAAAACTTTTAATACAGTATTCTATCTAGGCTGTCCAATCTGACATCACGTGCTCTTTTCATGAAACCTGGGCCTTGTTTAGTTCACCCCAAAAAATAAGTTAACCCCCAAAAAATAAAAACTTTTCAAGATTATCTGTTACATCGAATCTTGCGGTACATGCATAGAGTATTAAATATAGATGAAAACAAAAACTAATTGCACAGTTTGCCTGTAAATCGCGAGACGAATCTTTTAATTCTAGTTGCTTCATGATTAGACTATGTTTATCAAATAAAAACAAAAGTGCTACCGTATCAAAATCTGAAAAAATTTCGGATCTAAACAAGGCTGTGCAAGTCCCAGTGTGATGTCAGGGCCAGAGAAGTAGGTTGACGAACAAGTGTTTCCATTTCCATTTCACTTCCCATGTGAAAGGTAACCAGAGATAGGCGGAAACCAACAGAAGACGAACGTGCCTCGTTGAAAATCGACGGCTGCGTGCTTTGGGGGTTCACACTAGCATTTTCGACGGAGTATAACTGAGTAGATTAAGACGTAATCACAAGTTCAACTGACCATGTTACTTTTCAAAAGTATTGTATTTGAAATGACTCGTTTACACGCAAGAATAGCACAGAACTTCAGAAACAAAAAACAGTGGGACGTCAGCATCCGCCAACAGCATGCTGCAGTGCTACGTCAGCCTATTTTATTTACTCGGACTACGCAAGGTGTGTGTTCTTGATTGTCACTGTCAGTCTTGGTCTAATCAACTAACCTTGTGACAAGATTTTCTCATCTTCCTCTACACAGTCTTTAAGGCCAAAGCCATACACCATCCTTTCAAGAAGATCCTTTCTATCCGAGGGAGAAACCATAACGTTCATAGTCCCCTTCCCTCTCCAGCAAACAATGGCAATTGTGGAAGGATCCTTAGAAATGGAATCTACATGCTTATGCCCTGAAATACTAGAGAAAGTTAGATTATGAAGTCATGGTTTCTGTTATCTTTAGATAGGGCATAACGTTACCTTCGAGTAACACAACAACACAGCAACCGAGCATCAAGGACGCGGCTTGCTCCCCAAATCTGGTGTCGAGAAAATGGGCGAAGTTTATGCTTCGGTACTGTAAAAGGCGGTGGAAGTCAATTGGGGATGCATATAGTATCCTCTTCCTGATGTATGGAAGCAGTAGCGATAATCCCTCATAAGACAACCTATATGCACATGGACAGGCAACCTTTGATCTATGCCTTTCCTGAAAGAGAATAGAGTACCACAAAGTTTGAGTAAAATATGTATATTCTTCCACTGTTGAATGTTCCTGAGAAATAGGAACACCGCGTGTTTAGAGTACTTTATACTTACAAACATTTTAACACCAAGTGAAGCTATCTTGAGCTGCCCACCAACTTCTGCATTCAGCTCCAAAATCTCTTTAACTGATTTTGATACGTAATATATTCTCCTTGCATTATCAGTACTTCTAGTCACCAGATGACCTTCGAGTGGGAATGATTCCTTGATGCCAAAGAAGGATATTACATTCTTTATCATTGCTTCATCGTTCAAAAATAAGACAGGATCAACCCCTTTCCACCTGCTTTGCTTTTGCAACTTCATTATATCTCCTGACTCCACTTGAGTGCTTTCTATATCACTGAAAACCATTTCAACCTCAGTTGAGTTCTTATCCTTTGAAGGTTGGCTGTCTGTGCTTAAATTCTGACGCCTACCCAGCATTTCAGTATCAACTTCAGAAACGTTATGCTGTTGGAGTGTCAAAATAGTTTCATAGGTTCTTGTTTCTGGCTCAGGTTCTTTCTGAAACTGCATAATCCTGTCTGTTCCAAGTGTATGCTGAATTTTTGTGCCCTTTATCTGACTGCCTGAAAGAACGCGGAGCATTCAAGCATACAGTGGTAGTACTATTTATGCGGATATAAGATTAAATGCAAACTTTCTTGAAAGGTATTGAGTGGAATCATCAAAAAGAAAGCGGAGATTACCATTCAAGGGAGACAATTTATGAAGAACTGCGATGAAAAATGCCCCACTGTTTTGGTCATGAGGAACAATTCTCATGCACCGATGCAGTGGAAATTTCGAACTCACAATGTTTGAAGTGCAATCCAAAATTTTATTGGGACTGATAGAAACTCCATCCATGTGATGATTAACTTTTTTTGTTTCTTCAATGTTAATATTTCTTGAGAAGCTGCTCATATTATCCATGTTCACCTCAACATCACCACACACAGTATGGCTTTCCTCGGTGGTGCAATTACTTGCAGGAAACATGCTTGGCAATACTACATTCTTCCTATTGTGTGGAACTTCATTGTGACTCTGAAACCAAGATTCTCGATCTTGTACCTGCAAGAGTCAGAAAAGGAACCACTGGGATAACAAGAATAGAAGGATAAGATTTTCACCACGTTGATTACGTATTGTACATTGTCAGGTAGGGACTAACTGTTCGACTAAAACACTGAGATGGAAAAAAGGTTTACTCTAAAAACAGTCATAATTCTTTGTTAAAAAAATAGTCATAATTCTACAAACAAAAAAGAGACAACTATAGATCCTCTGCTTACAAATACTTGTCAACTTCAGCCAATACAAATAAACCAATGAAAACAATTGTGATGTCAATTGAACCAAAATGCTCCGAGTTATCACATGTATAAAGAGGAACCAAAGTAGATGGTATAGACAGAATATTTAGGGGCATTTTGGGGAAAAATTTTCAGGAATCATGAACAAGATAAATAAAGTGGTCAAAAGTGATAAGTATCTATACTTCGAGAGAGTAAAAAAATGAGACTTGTGCTGACATGCTCAGATTTCTCCTGTAAAAGATTATTAGTAAACTAAAAAATCACAACAAAAGTAAAGTCATTGTTATAGTATGTTGAGTGTCATAATCGTGAATCCAGACACACATGTTCGCAAAAAAATAAAAAATAAAAATCACATACAACCCAGGGTAAAATTTGTAATTAACAATGAGCAATCGTATAAGATACAACACATAAGAAAGAAAGTAACCAAGGGATCAACCTTGATATAGATATAAGCACACAAACCTTCCAAGTGGTAAGCCCAGGACGCCGGACCAATTCAGGTAGCTCGCTAGAAACATCAAGGAGTTCAACAGAGTTTCCACTTCTTCGAAGGAGCTATATGATTATGAGATACAACAACTTGCAAAGCGAATTCATGTTACAGCACACATATTGTGAGCAGAATGTAAAAATGAACAGCAAATGCTATTTGTATGCAGCAGCCTAAAGGAAAGGTAATCACGCATAGTTAAGGACTTGAGTTTTCAAAACTACACCAACGCAAATGACATATGAAATTTTAGGAATTTGCTCTACAGATCTTCAGAGTTCCAATCAGACGGTTCAGATTCGGGCTTGTGCTTAAGCTGCCTCATAAATTCAGTGGCATGAGCCTGTAAGCTACCACAATTGCCTTATTAAACGACCAGCCAATAAAGCACCCAAAACTGTGACTAAACTACTCCAGAAGGCCTTCAACGCTTCAACAGCTCAGAGATTTTGCTCATACCTAGGCTAGAAGTCGCAAGAAATTAACAGCTTTATGGTCAACAGCTAAAGGTAAGAAACTACAGTAGATACCTCAGCTATGACAGCTTCATTTTCAACAGGATTCATTGAACAGGTCGAATAGACCATCCTTCCACCCACTTTAAGTAATGCAATACCTTAAGAAATAAAATAAAACTGTGATATTACATACTGTTAATCTTAAAGCTTGAAATGATATATTTTGCTCCCAGACTGTGATATATTATGCAGTAGAACTCCTCAGAAATTCCCAGGTAGGTATGTTTAAAACTCATGGTATACTATGATTACTCAATTAGAAAGAAAAATCACCCCCCACAAAGTGTCAAATCAATATTAACAGATGCATACCACGCATTGCAATATTTACTTGCAGAAGATGAAGTTGGTTACCCATGCCTGAGTTCCTAAACAACAATAACAGATTGCAACCTGAGGATACATACAGGGAAGCATAAAGCAGCAGACAAAACAAAGATTCAGTTATTACCACTTTCTCCACATGTCATGACCCTTGCGAATAGTCCCATCACCACTACAGGGAACATCACAAAGTATGCGGTCGAATTCTAACCTTTGTAGTTTGCAGGGATCTTTATATGATTCTAAATAATCCTTTGCAAGAGAACAATAGGGGAAGTTTTCTGCTTCATGGTTTGTTACTATTAGGCTGGCGGTGCACATTCTCTTTGTATTATGGATAAGGAGGTCACATCTTCGCACATTCAGATCATTGGCTATCACCTAATCAGTCTCACAAGAAGGGAGAATATATATGTTAGTGCTTAGATTACCCCGGATTAGGGAGGGGGATTTGGGGAGAAGTGAGAGGGTAGGAACAGTGACCAGTAGGATGACGCCCAAGTCAGGGGCAGAACATATGAGCTAAGGCTTTGATCTATTTCTTCTTAAGTTGCAAGGGTACATGGGGCGTCTATATATAGGGGACTATGACTTCGGGACAGAGGTAGTGCAGGAGATAGACCTCCTAGCCATCTAGGCTCTAGACCTTCTTAGTTCTTACCATGCCGGCGCCACAGCCTACAGTACACAAGTTAGCATTGACCCCATAACAGTACAGCAGGCCTGACTGAGCCGCTTACTGGGCCAAGTTGGTCCTGACCATACCAATATAACTAAAGTATTCATTTCTCATAAGTTATAAGTCTTTGGAAATTATAACACAACTAGTTCTACTAGCTACATGTAACAAAACTAAATACTAAGAACTAATATGACTCCAAAAATCATCAAGAGTTATAAGAGCAATAGTTTTAGTGCCACATGAAACTGAGGGAGAAACATACCAATGCTCCTGGAAGTAGCCCTGGTTCTTTTGATAGGTGAATTATCTCAAGTAACTGAAAAGTTTTAGATCCTGGAGCAGCACACACTGCACAAGATACGCAGAAACATGTGAGGCTATACTATTGGAGTATTTTGTCATCCAATCAAAATGAAAGAATACCCATCGACACACAGTCGGTTTGTATGAGAAGCACAGGATATTTAAGATAACAGAGAAGAATTAAACAGGGACATACTATCAAGAATATGGTGATCAGGTTGTACATTCAGAAACAGTGGCGGAACCTGTAGAAATAAATTTCAGTTAATGAAACAAGACTTCATCTAACAGAATCGAAAAAACAACTAAAATACAAGATAACAGAGATGACAATATTTATCAACAAATTGTTACAGGATGCCCACCATGCTAACAGCCTCTTGCCTAGTTATGTTACCAACCTCACTCTCATGCTTTAGAAACTCATGAAAACTGGAAAAGAAGAGTGGATCAATAGAATACTCATAGATTAATCAATAGCACATCAAGGTAGAAACAGAAATTAATTGTTCAGAATAATAATAATAGTTTGAAAGTGAAAGAAATATATAGCCAACTTCCCCATAACAATTTAAGCTTTTGGGAAAACTGGTTGCTCATAAAAACCAATACTACATAAGCCAATGTTCCTGAAATTAGATAAATTTTAATAACATAATTGTGGAACAAATATTCCCTAGGTTAACCTGATGCTCTACCAATCTGCAGTACCAGTATCTGATGTTTATTGGATATCCCGATTCTTCTGACCCAATACAACTCAGTTTGAAGCCCACTTGAAGACCATCTCAAACATCTTCACCCCACCCCAAATCCCTACCATATAATAACTAGTGCAAAGGAAAGAGTGTCCTGTATTTACGCTACATAGACCAAGCAAGATTCAGGTCATGGCAAGACATAAACATCATGCTGCAATTAATTACCTTTCGAGTGCCTGATTTTTCCTCAATTCCTTCCGAGAGAAATTCAGATGCCATGCAAGATTGCATGGATACCAAGGCAAGGGAGCTATAGCATCTTCTCCATGCTCATTACTGACCTTTGCAGTGATTTTTTAATTGTAAATTAGAAAATGTCAAGGATTGAGTAAGGAGAAAATCATAGACGACAAAGAAAAGGCTACCTCACTCTCCAAAGATCGCCTAAATTCATTTTCCAACTTTGAGCAGATATCTTTATAAAACTGGCAACTGAAAAGGACAGTAGAAATGTAAACCTTCAGCTTACATGGTAAGCACTAGTAAAAGATGAATTATTGTATTCATGTATCAAATATGCAAAAGTAAATCTATCCTTTGTGAGAATAGCATGATATTGCTTAATGGAATAAACTTTTGCAGTAACTACACTGAAAGGTTTGCTAAATGGCACACTTGAAGCTACCCTGAAACTGCATGAGTCTTATAACAAGTGACAATTAATTGGATGGTTTACATGCATTCCTTAGGCAATTCAGAAGTACAGGTTCCGTACTGGACTACCAAAAAGCGCAGACTGCAAATAAACTATCTAATAAAAACCTTGCACATGACTACTTGAATGGCAGATTAACCAGATATACAAGTCATGGAGCAACCAGCCTTTGATACATGATAACGAAAGGCTATGGGAGCAGAACGAGAAGAAGAGATGGGCATCACGTCCAAGAGAACATGAATGTTGTTGATGACAGTGGTCCATGTGGAGTTACTCAAGCCAAGGAGTTGGATAACTAAATGAAGACCTCAGTGGCAATTCATGAGTCCACTTCAGAGTAACCCGCATTACCAGGCATTGATCCGAAAGGCCACTGGTAACGGTTTCCGCAGGACGTTCATGAAGGCATCCCACTCCTCCTTGCGGACAATTTGCTGAACCTGCCCAAACAAACAAAAATGCAAGTGCGATCACACACACTGACACACATCCAGAAGAACAGGGTCCTGAAATCATGTCATTTTCTACGCAACAAATACGAAGACTAAACTCCCCTAGTGTAAGAGTACATAATGGTAATTAGTTAAACCGCAGACCTAGGATACAGAAAGATTGTTCATATATGAACAACATTTGTCATTACTGCAGCAACAGAAAAGTTCCAATCTCAACAAACAAGCTGTCACCCCAGAGACTGCAGCCTGATTTCACTTCAAATCGCGCCAGCCAATGTGATAGATAGGAAAGAAGCTATGTGAAATCGAAATGGGCACCACACCTTATAGTACTCTTCGAAGGCAGCGTTCTCGAGTACCGGCGGCTGCCGCGAGGGTTTGGCCTCACCGCTGGTGGCGGTGCCGGCAGCGGCAGCGGGAGGGTCAGGAGGATGGGTCCAGGGACTGTGCCTCCAGAGGCTCTCGAGCGCCTGCGCGAACTGGCCGCACGGCGCGCGGCCGCGCCTCCTTTCGCTGCCCCCGACGCATCGCCCCCGCTGGCCGCCGGCGACGATGCGGTGGTGGAGCGAGACGGGGGTCCTCGCGGCTAGCATGCCAGCATTTCACTTCATTTGTGGATGGCCGCTCTGGCGGGGTGGGGGACGTGGGGTGAGGTGGGTGGATTAGGATGACGTCAAACGTGCAGTGCAGTGCAGTTTGCAAAGATGCACAGCTCGTAGTATAAACCTTGGTTTTGATTTAACACGAGCTGATCCTAATTTCAACCGATTATCAACTTCCGTAACTGCATAAAACCTACCAGATAGATTGCAATTCTCAAAAGGGAAATTTCAAACAACTGCTTTACGAGTAGGAGAGCAGGTGAAGGTAACTTGCATTTTTATTTATGTAACACCGCAAATCAAAAGGTTGTCTTGTTTACCAGTACATGACAGCAAAATTTGACACAAGAAAACCGAAGGACTAGTCCTTGTCAGTGAACTTATCACAGTTCACAGACGAATGGAACCCAGCTGGTTCGTGTACAAAGGCGACGAGGCAATCCTCCTTTTCCTAAGGCGCTCCGCGATAATGAATGCCATCTCCAGAGACTGTGAGGCGTTGAGCCTTGGGTCGCAGTGCGTGTGGTAGCGTGAGCCCAGATCATCAAATGTCACGGTACGTGACCCTCCAATGCACTCTGTAACATTTTGCCCAGTCATCTCTAGATGCACTCCTCCAGGGTGGCTCCCTTCTTGTTCGTGGACATCAAAGAACGCACGCACCTCGGCCTGGTTTGAACAACATAGCATAGCCATCAGAAATAGTTCATTTACTTACCAAGCACTAAGTGATAGCAATTATTCAGCACTAATTAAGGCGATTTTATTCTCCAGTATGACATTGGATGCATAGAAATTATTCAGCACTCTTATCACCGACCAGGCACTATGTAATAGCAACAAGCCAACAACCAACAACCTTTTATCCTAATGTGTGGCTGCTGACTGACAAGGATGGTAAAATAGATAGTTGGAAGGACCAAACCACTACATCCGACCAGAATTTATAAAGATAATGGGGCTGGAATATTCGAGGAATATCCAAAAGATCAATGAGAAAGCTAAATTTCTTTATCAATCACTCTCAACCTTTTCAAGCAATTTTCACTTCAATTGGATGGTCTCATGGATATATTATACTATTTACTCTAGAGACCAAAACACTCAGTATGACTGAAACGATCAGTATAGTGAAGCTATATACCCTGTCCCTTGTAAACTCACACTTGCACACTGCATAGACAAACTGGCCCCACAAAGAGATAATGGACCGGTCACTATTCACTCGAAAAGAATACAGACCATTGACAAAAACACAAGCAAATAGCCCAACATGGAGATAAGATAGCAAGCAAAGAGAATTACCAAAATTCTGTCAAATGAGCGGGTTTTGAGTCCGCAAGGGGCCTTCATGGTGTTCCCATGCATTGGGTCAGTGACCCATGTTACTATCTGGCCGGCCCCACGGACGGCGCGTATCAGGTGTGGAAGTTTCACCCTCATGTTTTCAGGTCCCATTCTTGCGATGATGGTTATTCTCCCAGCCCTGTTTTCGGGATTCAATATATCAATCAACCGCACAAGTTCTGCTGGGTCCATCTTGTCACTAACCTGTATCACAATGGATGAGGAGAAATTTCTCAGAAAATGCCTAAACCTTAAGCTTTTCAATTTTCAAATGCAGAGGTCAAACAGGAGTTGCTAGATGTTGAGTATTATATTTACCTTGATACCAAGAGGGTTGGCGATGCCTCGAAGGAACTCCACATGAGCACCATCAAGCTGGCGAGTGCGCTCTCCAACCCATAGGAAGTGAGCAGAGCAATCATAATAGAGGCCACTGGTGGAGTCTTCACGGGTGAGCGCTTGCTCATAAGGCAGAAGAAGGCACTCATGTGACGTCCAGAATTCTGTTGTCGTCATTATAGGGTGATCTAAAGTGAGTCCAGCAGCTGACATGAACCCCAAAGCTTCGTCAACTCGGTGAGCCAATTCCATGTACCTACACCATTTCCCTCATGTAAACCATGAATTGGCACAATTGAATAGCTCTGGAGTGTTATTAAGTTGCAGTCACTTCGTGCAAAGCAGGTTCCTCTAGATTCAAAAGGGAAAAAAAACATTTCCATTTTTTTGTGTAAACAAATAGCTAATCACTAAGACCATCAAGTGAACTTAAAATGCATACACCTTACCATGAATTGCAATATTAAAGAAATAAGTGCATGAATCAATGGGCATGAAGGTTAACCATCATTGATTCAAGATAACCCACCTATCCCCTTGTTCACTATGCTCTGTGAAATCAAGGTTCCATTGTGTTACCCTCTGCATTGCAGCATAACCTCCAGTTGCGAACGCCCGCAGCAGATTCAGCGTTGCTGCAGACTGTGAGTAGGCACTTATCATGCGGTGTGGATCTGGCAATCTTGACTTCTCATCAAATGCATCCCCATTGATATTGTCCCCTCTATAGCTTGGCAACTTCACTCCATCCCGCTCCTCAAAACCATCTGATCTTGGCTTTGCAAACTGACCTGCCATTCTTCCCACCTAAACATCCATTTGTATATTATTATTATTATTATTATTATTATAGTAAATACAAAGTTATCTGAAGCATGAGTTAGAAATACAACCAACGCTGTTCAATTCTATATCCTATTTCCTCGTGTCAAAAGAGAAATGCATACCATACATTTGAAACATGCAGTGCTGTATTAATAAGATTAATTAAAAGATATAGCATGTACAGTTGTTGTCCTTCCATCAATCATATTCGTACCCCCATTTTTAACGACAAATAATTCAATCAATCATACATTTAACTTAAGCTGAAAAGGCGGACGCTAGATGTCTAAATAATTTGATCGATCGATCAACAGCACTAAAGGTCTGAGGCGATTTTATTTATATACTACCTTGACGACAGGCATCTGGCCTCCGAACATGAGCACAACAGACATTTGCAGGAGGACGCGAAAGGTGTCCCTAATATTGTTGGCGTTGAACTCCTTGAAGCTCTCAGCGCAGTCACCGCCCTGGAGGAGGAAAGCTCTGCCGACGGCGGCCTCCGCGAGGCGCTCCTCGAGGGTGCGCGCCTCGCCGGCAAACACGATGGGCGGGAACGCCTCCACCGTCCGCAGCACCTCGTTCAGGTCCGCCTTGTCCGGGTATTCGGGCTGCTGCAGCGCCGGGCGGCCCCGCCAGCTGCCGACGGACCACTGGCTCGGGGGCCGCGGCGCCGCGCGGACGGCGCGGGCGCGGAGGAGCGCCCCGCGGCCGGGCCGGCCCCGCCCCTGCCCCCGGCACGGCGAGGGGAGGGCCGGGTTAGGCGGCAGCGCGGGGGTTGATGGCGCGAGTGGCATTTTTGGGAATGCGGCGGTAGGGTTTTTCGGCTACGGATCGGATAGACGAGGGGACACGGCGGAATGGCCGAAGTGAGTGCCGGAGGAAGCTTCTAGCCCGCACGCTGCTAGAGTCCGGAGGTGGTCGTGCTGCGTGCTCCGTAGGACGGTCGGGGTGCCCTTTTTCGGCTTGGGCCATGTTTAGTTCAGCCTGAAAACCAAAAAGTTTTCAAGATTTCCCGTCACATCGAATTTTGTGGCACATGCATGAAACATTAAATATATACGAAAATAAAAACTAATTACACAGTTTAGTTGTAAATCATGAGACGAATCTTTTGATCCTAGTTAGTCCATAATTGGATAATATTTGTCACAAACAAATGAAAGTGCTACAGTACCGAAAAGTTTTCACTTTTCGGAACTAAACAAGGCGGTATGTATCTTGCCAGTCATCACGGATAACGAAAGCTTTTTGTGAGCAGTAGTGGTCGTAGGCAATGACATATATAAAGTACGTTGATGATTTCATCCCCATGAAATAAAACTATGTCCCTCGTCATCTCTCTTTATTAATATATAGTGTCACCTCTCTTTATTAATATAGTATCACGTCAGCATATTTAATATTTATGAAATTTCTATAAAAATCTCCATTAAAACTGACCTTACAATCACGATATACACATTTTGATTACATAATAAGGGGTAATTTTGGTTATATAGTTGCTTGAGATTTTGGTTGGCTATGGGCCATAAACACCATCAGGTCCGTGCCCAAGGGCGTGCGAACTGTACTCGTACAGGGCTCTCCAATTTTGAGGGCCTCAAAAACTAACCTAGCGGTAGAATCTCCTATGTATTTGAGTGAAGTCAGAGCGGTTCGAGTCCGCGCGGCACACGCGTCTCCGTGGCCCCTCATGGTGACTTGGCATGTATGGCGGCGCATCGCATTTTTGGCTGAGTCCCAACGCCCCCACGATGTTTCATGTTCTCTCGTTCTCCCGTGTATTCATCTATGTTTATCTCGTCTCCGTCGGGCGCTAACGAGTGAAAGCCAATAACAAGCACGACAGGAACGACGGAAGAGGAGGCGAGAGGCGAAGATCCCTGCAGGAGTGCGAGCAGGTATTAGTTTGTTTTTAAAATTCGATCTATATTATACTATTTAAATCCTTCGTATTGTATGAAAGCCTATAAGTGCTTGTATAATTTTAATTTTATTCTTTTCTCTTTTAAAACCATATCTTCTACAAATCAATTTAGAAAATATGAATTCGGTTTCCAAAGGCGTATATACATTATTTTGGCTATATTTAGTACTGAGTAGTACTTTGGTTCATGCCTCGCTTAGAGCCTCGTACAGGGCCTATAAATCTGACGGCACGGCCCTGAACACCATCCCCATATGTGGGAAAAATCTAAGATCTTGTGCTTAGTAAGTGCAATGTGCACCTCTAAAAGATCCAAATGGCTAGAGAGGGAGTGAATAGCCTATTTAAATTTTCCTACAAACTCAACTAGACAAGTTGGTTAGTAAAACAAATAGCGAAGCTATTCTAGCACTAGCTCAACTAAGCTATGCAATCCACCTAAAGTCTAGTACAAGGCTAAACACTAAGGTACAACAACAAGGCACAATTAAGGCTAGCTACACTCCTAAACAAGAACTAAACTACACAAGCTAAAGAACTAGCAAGGTAAACAAGAAAGTAAAGGAGTGAGGAGTGATTGTTATACCAACGTTGTAGAGTAGATATATAACCAATCTATCAATCTCAATCACAACCTTAAGAGAATCCTCGGCAAGAGATGACACAAGATTTTTTACTGAAGTTCACTTGCTTCCGACAAGCTAGTCCTCGTTGTGGCGATACACCCACTTGATGGATCACGAGCTAATTGGTAATCTAAAGCCAAACCCACAGCGGGTGCCACACATCCACTCACAAGATGGGGATCCTCCAAGCCACGAGCAATCCATTAGAGTAGCCAATTGCGATCTCCCACGGGAAAGACTCAAGAACCCCTCACAAATTACTTGATGAGGCTCGAAACAATCTCCAATCACGAGCTCAACACCACCGCTGCTCCAAGCCATCTAGGGCGTCGGGAAACACCCAAAAATAATAAGAAATTCGCAGCAAACTCAAGGATCAAGTGCCACTAGATGCAACTCTCAATGCAATGCACTTGAATCTCACTCAATCTCACTAGGATTAGCAATCAAGCAAGGAGATGAGTGGAGGGAGTGTTCCCTAGCTCAATGTATGACTCAAGTAATCAAATGGGCAAGAGATAACCTCCCAAAATCGGCCACCTCTTATTTATAAGCCCCTCAAAGAGATAGAGCCATTCACTGGGCAAATTTCGAGGGCACCGGACGCTCAGCAGGGTACCACCGGACGCTCGACCCCCTGCATCCGGTGCTTAGGAGTCAGCCACGTGTCCACCTTTGAATCTTGCGCGTCAAACTTTAACGGTCACCTGCGAACCACCGGACGTGACAAAGTGAGCACCGGACGCGTCCGGTACTCACCGGTCACGTGTGCAGAGAGGTCTGCAACCACACGACCTCACCAGACTCGGAGCACCGGACGCATCCAGTGCTCACCGGACCCATGCGCAGAGAGAGTCGCAAAACACCCGCACACCAGACGCTGAGCACCAGACCCACTCCGATGCGTCCGGTGCTTTGTCAGAAACCCTCATAGAATTTAAGGCTAACCCTAACAGCCACCGGACGCACACACAGCCGACCAGAGTGTCTGGTGCGCTCTGCTGCTCAGGCCAGATTCTGACAGCTCATCGGACGCTGAGGCCAACGTCCGGTGCCTCCACACCCTGTGTCCGGTGAGTGTGAGAAACACTCCCGTGACTTCACCAAATTTACCACTGGTGCAATAGAAAATATACACTTAATTTTCTTTAAAACGCCGAATTCCGCCGAGAGGAACCCACACCCCTCTCAACCCTAAAAACTCCACCTCCTTTGTAAATGTGCTAACACCAACAAGTGTCCACCACCAAAGTGCATGTGTGTTAGCTTTTCACAAACATTTTCATCAAAGGAGTTAAGTTAGCACTTTACTAGATCTTAATGTATATGCTCAAGACATGAACCTAGTGGCACTTGATTCGAGAGATGACCGTGATTTCCCCTCTTGATAGTCGGCTATCTATCCTAAATCCGGTCAATCACTTCTCTACTCATCTTAGACAGGCAAGAGTAAAACTCTATGTTTATACCTTTGCCTTAATCACTTTGCTCCTCGTCTATCACCATGATCTCCACTTCATGCTTCATCCCTTTGTGATCATGTGGTCATCTTTCTATGTCGCTATGCACTTTCATCACATGTGTTGCTATGCCTAACTCAAATCACTTAAACACAAGGCATTAGCAACTTGGTGTCATTAATTACCAAAACCAAACTTAGGCTTTCAATCTCGTGGATATGAAGCTTTTTTCTTTTATGCACTTGGAGTCTTATTCACATAAACCTTTCTCATTACTATCAACCAACTCACACAATTGCTTTAAATTCTACCTCTCACCTATCCACACCATGAGTGCACCAACTTGGACGATGAGCAAGACAGTGTTGCTATTGTTTGCTTCCACTCAATCATCAAAGTTACACGTCAATAGATGGCGGCCATCATTTCCTAGTGGTGGCCGACCCCTCTCCCCCGTGCCGCTCTCCCCAACTAGCTCTGCTCTCGGCCTCCCCACCGCCCAAAGCTCGACCCCCTCCTCCGCAGCTGGCATGCTCATCGGAGCTGAAGGGGATGGGTCCCACCTCTCATACCCAAAGTTATAGATCTTTAGTATTAGCTTAGAGTGTGTCGGTATGGCTCTCGTACATCAATGTGTTTCAAGCTCCTTAGGTTTCATCGGCCTTGTTGTCGTAATTGTCGGTCCTGTTATTGTTGCTATTGTCGATTGTCGTTGTCCTCAGGTTAAAATAAATAAAATAAAAGTCTGTTCCCTCCTTCCTTCGACCGAGTCATATTGGTAGAGCTCAAACCCTCGCGTTAGGGCGACGACAGTGACCTGTTGCTATGCGGCCAGTGCTACCACTTGCAGCTGGTCTGCAGATGCTCACGTGCTTGCGTCCTCACTCTTGCTTCCTTATCCACAAGGCCTGTCTACGAGCTCTAGCCGATGGCATTGGCGGTTGCGGCATTCTGGCCCAATGCCTGCTCTCATAGTGACCGCGATTGACTGCATCTCTTAGGCGGTGGAGGTTGCGTCGACCCCCGAGCTGCCCATGGGGTCCCTAGTGACGGTGTCATACGCCACTACAGAGTCGTGGATGCGCCTCATCTATGGCTTATTCGTCTCCTCCAATTCATTTGGTGCAGATGGGGCTGGTCCGTTGTGTTGTGGGGTCCAGCTTCTACATGCTCGGCCCCGCCAGTGCTATGTGCCTCCCATGTAGTAGGCTGTGATGTCCCGGTTCGATGCATTTCGGTGGCACACGTATGACATCCATCTCTTTTTCGAGCCCGCGTGTCCGGTGGATTCAGCAGACACAACATGTCTATTTTGTTTGTCAATCTATTTTTTATATTTTATACAGACATAGAAGCGGTAAAGTAGTTACCGATGTTCGGATTGACCGCCAATGTCAGTTGAAGCAGGTCCTTAGATTTGGCATCGGTAGTTGTGGATCCATTTTTCTTGCGCCCGGTGAAGCCTACATCCTATCTACGGCTCAAGACTATCTATCCTTAAAGACATTAGCCGATTAGATAGCCGAGGGGGAGCGTTGGCTGTGCTATCGGAGTGCGAGAATGAGGAACCTCGATGTTTGTATCGTGGCCACTTCTCGTGGCCCTGTGGCCTCGACGGAAGCATCACCTATGCCTATAAAAGCAGATCAACAGTGTTTTTACTAGCATGTGCTCTATAATCTAGGAACTCTTTTTCCACACTAGCGTAGTGCGCTTTAGTGATATATATTAAAAGTTGTAAAAAAAGTTAGACATCAATATTGGTACCGATGGTGAACTCAAGGATTTTTCTCTATGGTATATCGAACCAAAACTTTTATGTATGATTTGGGAAAATCCGTTTAGGAATTCGGTAGATAGTTATAAAAAATTATCTAAAATTCAGTATATAGATTTTAGTAACATAATTAAGTCTTGAAAACAACAATTAAGTTTAACCTTGCATAACCACAATACAACTCTACACATACAGTAAGCAATGCATCAATGATCAACCTATCACTCTATTAAAACACAATCAACCATCAATCAAACTAAGTCGCGACTAAATCTATCTACATCTAGACACCTAGTTATCTACAGTCACCTATGAGATAGGGTTTGCATATCTTGGAGGGTTGTCGAGTTAGGGGGATACGATCTATGAAGTCCACTTGTCACTGGTCCACCGTTAAGGTTCAATATGAAAATAGGGTCGCATGCCAAGCACGCAATGGGATTTGGAAAAAGGGTAGGTAGAGGGTCCTGTATGGTCGGCTCTTTGATTTGGGTAGGTGGTTGACTTGTAGTCTGTGGATGACAAGAGGTAGTTTTGTCATCACTGCTGACCTAAACATGGCATAAGACGGTGATGATAGAGAGCGCTAGTTCTCTCTTGTCCATCAACCTATGTTATGTCCGGGTTAACGGTAATGACAAAACTGATAAGAATAATTGAAACGCACTTCACATAACTGCATGACATGGAGTGCATGCTCTTTATTACAATTGATGTCATTACTTGAGTGTTGGAACGTTGAAATTGTGTAGAGTTTTTATGGAATCAACTTATTTTTATAGAAAAACCATAAGAAAAAAATATTTTTGCGTTCCAAAGGTCTCTCTCTAAGGCTTTGTTTAGTTCGCAAAAATTTTCAAGATTTTCCGTCACATCGAATCTTTGGTCGTATGCATGGAGCATTAAATATAGATGAAAATAAAAACTAATTGCACAGTTTACTTGTAATTTGTGAGATGAATCTTTTAAGCCTAGTTACTCTTTGTTTAGACAATGTTTGTCAAATAAAAACGAAAGTGCTACAGTAGCTAAAAACAAAAAATTTGCTAAGCCCCCTAGGCGGCTAGGCCAGTGGCATTCAATAATAATGTGTTGCAGCATGTGCTATCTGCATCATCTAAGGCCTTGTTTAGTTCCGAAAAGATTTCAGATTTTGGTACTGTAGTATTTTTATGTATTTATGGCAAATATTGTCCAATTATTAGGCTCAAAAAATTAGTTTCGTAAATTACAGATAATCTGTGCAATTATTTTTGTTTTTCTTCTATATTTAGTGCTTTATGCATGTGCTACAAGATTTGATGTGACGGGGAATTTTGAAAAGTTTTTTGAATTTCGGGTGAACTAAACAAGGCCTAAATGTGCTTTGAGATTTATGGTGTTAAATAAATACTTCACACTCTCTCTCCTCACTGTTTTACACTATTGATTTTAAATTGCACAGATTTTGATGTGTTGTTGGACGTTATAGATATTGCCTGCCAAAAATGTAAAAGCAAAAACTGCCAACACCGGCCTTCTATCGTTTCAGAGTGGACCATTGCATTGCGCACACGTCGTGCTAAATTCGCTCGCGCCAGCCGAACCCCGGTGAGGTGAGGTGAGGTGAGGCGTGGCGCGGAGGCGGTGACCGCTCCGCTCCGGCAGAGGCAGAGCGCCGCAAGGGCCAAGGCCAGCCAACGTGCCAAACCAACGCGAGTTCGCCGCTGCCCGAGCCCCCTTTGCGTGGGAGTGGGAACGAAGCGGAGCGAGCCGCTCCGGGCTCGCGGGCCTGAAGACCTGGCCCTGCCCCACGCCTGGCTCCACCAGTCAGCCGCGGCGCTGGCGATACACAGCACAGCGGCGACCGCGCGAGGGAGGGGAGGGACCGCCTCTCTAGGGCTAGCGGAGCGCGCGGCACTGGCCGTGGCAGCCACCGCGCCGCTCGCGTCCACGTGAATCGCACCGCCACCACCACCCGCCGCGGCCCGCCCGGGCGATGGCACAGCCAGCCAGCCCCCACCCAGAAAAAACCCAACCGCCCACCACCCATACCCAGCGCCCGCCTTATCCTCCTCCACCGCCGCCCCCCCCCCCCCCCCCCCCCCCCCCCCCCCCCCCCCCCCCCCCCCCCCCCCCCCCCCACCCCCCCC
>Ga0182004_10000707_pt1 | contig 21877 bp, 19 predicted proteins | sample Sormic07211540_1_FD_120479 | JGI IMG/M metagenome (GOLD analysis project Ga0182004, IMG submission 120479) | Endophyte microbial communities from Sorghum bicolor roots, Mead, Nebraska, USA - 072115-40_1 MetaG | ecosystem: Host-associated > Plants > Roots > Unclassified | place: USA: Nebraska...
GAAAAGAGTAACAACATCTATAATATAAAATACACATTATATGAAAATATATTTTATGATGAATCTAATAATACTAATTTGATACTATAAATCTTAGCATTTTTTTCTAGAAATTTGGTCAAAATTTAAAAAGTCTGACTTAGGACAACTCTAGAAATTGATTCTTTCATGGACGGAGGGAGGGAGTACATGTAGTACTTCTGCCTTTTTCACTGGGATCAGCCTTGCATTGGCCGTGGCCTGGCCTGCAGCTAGCAGGCCCTGGGGAATTCAATGAAGTGACGAGATCCGTACTTCGTCTAACCGCTACCTGCTGGCTACAGAACAGGACAGTAGTAGTAAAAGTTCAGTTCCGTCACCGTCAGTAATCGGGTCCTTCGGACCAGGGCGCACATCCATGTTCACTCGCACAGTAGAAGCGGAACCGAGGAACGACATGGCCACGTTGCCGCGATTGAATGCGCGCGCGGCGGCTCCCAGAGCTTCCGTTTCCAACTCCGCTTGATCGATGATGGAGCGCCCGGCCCACAATGGACACCGCGCTGCATGCGACCTTCCCATATGCAGGCAGCAGGCGAGTGTCGTCCACTCCTCTCCATCCCTGCTGCGCTGCCACCGCGTTGGGCCGGAGTTGCCGTTCTCGCCTATATATACTGCCGCGTGACTCGCGTGTCGTCGTTCTTCAGGGACGACGGAGCAGTTCTGTGAGTGACAAGTCGCGCGCGGCGGCCAGCACGATCTCCCCTCTACCTCTAGGCCTCTAGCTATAGCATTGGCGCGCGACGCGCGGGGCCATGGAGGTGAGGCGGCTGCTGTGCGTGGTGGCGGTGGTGGTGAGCTGTTGGGCGCTGGCGGCGCCGGTGGCGCGGTGCGACCCGCAGGTGCCGTGCTACTTCATCTTCGGCGACTCGCTGGTGGACAACGGCAACAACAACTACATCGTGTCGCTGGCGCGAGCAAACTACCCGCCCTACGGCATCGACTTCGCCGGCGGGCCGTCGGGGCGCTTCACCAACGGGCTCACCACCGTTGATGTCATCGGTAAGCTTCCAGCTACACGACCGCGGCGGCTTGGCCGGCGGTACGGTGTGGTCACACGCTCAGGTCGAGGTCGATCGAGCAGGCTAGCTCTATCGTCGTAGCCGGTGATCGACGTGATCGATGTTTTATGGTCGTCATGCACGTACGTATACATGTCTGGGTGATAACATGCAACCTGACAAGACATGCTGCGTGAGGGCGCGCGGCTGACAAATCCAAACAATGACGGATGGGAGTTTCGTAGCTGTAGTTGTTGAACAAGGAAGAGGCCAAAGAGCCGACGAGGTATAGTCTAGTCCAGTACTACAGTCCACACTACTAGCTGATCGCTCCTCAGTCATCCAACTTGCCAATGTACTGTAGCAGCGTGAAAGAAGGTGCGCTCGGTCGATGACTCTTACCGGAATTTAATACGTACACTAGGGTGGATAGAGATATGCGGCTGTAGCTAGATCTGTATAGGATGGATGAAGATGGCTAGGCACCGCCTACGTTCAATTATGGTTGCTACTAGTATAAAACTTTGCACGAGTCACTCGTGCCAGAGCTCCTGAAGCAGACACCCATGCCATGCATCCATATTGAGCGTCCATGTGTGTGTTTTTCTTTCCTTTTTTGGATGAATTGCTATTATGTGTTTAATTCCTTTGCAATAAATTGCACAGCTCAACTTCTGGGGTTCGACAACTTCATCCCGCCGTTCGCCGCAACGAGCGGGGACCAGCTCCTCGGCGGCGCCAACTTCGCCTCCGCCGCCGCCGGCATCCGCGCCGAGACCGGCCAGCAGCTGGTATGCATGCTTGCTAGCTAGCGAATCCAATGCGTGAGTGAAGAGCTAGAAAACCGGCCCAAACAAGGCAACAACCACTAATAAACACGACGCACACATATGGTACGTACGGTGCAGGGCGGGCGGATCCCGTTCGCGGGGCAGGTGCAGAACTACCAGACGGCGGTGCAGACGCTGGTGAGCATCCTGGGCGACCAGGACACGGCGTCGGACCACCTGAGCCGGTGCATCTTCAGCATCGGCATGGGCAGCAACGACTACCTCAACAACTACTTCATGCCGGCCTTCTACAACACGGGCAGCCGGTACACGCCCGAGCAGTACGCCGACTCGCTCATCGCCGACTACCGCCGCTACCTGCAGACGCTCTACAGCTACGGCGCGCGCAAGGTGGTCATGATCGGCGTCGGCCAGGTCGGGTGCGCCCCCAACGAGCTCGCGCGCTACAGCGCCGACGGCGTCACCTGCGTCGACCGCATCGACGACGCCATCCAGATGTTCAACCGCCGCCTCGTCGGCCTCGTCGACGAGTTCAACGCGCTGCCTGGAGCACACTTCACCTTCATCAACGCATACAACATCTTCGACGACATCCTCGCCAACGCCGCCTCCTACGGTAATTAATTAGTAGTAACTAGTAAATACATAGTAACACACAGTCTGTCAGTGAAATTACTGGACCCGATCGACGATCGTCATATCGATCACCACCCGTGCGTGCATGGCGTACAAATGCAGGGTTCACGGTGACCAACGCCGGGTGCTGCGGGGTGGGCAGGAACAACGGGCAGGTGACGTGCCTGCCGTACCAGGCGCCGTGCGCCAACAGGGACCAGCACATCTTCTGGGACGCGTTCCACCCGTCGGAGGCGGCCAACATCATCGTCGGACGCCGGTCGTACCGCGCCGAGTCACCCAACGACGTCTACCCGATGGACATCAGCACGCTCGCCTCCATCTGATCTCATCTCATCCGTCCAAATTATAACAGCAGTTTCAGTTCATTCCCCTAATATAGTCCACCGTACTCACCAATGCAAAGGGTGCAAACGGGGCTCGAATATTCTTTACTGTACAAGCTCGTATATCTGTAATTTTTGCAACTCATACTTTGGTATATTTGCAGCGGATACTTAGAAAAAAATAATTGATTCACTTTTTTTTTCGATTTTATGCTCATCATGCATGCATGCCTGAATTGGCAAAAGATCAAAACAGGCACAATTCTCACATGTTCTGTAACTTAACTAGACAGATAAATTTGTTGTGTGGTTGCATTCCGACAGACGTAGTTAACTCATAAGATTTCACAAGTACACCACCAAATTTGCAGCTTCATTCAAACCATGCATGCTCTCATGGACTCATGGCATCTTTTCTTGAACTGTTGGCAAGCCCGATGTAATAATGATCAAACACACACGCATACCATGTCTGCACAAATAATTACACAATGCAAACCGATAGAATTACACCCATCCACATCCACGGCAGGCATCAGACTGCTTCGGTTTTCACCCGAAACAATTCAGATTGCTTCATCTGAAACTATGAATCGAATCCCTTCAGTTCAGCGCACGCTAAGCTAGGTCCTCTTGGCTTCCTCTTCAGCCTGCAGCAGTTTCAGATGCTTCTCCGTCAGGGGTGAAAAAGAAAAGACAACCAAGGCGATCCAAAATCATCACCGAAACTCTCTGTAAAAACGAAATGAACCCTGGGCAGTGGGCAGCTGAGATGAAGAAAGAAGAACTCACAGCTCGGATGATCTTGTCAAGGGCGTCGGGCCCGTGGGTCTCGATGAAGCGCTCGACGGACTTGCGCGCGTCGAGGCTCATCATCTGCAGCACCCGGCGCTGGCGCTCGTTGTAGATGGGGCTCACGTAGTTGCCGATCTTGAAGTAGCGCCGGACGTGCGCTTCGTAGATGTAGGCCGCACCGTTGAAGATGGGCAGCACCAGCCAGCAGCAGAAGAGCAGCTTCATGTACGGCCACAGGGGAAACCTGACAAAAGAAAAGAACCGCCGCGCGCCGAAGGTGAATTCTTTGTTCTTGGGGGCTCAGGCAGGCGCTCAGCGTTTGGTGTGGCCACCGGAAGAATTGTTAAAATTTACCACTGCAGCACTTTCCAGCATGAGAGCTCGAAGAGGGTGATCAGGGAGTACAGGACCCAGTAGGTGAGCCACTGCTGATCGTCCAGGGAAGAAGGGCTCTCTATGGCGCGCATGGACGCGTACCTGTTAATTTTGAAGAAGAAAAAAACTCTATTAGCATTCAGCACACGGTCGTGGTGATTGTGTCTGAAGAACTGAAGGAGTGGATTGTTACTTACAGAGGATAAAGCAGCATGATCCCTGGCCTATCCGGTGCAAAAAAAGGAATTATGGAAATGGTCAGAGTTCATGGATCAAAGAACAGAACAAGGCTAAAAGGCTTTGGGACAGCCATTGGCATGTAGAGCTTACCCGACAAGGGCGTCCAGATTTCTAGCAAGGGTACCAAGAACACCCATGATCTGTTGTCGACCAGATTGCTCTAAGGTTTCTTGATCTCCTCGTTTTGAGATTCTTACTTCGAGAAGCTTGGCCTGACGTTCTTGATCTCCTTCCCGTTGTGTAGATGACAAGGGATGCGCAGATGGATTTATACTTCTGTGAAGGTTGTTTAATATTGTGGGGATTAAAGGAGAGGAGGAAGAAAGGCATCCGTGCTGATACCATGCAAAGTCTTCTTTACTCTTGGTCCAAGGAAAGTAAGAACATTGCAGTAGGAAAGGTCTGAAGCAACTGCGTGCATCACCAGTAACCTTTTTCCTAGGTTGTAGGATCAGAGGGCTCCCAACAGTGAAAAAGTTTTTTAGTGGGAATCAAGGAGCCAGCAGCTGATTACCATAAAGGCCAAGACTGATGAATCTGGCAAAAGGACCATTTCATTCTGAATGTTCCCTTCGACATATCTTTCAAATGTAAGAAAGCCAAAAAAGGTGAAACATGCAGCTTTGTAACAGCAGTGACTAATAATTGCAAATCAATGAGGTGCAGCATCCGAAAGTTTGCATGATGGTTTCCAGAAGCTGACTGAAAGTAAATTTTATGCTTTACTTTCGAGCTTAAATAATACAGTACACCGTCTGTGAAATTGAACTGCTGCCCATCAAGTGGGTTCATAGCAAATACTGCTTAGTCTTAGAAATTGAATGCCCACAAAACACTCAAGTAGTTACAATCTGTACAATTGAACTGTCCTCAAGCTTTTGTCAGATATGGCATGACATGTAATCAAACAATCAAATAACCTTGCACATTTGACCAGGAAAATTACAAGAATAAAGCAATCCATCAATTGCTAAACTAAAATGTTCAGAAATGTAGAGCTCTTACAAGTTTCCTGTGCCTGACTGTTTGAATACTGAAAAACTCCAGAGCTATCTTCAACAAGGACGCCTTATTATTTTTTTATTGCTTTCCACTATAATACAACCGAATTGATACCCCTATCAACCGAAAACTTGGTGGAGTATAGCAGTTTGGAATGATCATTCAGGTTTTGACCTGGCTTCAACATGGTATTAGCCCCTGCAACCAACCCAGGCCTAGACCATGTTTCAATAGGCGGAACTGGACCGGAACTGGCCCTTGGATTGTTGCTTTCATTTCTTGACGTTTGAACAGCATCCCTTGCTATTCTTTTACTAAAATCAAGTACCTGAGGACCAACTGCATCACTAAGTGACCAGCCAGGTGAATGGTTCACAATGTTTGGGCCCATAGACATTAAATCCTGTGTATCTGTAACAAGTTGTCTCTTTGCAGGTTGTTGTGAAACATTATCTGTTGCATAAGCTGTTCTGTTGCTTATTGGCTTTGCAGGTTGCTGTGAAACATTATCTGCATAAGCTGAACTATTGCTTATTGGTTCGGCAAAGCTAGCAGCCTTCCTACCATCTGCATTTGTAAGACTGCCTGCACAAGCTACTCTACCTGTGGAAACAGACTCATTAGCCAAACCAGTTGCAAGAGAAAGACTCAGTCCAGGAGAAGAGCTTCTGGACAACGAATTATCCGCACCATACTCAAAAAAGGATGTGACAGATGCAGAAGATGAGTTTGCACCAGGTATCTGGTAGGGTTGGCAAATAGACATAGAACTAGGATCATCGTAAGACAACAAAGTGGATTTCTGATACTTTTCCTTCATACTTGCAGTTAGCAATGATTTTGGAACCAGGGAAGATTGGTTCACTGCTGGACCCACAAAACACTGATCTTTCCTACTCATCTGTGCTGCCGGAGTCCACAAATGAGACTGTTGATTCTGAGGAATGCTTATCAATTGAGGTGGTTGATGTAGCTCTAGATGCCTAGTCTGAGAGTTGGTGCTGACTATAGCTGCCTTATTGAGTTCAGCTTGACGAACAAACTGATTACCAAAATTCCAAGTGCAATCTTTCACGGTTGGAGCACTATTTATTGGTTGTGGCCTTTGGTTATGGAGGCCACTGAAAGCAGTATTTTGCCCTTGCATGCTATTGTTGGGAATCCTTGCCAAAAAATCTGAAGAGTTGTTTAGATGCACTCTTGGTGTCACAGAATCCTGACAAGGGAATGATCTCTTTTGGGGTAACTGACATGAGATTGTGGATAGGCGGCTTGCTTCAATGGCAACATTGTCAGGACTCACTTGATCCATGGTCGATACATTATGATCCTTGCTATGTGAGCAAACTGAGACGGTCTTACCCATCAAACGAACTGTGGGTTGCTGCAGATGATGATCACCTTCGCCCCCATAACCATCAAGAGCTGGTTTCCCAACTTGAGAGCTGCTTAGACCTATCTGTTTCTGACCTTGCATTACATAGGTCATGCCACTCAACCACGGTTGTTTCTGATATCTTACTGCGTTCATTGACTCTGCATTACTAAACCTGTTTTCGCCTATCTTTACATTGCAGTTTGAGATCTCCATCCGTTCGAGGCCCGGTAGCTTCATAAAAGTCATTCCAATGTTAGCAGGACTGCAAATTGGATGAAGTTTTGAGTGCGAGCTACCCTGGTTATCTGTAGATAGTGCCACACATGGATCCACATGTTTCCTACTTCCATGGCACACATTAGTTCTTAAGTTACCAGGTCTGGTAGTTGGGATGCATTCCTTGGCAGGCATACTTCTGAATGAAGACATGTCATTTGAATCAACTCTTGTGCTGAAAACTGAATGTGATACTGCAGAGGGCAACGCGCTAGCTTGATATGAAAGTTGGTTGGCAGGCACGGGTAGTGCAACCGCTGCACTAGTGATATCAGTACTCTTCTTGCCCTTAACTGGTGCATCTTTATATTTAGTTTCTTCAGCTCTTGTTCTCATGGCAGGTGGACTGCTAGTAGAATTAGTACCATGTTTTTTTATTTCCTGAGAGCAGTTCTTGTTCACATCAAAACAACCCTGCAGAGGGTAACCAGAACCAGATTTTGACCTCAGAACAGAATGAGAACCTAAAGCAGACACGTCAGTAAATTTCAACTGCATATCACCAAGACCTGGTTTCACCATATTGATGTTCTTATGATTCGGCAGACCATCAATCCCAACAGTGGAAGGGTGACTCCCTGCCACATCATTGTGGGAGATGCATGCTGGCTCACTGTCTTCACTTTTCACCAAGTCTTCAAGAGGAGATGGCGTCTGAGCAGTGATGTCAGATGCATCTATCAGCTCCAAGGGTACAACTTCTGGTATAGAATCTGCTTCGGTTTGATTTGTTATAAATGATTCTTCTATAACAGTTGGAAGTTCATGAACACCAGTCCGAAACATAACCTTGGAGCTCTCTAATTCAAGGAGAGGGAGATCTCCAAAGATATCATCTTTGGGCCCTGTGGAAGTTTTCACCATTTCGTGGCCAGTGTTTGTAGGCTTATTAGTTGAACCATTGACTTCTATGACTTGCTTATTTACAGAGGAGGTCACTTCCTTTATCCCGTAGAGGTCACTATTCATTTCACTAGAAGGGTCCGTTCTCTCTCTGTGTCGCTTTTTCACGCTGTTTTCATGAGTTGGCATGCGATCACATGCCTCTTCCAGTTTCTTCCTTGGTTCAAGTACTGTACTTGTATGGACAGTAGAACTTTTATGCTTTCTCAGCATTGCCATATGCAACTTCTGTTCATGTAAACGAAATGTTGACTGAGGCTTAGCAGTTCTCTCCTGTTAATGAACATGTATTACTTACTATGAGCTGAAAATACATAGAAGGAAAATGAATATCTATGCATTTTAGTTGTAGATTGTTCAAAAACAGTTCGCAAGAATACTGTCGTGCATGCATCTCCAATACACTTTGTTACACTATCTCTAGCACAAAAGAATGAGAACAAAATTTCTTTCAGGAAATGCCTAGCTGGTGGAGAGTAGTTTAGTTCAGATAAACTGAATTATGGCTTACATCTCATCAGAGTTGTTGAACAAGATTTGGTAGATTGTACAACTGTCCTCAGCAGAGGGGGGAGGGAATCATTATTCATTAATAGGCTCAGTGTTTAAAGATGGTAAGACTCCTCCACTAGCATTCATCGATAAAGAACAAAATCCTACAGCAGGAAATTCACAAATTTTCAACCCACTGCGTTGCACTGTGCCACTATCTGGGCATCGTTCAGTACATTGCATACAACTTTGATGTTAATAAGCTCAGTGTTTAAAGACGGTACACTCCTCCACTAGCATTAATTGATCAAGAACAAAATCCTACAGCAGGAAATTCACAATTTTTCAGCCCGCTGCGTTGCACTATGCCACTATCTGGGCATTGTTCAGTACATTGCATACAGCTTCGATGTCTACATGACCAGATTTCTTGCACATTGTTGATTGTTCAGTACAATGTGCTTGTGGCTCATCCTAAACCTAAAAGTCTAAAACCTACCACTACCAGCCCACCAAGCTAAAGCACATGCACCCATGAAGCAAAGCCATACCTTGTTCGACAGAAAGGACCTAAACTGAAGCACACGCCGCCGTTTCCTGGCCCTCTCGCCCGTGGAGTTCGAGCGAGATCCCTTCCTCTTGGTCCCCTTCCGCAGCGCACTGCCGCGGACCCCGGCTGCCGCAGCCTCTCCGCCCTTGGCGCCAGCCAAAAGCCGGGCCTGCCCCGCCGCGAGCTCGTGCTTCCACCACCGTGACAGCGGCTTCGGGTCCATCGGCGGGAACCGCGGCGGCGGCGGCGGCTCCCCCTCCCCTTCGCTGCAGCCGCCGCCGACGAACGGGTAGCACTCGGCCGCGTCGACGGCCCGCATCCTCATGGCGTAACCCCTGCGCGCCATTCAGTCCAACAGGTCAGGCGCGTACGCTCGGGAACACCCCCGCTCACGTCAGAACACAGCACAGCCATGCCGAATGGTCAGAAGACGAAGCAGAAGCTGGAGCCGGGAGGGAAAGACGGAGAAGGACGCGCGCGCGCGCGCGCTTACCGTATGGAGAATGGCTCGGCGGCAGCGGGCTTGGCCATCCTGGCTCCCTCTCACCCGGGGCGCAGGCGCGCTCCGCCGGCGAGAAATGGGGATGGCGTCTGAGAGGAGTGGGGGGAGCAGTTCGAGCTGAGAAATGAGACGAGCGAGCGAAGGGAAGGGCGGAGAAGACTAGAGGAGGCGGGGCGGCGAAAGAAAAAAGAGAACAAAAAGCGAGTCGAGACAGAGAGAGAGAGGGGTGGGCGTGGGAGTGGGACAGAGGTGCAGCCAGTGAGGGACTAGGGGGTGGGTCCCGTCGCGCGGCGGATTGGACGTCAGCACGGTTCACCGGGTTCACCGGGTCGCCTGCTTTCAATTACTGCCCTGCCTCGTGAAGCGCGCGTGTTCTCGGTTCTTTGGTGGGGCTGGCCGCGTCGTGTACGCTGCGCGCTGTGGTGCCGGTGCCGCGGCGGTGGCGGTGGTGATGGTGAGTGGTGGGCGGTGGGCCGGGGAACCAAGGGGACCCGAGTACTCGACCCGTCGACCGGCCGGGTGCGCAGGCGGCCTTGCCCCGCGGGCGTCCCGCTCCCGCGTCCGCGGTTCGGGGTTTCGGCTGCCCGAGCGACCGAGACACCGAGTCGTGTCAGCCTGCTCGGCATGATGTGTAAATTTTTCAAACCGAGGATTTCCCATTTCTATTACTGTACTAAATAAGTAACGGAAATACAGCAGAGTTTTAGTTAGCTCAGGAAGCAAAAATGGGTCAGAACAAACCACCAACATTAGGCCTTGTTTAGTTCGCTAAATTTTTCAAGATTCCCCGTCACATCAAATCTTACGGCACATGTATGGAGCATTAAATATAGATGAAAACAAAAACTATTTGCACAGTTAATCTGTAAACCGCGAGATGAATCTTTTGAGTCTAGTTACTCTATAATTGGATAATGTTTGTCAAATAAAAACGAAAGTGCTACAGTGCCGTTTTTCACCATTTTTTGCGAACTGAACAAGGCCTTAGAAGACAGACAAAAGAGCGGCCGAGAACAAGCCCCACAAGACAGAAAGAAAGGCCACCAGTTTGTACAGGCTACCAAGCCACTGCTTTGAGACTATCAACGAGCACGCTACTACGCTAGTGACAAACAGACTGCTGAGCATAACAGCACATAAAAACCATCGCGGCTCTGAACTGGCCGGCTCTTGATCAGCGTCACCGTCCTTCCTTGAATCCGATTAGCGAACTTTGATTCTAGTCTTCCATATTGGACACTTGGTATCCATTTTTCACACCATTTCCAACATTATTGCTGGGGAAGAAGAACGTCACCGTCATTCCTTGAATCCGATTAGCAAACTTTGATTCTAGTCTTCCATATTGGCCACTTGGTATCCATTTTTCACACCATTTTCTAACATTATTGCTGGGGAAGAAGAAATATCAGTGCCCCAAACACATGGCAAAAGTAGCCCAAATCACGTTAGCAATGCAATATGGGAAGAGCAAGTGCTGCACATAAAAAGTAGCAGGAAGGTCTTCCTTCACCCGATCATGTCATGGCAGAAGAAAGAGGCTAGCAATAGTTTAACGAGAAAAAAAGGACCATTTGAGTTCATAAAGTTTATTCTGTGACCCTTCGTGCTCTATCGCTAACGCGCGACTCGTCTACGGAGTTAGCCTTATCTTTTTCTCCATCTCTAGCCTCTCTCTTCTTCTCTATCTCTAGCAAGCATTAGAAGAGACTCTGATAAGGCAGATTAGACCGACAATGGGGAGTTGGGGACAGGAGAGATGGTGGCAAGTTAGAGGCGGGAGACAAGAGAGATGATGATAAGTTAGGCTTTGTTTAAATTGGAGATGAAAAATTTTTAAATGTCACATCGGAAACTACAAGACAAATCTATTAAGCATAATTAATCTGTCATTAGCATATTATGCTACTGTAGTACTTAAGGCTAATCATAGATTAACTAGACTTAAAAGATTTGTCTCGTGATTTTCAACCAAACTGTGTAATTAATTTATTTTTTATCTACATTTAATGTTCTATATATATGTTAAAAGATTCGATGTGACGAGGAAACTAAACATGGCCTTAGAGTCGATGGTGACGCAACTGAAAACAGGCGCCGGAAGAGACGGACGAACAAGCGGGGTTAAGGCAGGGGCAACATGGCCATGGCGATGAGAGGAAGGGAAAGAAGGAGAGCGCACGACTCTACAGTGCCGTGCATCGTGGTAGGGCGCTTCACTAATAGCGTGACCCATCACGCAAAATTTGCGTCCATTCAAGAGTTGTCTAGTCAATATGGTGTTTGAATCATTATGAACGTGATTGTAAATCACAAAGGTTTATACAAGACATGTTCGTGGGCTAGACTGAGAAGTCTAGTTTAAAATTAATATTGCAATATGGTGTTTGAATCATTATGAACGTGATTGTAAATCACAAAGGTTTATACAAGACATGTTCGTGGGCTAGACTGTTCACTGATCTGAGAAGTCTAGTTTAAAATTAATATGGCTGTTTTATTATGAAAAAAAACACTACAATCTGACAAGAATACGGCTATTAAAATAAGACAAAAAATACGACTAATAAAATAAACGAACGGGACCAAAATGAACCATGAGAGGAAAGATGTTTGAATTTTGTGACATGCCTAAGATTTTCAGAACATTTTCTTCTTGAAAACTTAAAAAATATGTCACTTAAATGCCCTTGGTTAACTAAAATAGAAAGGTAAATATCTGGCAATGGATAAATGCAATTGTTAGGAGTAAGGAAAGTCTCCGACACAGATATATATTCTTTCTCCGCAACGCGGTGTTCATCCACCGTACTCCGCCTGCAAATCTGAACGGCGAGCAAAATAGCCGCCGGGGCAGCTGCCCGCACCATCGCTGCTGCCTGCTGACAATCCACCACAGCACCTCAGCCCAGTATCATACAAAACAGAACGTTAGATATTACAGTATAAAACTTTAATTAAAGTGGCATCTCTTACAGCTCCGTACTCTCCCCCTCTCTTACAGGCTATATTTTTTTTCCCCCAGGATACGCCCCTGGCTAGAACATCGATCTTTTCCTACTTCCGAACGTGTCACAACGAAAACCGGGAGCTCACGGGAAGGGCGCGTGGCGCTTCATCTCGGCGGGGACGACGTCTACGGCGAACCCCTTGCGGTGCAGCCGCCAGTAGTCGGCGTTCGGGTTGATCCACTCCGGCTCGTCCATCTCCACCCTCGCCGCCTTGAGCCCCCCCGCCGAGCTGTCGACCCTGTACCTCTCGTCACGGCCGCGCACCAGCTCGCCGCGCGCGCGGCCAGGCTCGACGGCCTGCGGCGACACCATGAGCGCCGGCGCGCCTAGCGGCAGCGCGTCGCCGCGGTCCACCTGCCAGGTGCACCAGAGCTTGCCGTACGTCTTGGCGAGGCTCGCCATCTCCGAGCTCTGCAGGGACTCCGGCACGCCGACGTCGGTCCACAGCCCGGCCTTCACCTCGTACGCGTGCGAGTGCCACAGCCTCTGCTCGTCGGGCGGCAGGCCCTCGAAGATGCTGTCCGAGACGATGTACTCCACGCCGATGAGGCGGGCCGAGGGCTTGTCGGAGTCGTAGACGGCGCACTGGAGGACGTCCTGGTTGAGCCGGGAGACGAAGTGGTGGACCTCCATCTGGCGGTGCAGGTCGTGGGCGTACAGCGCGAAGCTGCACGCGTGCTGCTTCATCTGCCGCACCGGCTTCAGCGACTGCACCAGCCGCGCGCCCGCGTCGAGGACCTGCGAGGACACCGCCGTTGGCCTGCCCGGCGGCGAGGGTTCGGCGGGGCCGCCCGACGCGGGTGTGGCGGCTGGATTCTGATCGCTAGAGGACATTTTTGCTTCGTCCCTCAACTGTGACTTCAGATCGCACGAGCACTGCGTGGTGCGTGACGGGGCCTGTGAAGGAGCCCGGTTTTATGCATGTTGGGCTGCGCGGCTCATGATACAGCCGTCTGACACGTGCCGCGCAGATGAAGAACGTGGCATCTCGCATGCAACTAAAACCTCCCAGATGGCCGAGTTGATTGCCACCAGCCCACACAGTGACACAGGTCACGAGAGACGACGCGAGAAGTATGCATCGGTGGAGGCAGTCATCGTTTAGTCACAAAATAAGTGTCGTTTTCGCTTTCCGAGAAATAACTTTAACTAAATATATAGCAAAAAATATTAATATTTATAATACATAATTAATATTATTGGAAAAATCTTTAAATCTAGTTTTTTAATAAATTTATTTAAAGATATAAATATTGCACGTATTATCTACAAATCGAATCAAACTTGTGGCACAAAAATCTAAAACGACACTCTTTTTGGAACGGAGGGAGTATTCTACTACGAATCTAGAGTAGCATCAAAGGCCCCCTCTTTGTGGAGCTTTCACTTTCTCTAACGCGTACACTATTTATATAATTATTTTCTCTCTCTCCTCTCTATTCATAGAGCCAATAAAGTTTGTTTTTTCTCCACCGGCTTTGTGAAAGAAAAAGAGAGGAGAGCAAAAAAAAACTTATTTACTGTATGTGGACGCGTTAAGCTGGAGCGAGCGGAAGCTCTACCAAGAGCTTATTCACTTCTGAAAAGTATTGAAAAATATTGTTTGTTGATTTATTATAAAAAAATATTATTAACTAGTACAAAAAATACGGTTGATAGGACGAGTGAATAGAACCTAAAAGGTTTAAAGTCATACTATTAACTCATGCATACAGAAACTTATAGATGTATGCTCAATCCATCCTAAAATTATAAGACATTTAACTTTTCCATATCAATTTTAGTCACTTGACTTATTTAAAAAATTATACAAAATATTATTTCTTTCACGTGATTTAGTTTATAAATAAAAATTCTTTAAAAATAATTTAAATTTGACTAGGTTTACATGAATAAGACGAATGATCAAATTTAAAGTAAAAAAAGTTAAGATAGAGGGAGTACAACTGTACCGCTGTTTAGTTGCTCCCACTACCATCTGTTCTCATTGTCTCAACCCACGGATATTTTATTTAGGAAGATCTTGTAGGTTATGAAAACCTCTGCCACTCTGCCCACGGCTCTTATAAGACTGAGCTAACTTTAGACTTATGTTCCCTGTAGGGGCCTCGGAGCCCTTCCAGTTCGTTAAAAAAAAAACTTTAGACCTATATTTTAACGTGAGGCAGGCGAGAAGATTTTTTTCAATACGTAGATAAACTATGTCTCGTGCAACCAATAAATCCACCCTCATACGTTTTGAACTATGACCGGCGAGGTGCAAATTGCACAACTAGACTAACTGGTCTAGCGTTTGCTTGCTTATATTAAAATCTAAAACATCAAATATTATAAGATGTAAGCAGTATATGCATATGTCCATTGTAATTATATATATGTTCAATGTAACTAAAACAAACTTACCCTGTTTCACTCAGGACTTATTTGAAACCTTAGTGGTACGCAACGTGTATGTGTCAGCTGTAAACCAAAATAAACTTAGAGCATGTTTGGCTCACATCCTATAGCTTGTTGTGCTGCAAATGTGGCACGCTGTGTCGGCCAAATGCCCGTGGTTCATTTTTATTGTCACAACTCAGCAAACTATCTAGCAGACAAATCGTCCGCCACACTCGCAGAGCGACCACAATGACCTTACCCACTTGTTTCACTCGGGGTTTATTTGGAACCCTAGTACGCACACGACGCATATATCTACTATAACTAAAAAAACTTACACACTTGTTTTACTCAACCTATTCGCTGAAGCTATAACTATTTAATAATATTTTTCTTCTATAACAAATCAGTAAAGAATATTTTGAACTATAGCTTTCAAGCCAAGGCCTTGTTTAGATGTGAAATGTTTTTGGATTTCACTACTGTAGCACTTTCGTTTGTTTGTGGTAAATATTGTTCAATTATGGACTAACTAGGATTAAAAGGATGTGAAATGTTTTTGGATTTCTCTACTGTAGCACTTTCGTTTGTTTGTGGTAAATATTGTTCAATTATGGACTAACTAGGATTAAAAGATTCGTCTCGTGATTGACAGACAAACCGTGTAATTAGTTTTTGTATTCGTCTATATTTAATGTTTCATGCATATGCCGCAAGATTCGATATGATGGAGAATGTTAAAAACTAAACAAACCCAGTGCTACACAGTTATGTGATCTGCTGACCGCAGCCTACAAACCGTGACACGAAAAATGCAAGTGATAGTTCATTCTTATTGTGTTTGCACTAGTGCGATGAGAAGAATAATTGATATTAAGCATTTTGTGAGATTTTTCCCATTATCTGATTTTAATAAGAAATAAACACGTCCTCAGCCAAACTCGAACACATTGCAAATACCATACTATGTACCTATTCGATAGCCTTAGAAAGTCAAAAGGCTTCACTCTCTTCTCTCTTTGTTATAATATTAACAATTATGATATATAATTAGCATTATTAGTTTAGACAGAATAAACTTATTTGAAAATATAATTATTATTAAAAAATTTTTTATAAATTTATTGAAGTTTAATTTTTTTTACTAATAAGCCTTCCATAGTGACATATAAAAGGGACATAAAAATAGTTGATATAGCTTAGCTCTTGAGAATTAAAACAGGAGGGCTAATGGGTGAGTAGTTCACTAGTCCTTCAAACCCATCTAAGGGGGTGTTTGGTTGGGATTGTTAAAGGTTATTAGGTACTGTAGCATTTTTTATTTATGTGACAATTAGTGTCTAATCATAGATTAATTAGTCTCAAAATATTCGCAAGCTATGTTTTTAGTCTCGTAAATAGTCTACATTTAGTACTTAATGCATGTATCAAACATTCGATATAACGGACGGTAAACTTTATCGCTTCAAACCAAACAGACCCTTAGATGGCTAAAAAGTGCTACATGTTTTAAAAAGTCACATCTATCTTATATTCTTTTTCCTCTCTCCCTATGTTAGCCCAGAACTAGAAGACATGTATGAGCTAACAACTAATTGGTTACTTTTTAACTAGCTATTTTTAGCCTCGACTTATTAGTCTTGTTTCATCAAAATAGACCTTAAGCACCTACTCCATCCGTCCCAAAATAAGGGTCATTTTTGTTTCTCAAGAAATAACTTTAACTAAATATATATTAAAAATATTAATATTTATAATACATAATTAGTATCATTGGAAAGATCTTTAAGTCTATTTTTTTAACAAATTTATTTAAAGATACAAATATTACACATATTTTTCTACAAATTAAGTCAAACTTATAACACAAAAACCTAAAACAACTGTCTTTTTAGGACGGAGGGAGTACTTTCTCTATCTCTGTATGTCCGTTATTTGCGATTTCTAAAAAACAACTTTGACTAAATATATATTAAAAATATCAATATTTATAGTATATAATTAGTATCATTAAAAAAGATCTTTGAAACAGTTTTAAATAAATTTATTTAAAAATAAAAATATTGATATATTTTCTACAAATTAAGTATGACGGTTATTTAGAGAATGAGAGAGCATAGGTTCAACGGAGCAAACTTAATACAGCTGAGAAATTACCATAGTACCCCTATAAAAGGGTATACCATCACTTCATTTTTTTCTAATGTTATCACTTCCGTTCACGCAGTAATAGTTAACAGTAACAGTGCAACGTGCACATGCAATAAAATAAACCAAGTCCTTGTTTAGTTGAAAATTTTTTAGATAATGTAGCATTTTCGTTTCTATTTGGCAATTCTTGTCTAAATATGGACTAACTAGGCTCAAAAGATTCATATCTCAAATTATAGACAAACTATATAAATAGTTATTTTTTATCTACATGTGTCGTAAAATTTAATATGACAGAAAATCTTTAAAAAAATTGGATTTTGAATATAACTAAACAAAGCCCAAATAGAGAAGCACGTGGCAGCACAACACGGTTGCACAACGAATGTGTGGCCAAGAATAAACAAAAGCCAATAAACAAAGGGTCATCAAAGACCATTGCGGAAACTTCCAGGACATCTCGGGCGCCAACTGTGCCTGGAGATTCAAATCTTAACTCCGCGCCATTGCCTCCATTACAAAAGACTTCACATGCTCGTGAGGCATCCACTTGCTCCAAACTGACCAGCATGCAATCCACTCCATCTTCCTCAGCCTATAATCCATTCCCTCTTCAACCATGGCCATAGATCTAAATAAATTAGCAGATGAAGCAAGTGGACAGCTCTTACCTGACCTGAATGAAGAACCTCCTGGTGAGCATGGAGATGAAATCCATCATCTTCAGGAAGATCAAGTTCATCTCAAAGAAAATGAACTCCGTCGAGTCCAAGAAGGTCAAGCCCACTATCTCTATGAAGGGGAACACAGAGCTGTGCATGGCATAGATCTCAATTTTGCTCCTTGTGAGGGACTACAAGAACCTGATGCAGGTAATGTTTCTCTTAATTACATTGTTACAACAAGTAAATGACTTGTAAACACAAGTTTGAACATTCAATAACTTATCCTTGTCCCACCTTATTGCAGTCCTTGCTGTTGAGGAAGACCATCAACAATATGGAGTTATCAACTTTGATGGTCCAGATGAACATGATGTATTTGACCTCAACTTAGAAGCTTCAAATCACCAAGATGGAGATATCAACTTTAATGGTCCACATGACTATGGTGCATTTGACCTCAACTTAGAAGCCTCAGATCACCAACAAGAGATGCGACAAATGATCAGTAAGCCTCAAATCAGCAACCCTTTTTACTTATTTTTTCAATGCAACATTGACTAAACTAGGTTCAGAGAGTTTTCCTAAATAACTTGAGTTGTTGTGTTTAGCTTACTTCTACGCTCCTTCTGAAACATAGCTGTCAAATACTTCACCATGTTTTGGAAACCAGATTAATTTTTAGTGAAACCTATCATCCATATCTGCATATCCAGTAAGCATGGATTTTTTTCATTACCAAGAGTCTTAACAACATCTTCGTACAGCTGCCTTACCTGAATTGTTTTTTCTTTTTTGTAGGTATGATCGAGGATATGCATGACTATGGTGTGTACACTGATGATGTGGACATAACCTTTGATGAAGAGTTGGAGGACTCTGATGATGAAGAAGATGAACATGCGGATGAAAATACTGCACGCAAGTCTAGGAATTTGACAGAAGTTGAAAGGCAAGAAATATATGCAGCATTGCTTGAGATTGAGAGAAGCAATCGTGGAAGATTAAAAAGGAACGCCATGAATATAGTAGTTCAAATGTTCCAGGTCAGTAAATATCAAGTACGAAGTGTTTGGCGGAGAGTGAAGCAGTGTCGTGCACAAGGAATACCAGTGGATGTTAGATCAAGGAAGAAAAATTGTGGCCGCAAAAAGATACAAATAGACCTATCAGATATCCTTAGTGTCCCCTTGCATAGGAGGAGCAGTATACGATCTCTAGCTAATGCTATTGGTGTAAAGAAGAGCACTCTGCATAGATGGTTTAAGGAAGGGCTACTACAACGCCATTCTAGCACATTAAAGCCTCTACTGCGGGAAGAAAACAAGAGCGGTTGCGATGGTGTGTTTCCATGTTAGATCACTGAACATTCCCAATCGAATGTTAACTAGTTGTCCAATACTAACTCCAGTAAACGAATGTTAACTATGTTATTCAGACTGTGACCAGAAGTTCATGAGTTACTCGAGAAACATAGAATTGCTAGAAAAAGAATAGTACAAAGCTTCACGAGCTTCTTGGATTCAGTCCGACTCCCAAACGCTACCAACGCCAAACAAGCTGTGAATCCAAAGCTTTGCTTCAATGTTACTGACATGAGAATAACATTTTAAAACAAACTTGCAAAAGCTAATTTATAAAGCTGCTAATGCCATCTAGCATAAAATCAAGCAACAGGCAACAGGCAAAGCGTACTTAGAACAGCGGTTATGGAGTATACTAGGAGTAGTTGATTTCTTAACCATAACCAAATTGCCATCAGAAGGGATGTCATGTATTCATATCACCGCGGGTTGGGCCACAAAGTGCCCATGAACTGCTCATAGCCCTTGCGCAATAATCCCAGCATCACTTGGCAATGAAAAGGGATGGGAATAGATCTTATATTTCAGGAAAAAAAACCAAGCACAAGCAGAATCGGCAAGGTAAATGCTTTCTTGCTCAACACCTCACAAAACCACAAAGCAAATGAACTGCTGCCATCAGAAGGGATAATACATCTCTTGTGATCTCATCGCATCAGGCAAACACAAGCCACTAATTGCTCAAAGCCCTTGCGCAATATTCCCAGCATCACTTGGCAGCGGAAAAAAAAAGTAGAGAAAACACGTAGATTCGGGGCTAGAAGGAAATGAACTAATGAAGCAAGGCACATCCGAAGACTGGGAGGAGAGACGAGGAGCCGGCAGCGGTTCACGGCTGTGCTGGAGGCGGCAAGAAGCAACAAAGCCGCCATGGTTGCTGCCTTGCTGCTTGGAGGCGGGGGGCGGCGGCTGTGTTCCGGGCACAGAGGTAGCCGGTAGGGTTAAGGGATGGCTTAACGCGTGCGCTCACATGGAGTCATGGGCTAAATTGGGCTACCAAAGATGGGCTTGGCATCGCAAATGGGCTCACGGGGCGAAAAGGGAATTTGGCTTAAAAAAAGACGAAAGGGCCTCCTACTTGTCTGCTTCCCGACTCCCGAGTACAGACAACTCCACTGGCATTGGCATCAGTTCATCAGCCTTCTCTAGTCTCCAATGGCGTGCTCACTCCCGCTCCACGCCCCCCTCTCCTCGTCGCCTCGTGTCCTCTCCTACCTCCCCACGCCCAGAACCCTCCCTCTGTTCCGTCGAGGGCCTAGGGTTCCGCTCCACCGCCCCCCGTCCCCGCCTCGCGCGCTCCCGGACGTTGCTGCGGGGGCCGTGGCGGGCATTCGGGACGCGCTCGCCGACGCCTTCCTGACGTCGCCGCCGACGTGGCGGACCGCCGCTGCCAGCAACCTCGTTGTCTTCGTCGCCGGATCGCCGGTGCTCCTCTCGGGCCTCTCCGCCTCTGGCTTCGCCGCCGCCTATCTCCTGGGCACCCTGACGTGGCGCGGGTTTGGGGCCCCGGGCTTCCTCGTCGTCGTCGCCTACTTCGTTGTGGTGAGTCGATCCGATCGGTTCTCATTACCCGCTATGGACTGTTTTAGTATAGATTTAATTGGATTGTGCTGTGGAATGATAAATCCTCCTGAGGTGTTGATGTTACTGTCATTCTACAGCAGCTTAGTAGTTGTCGCAGAGTCCTGTTCATGTTTGTAGTTTGTAAATGCTAGATTGAACCTAGCTGCGACTGCGAGGGCTTACTGAAAACTGTATGTACAATTTGCTTAAAAAAATCTAGTGCAATTGTAGTTTCGCTCCTTATAATTAGAATAAAAGCGTGTATGGCCTGCACTTGTGCATACTATTTGCAATGCTAATGCCATAATATAGTTGTGATGTACTACCCAATTAGAGACCAGAGGAGTGGAGGCTTTTCCTCTTGGTTTTCTGGGTTGAGTTAAAATGAACAAGTTTTGTTTGGATATGGATGTGTTTTGCTCTTGGTTGCTCATACTTAGCAACCTCATGAGTCATGATAATTTGATAATTAGTTAAAGTGCATCAGTGGTCCTTGAACTTGTCACGCGGTGTCATCTAGGCCAACTCTTAAAATGCTCAATGGCCAAATCTCCTTTATCCAAATGTATCAACTGATGTGGCAACAAGGTGACTTGTGGCCATGCTGAGTTTTTTACTATGCTTCTCTTCTTCCTCCAGTCCACCAGATCTATGGGTAACTCGTCCTATGTATCTTCTCATCAGCCCATAACCCAACATCTCTCCACTCTTCCTTTGTTTCATGTTGCTTGTCCTCAAGGCATAGGTTGCTGCTGAATCATTGGCCAGGGCAACCATTTTATTGTTTCCCATGCGACAGGAAGGGTGGAGATGTCCGGCAAGCAAGTCTCACCGGTGGGTGGCGCGAAACGTACACCTAAGTTGTGGAGAAGATTTGAAGATGGAGCTTAATTGAGAATAAGTTGGATGGCAAATTGGGGTTTAACTGATCTCCTTGTGGCTCAACAATACCTCCTTGAGAATTGGAAACCACTTGTGCACGCAACAATCCTTTGACCTGGTACTACATACTGTGCTCCGTGTGCCTTCCACTGTGCAATGGCTCTGATAGATCTGATCTCACTGCGCAGCAATCCTTCAGCCTTGTTGTACACAACACCACCCTCGACCCTCTCTATCTCCCTCCCTCTCCTTTGTGTGCTGAATCAGCCGGGGCGATGGGGCATCTTCTATGCTCAGGCTGCTCGTACCACTCATGGTGACTTGGGTGCGCTAGTTTCAGCTTGCACACCTTAACATCCCAGAGACCCACCTGATCAGCATGAGCCACATGCTGCTCACTGGTGGAGCTACATTGGCTTCATCATGGGCTGTACACCCCCCCCCCCCCCCCCCCCCCCCCCCCCCCCCCCCCCCCCCCCCCGCCACCCCCCCCCACCACAAACACCACCAACCCCAAACCCAACACCCCCCCCCCAACACCCACCCACACACCCCACAC
>Ga0182004_10000708_pt1 | contig 21859 bp, 14 predicted proteins | sample Sormic07211540_1_FD_120479 | JGI IMG/M metagenome (GOLD analysis project Ga0182004, IMG submission 120479) | Endophyte microbial communities from Sorghum bicolor roots, Mead, Nebraska, USA - 072115-40_1 MetaG | ecosystem: Host-associated > Plants > Roots > Unclassified | place: USA: Nebraska...
GCAGTGTGGATTCTACTGGCCTACAATGTATGAAGACACGAAGCAATATATTAGAAGATGTGGGCCATGTCAAAGGCACGGAAACATAAATACAAGAGATGCCATGCCACTCACCAACAACCTGCAGATAGAGCTCTTTGATGTCTGGGGAATAGACTACATGGGTCCATTTCCCCCATCAAAGAAGTGTGAGTTCATCTTGGTGGCAGTCGACTACGTCTCCAAGTGGGTAGAGGCACTACCTTGCAAGCACACTGACAACATCAGTTCAAAGAGGATGTTTGAAGAAATCATATTTCCAAGATTTGGAGTCCCCAGAGTAGTGATAAGTGATGGAGGAACACATTCCATCGACAAACGCTTCGAGCACTATCTATCAAGACATGGAATTCGTCACAACGTCGCTACCCCCTTTCATCCTCAGACAAGTGGCCAAGCAGAGACTTCCAACAAGCAAATCAAGAACATTCTTCAGAAGACAGTAAATGAGATGAGAACGGCATGGAAGGACAAGTTACCCGATGCACTCTGGGCGTACCGGACAGCATACAAGACCCCAATTGGAATGCCTCCATACCAATTGGTGTACGGGAAGACTTGCCACCTACCTGTTAAACTAGAGTTCAAAGCACACTGGGCCATAAGGAGATGGAATATGACCTAGATGTTGCTAGAGATCATAGAAGAATGCAATTATCAGAACTGGAGGAATGGCGAGAGAAAGCATATCACAATTCAAAGATATACAAAGAAAGAGTCAAAAGATGGCATGACAAGAGGATTAAGAAGAAGGAGTTCTTAACCGGAGATAAGGTATTACTTTTTAATTCTAGGGTGAAGCTTTTCGGGCATGGCAAACTCCGGAGTAAATGGGAAGGACTATACAAGGTAATCAATTCATCCTCCCATGGAGCTATCACACTCCAAAATGACGGAGGTACGTTATTCAAGGTAAATGGTCAACGTCTTAAATTATTTTAGAACCCAATAAAGAATTAGAAGAAATAGACATGATCCATTTTTACCTTCCGATGGAGAATTAGATCTCGACCTTTTTAATCTGATGTTTTTGGGCCATGTATATATTTTTCAGGATAAATATGCATCTAGAAACACGCTTGAGCAAGCGGGCCCACAGAGGGGCCAGAGCTAGGGCGGGCGCCCTGCCCCTGTGTCCCCTCGCCGCCGACTTTTTCCGTTACGATAATCTTGCCCATGTCTATCAAAAAAACCCTACAGATGGATTGTTATGCAAGTATGGCGGCGGGATTAACCCGTGGAAAACCCTAGAGGCACTTTTTGACCCCTATATAAATAGACCCCTGACGTCAGCTTTCAACACCAATCCATTCCATCATTCTTTCCTTCCTGAATTAGAGCTTGCTCAGTCCCGCGCTGCTCCAATGGCCGACAAGTTCCACGACGATTGGGAAGTCGTTCCCTACAACCTCAACAAGAAGCCCAAGGAAGACCCCGATGCTTACGCTCTCGTCCCGGCCAACATAGAGCGACAGCTAGCAGCCATGCCATCTCGCCAGCGTAGCTCCACCCAATCCTTCTATGCCCAATCAATTCTCACCGCGCCGCCGCAGGCCCTACTTCTTAAGGGGCCGTCAGCCAAGCAAGAGGCCATCGTCAAGGTGCCAACCGGCACAAGGATCCTGCACCTAGACCCAATGAGCGGGTCATAGGCGTCAAGACCAACCAGAGCGGCGAGATCAACAGTGTCCGCTACACCACGGAGGAGGAGAGGCCCTACTTCGAAGGGGTCAGAGCACCGAAAGTTCGCTTCATCCCTCTGAAGGAAGCCCCGAAGCACGCCCTCAACTCCTTCAAGACACCTCCTAAGCGCCGCAAGACTGTAGCAGATGTAGATGAGGAAGTCCGTAGGATAGACAAGCTTATCATGGAGCTTCAGTCCTCGGTTAACTCCCTTAATAGGCAGCTCTCTAACCTGAATACCATTGTGTTCGGTCTTAGACATGACCTTTCTAGTGCTACTAATAGGATCAGGGAGTTAGAACGCCGCTGAGTTATCTAGATTAGACCTTGAGCCAGTGTATCTTAGTTATTCATCATTAGATTCGATTAGATTCGGTTTAGATCTATTATTAGATTCAGTTCATTATTCATTAGCCGGTTGTAATAAATGCCTCAAGATAAACAAAGATTATTATTATGCCTCGTATGTCTCCACTTTATTTTTCTTGCAAGAAAGCAGGAAACAAGTAAGGGGGAGATCCCTCGACATACCAAAGGCACTTCGACCGCACCACTCCACGATTCAGGTACATACTCTACACGCTCGATTTACACACATACATCTTGGTTGGTGTAGAATATTTTCTCTAACATGATAAATTAAAAAGATAAAAAAATATTTCTAATCATGATCAATCTCACTCTGTGATATTTCCTGAAAATATGCAAATTATTGAAAAAAAATCATTTTGAAAAACCCTGTGTTACTCAAGTCATTGTGGAATGTGAGATGGTAGAGTATGAGTACCTTATTCTTAATATATTGCGGAGTAAGTCTTACGATGTTCTGATTTACTTCTATTGAACTCGGCCAGATCAGACTCGTATCTGGTCTAGCCTTCTTTACGTTGGCTGGCATGGTGTTGATGCCCCTACTTCAATTTGTTCCTTCTTTCCCTTGCTTGCGTCTGGCTTTCAGCCTCAATGCCATCTCCCTGAGCCTCAGGTGATATATTGGACTCAGATTTGTCTGAAGACCTAACATCAGATACTTTCGGAGGAATTAAAGGTGATCGATGGTGGCGAACCATGAATACTTCCCAAGCGTAAATAGCCTTATTCACTCCAGAGTTGTTGAGGATTTTAGTGGCATCTTCTGAGTCACAAAGTGAATCTCCTTCTTAGTATGGTAGGACCATTGTTGTGTTGATCAGCTGGATGTTTCTATCTTCAGTAATAGAATCCGTCTAGTGGACAATATAATTCTATGATGTCACGGTCAATACAAGTCTTTCTTGGGCTCTTGTCAGAGATATACTTTGTATCGGATCAGCTGTATCTTGAAGCATCGCTTGATAGGATGTGGCCATGTTGCTGAGTCTAAGCAGGAAGGTACTTGGTTTTCAAAAGAATCTTCAAAAGACCTTGAGTTGTTGATGTTTCACCACCAATAGCCTGCCACTGGGTACCTGAGACAGTTGTTCAGGCTTTGATGTAAGTTGGAACTCGATGGTTAGCACTGAAGATAGCCGATTTATACTGGTTCAGGCTCTCGAGATCGAACTCGAGTAATAGCCTTTACGTCTAGTCGACATTGGATTGATCATATTGTGTGTTCTATTACATGGTGAGGTGAGGTGCCGATTTAGGGAGCCATGTCCTACTTTATATAGTCTAGGGGACATGGACAAGATTTCTAGTCGGTTATAAGATAGGAGTCCTAACTATGGTGCCAGTCCTGTGATTTAAAGACCTAGAATGAAATTAGAATTAGAGGCCCCTTAATATTGTCATAATATATAAAGTAGATAAACACATATTCCCTCCATTCCAAATTATAGGTCATTTTAAGAATATTAGAGAGTCAAAGCATCTCAAGTTTGACCAAAATTATAGATAAAATTTCAAAGATTTATAAAATCAAATAGTTATACTATGAAAATATAATTAATGAAAAATCTAATGATATTTAGTTAGTATCATAAATATTATTATTTTATTATATAAATTTGGTCAAACTTAAGATCATTTGACTCTCCAAGATTTTTGGAATGACTTATAATTTGGGATGGAGGGAGTATATTTAATTGCAACTAGAAAAATATATAAAGGTGTATCGGTGTGATCAGATTATTGGAAAGTATATAAGGGTGTGATCAGATCAATACACTACCATAATTAGCTTCCGGGCGCCTCTTATCAAGCTGTCTTTGGTGGGATCAGGGAAAATTGAAGAGATTGCTCATGGAGGAGGCCAACCTTACATTGTTTTGTTGCTACGCTGCTAGTTTCTTATCAAGCCTTTTGTGAGAGATTGCCTAATACTACACTATAATTACTATAATTTCCTGGGTAGGAGCCCTTCGGATGCACGGGCCTAGAACGTTCGCCCCTCTCGTCCCCCCTCAGGGCTGGGCCTGATTACATAGGAGGAATATTAATCGGACTAGATCTTCTTCCATTCTTACAAGGGGTGTGTTTGGTTGGGTCTCTTGGGCTGGCTTTCGGTTTAGCTGGGCCAATGTGGATTGTTTGGTTGGCTAGCCAGCCTACTTAGCCAGGCTCTAGGAAGCCAAAAGTGCCCCCCTAGCCAGGCCCAGATTGAATCACCAGGTTGGTGTTTCTTCTGGAGCCAGGCTACACTCGGCCTTCTTCATGTGTCTCCTAACCGCCCTTGCTCGGCCTCACCATCTCCTCCCTCCTCCGCCACCGCCGCTCTCCTCCACACGCGCCCCTTTCCCTCGCCGCCGCACACGACGCATGCGGAGTCCGAGGCGGAGGTGGTGCTGCCGTCCCCAAACTCCCCCCAACTTCGCCTTCTCCTCCCCACATCCCATGGCGCCCGCCGCAACCGTCACCGGTGCCGAGGACTCCGATCGTCTCGCATCACACGCCGTCCACCCATAAAAGATGCGGGAGCTCGCGACGCTCTGCTCCTCCTCGGGAGGCGGCGATGGCAGCGGCCGCCCCTTCTTCGTGGCCTTCTGTGTCGCTGTCATGCCGCTCTTCGCCATGGCACGCCGGTCCGTCGGGTCCGACCACGTTGCTCACTTCCCGTCCCGGCGGCTGGACGAGGACGACGTGGCATTGATGGTGGTGGCGGAGGCCCTGAATGTTCTCTCCCTCGCTCTCCCCACCGTCAAGCCCAATGGGGGGCTCCCGCGCCACATGGAAGGTGGCGGAGGCCCTGGATCTCCCCTTCGCCGCTTCCTGCCCCCGCTCCGTTGGCGCTCCCGCCGCCACCGCGAGCGTGCTGCACGGCCAGCCACTCCATCATGGTGGGGAGGAGATGCCCTGAGGACCACCACCACCCAGGGTGTCGTCGACGCCGACGACTCCGATTTCAACTCGGAAGGCTCGGAGTACGACGAGGAGCGGTCGGTGTCCCCGCCCCCACCGCACGCGCCGTCGCACCACCACCACGTGCTGGCGCCAGTGGCGCAGCAGCCCCAACCGTCGTCCTACTTCACGGCGGTGAGGAGGCAAACGACGGTGACCTCCATGCTCACCCTGCTCGAGGAAATATATGAAAGAGGGTAATCCTACCAATTGAGAGAAGAGGTAACTCTATCTCAACAAATCAGACAACCAAACATTAGCTGGACTGATATAGTACACGCAACCAAACAAGTAAGGATTGGCTAGCTAGGGACTGGCTTGGACTAGCCAGGCTTAGTTTGGCTAGCCAGATTTATCTAGGAAATAAACCAAACACACCCAAAGTATCTATATACCTTTATAGGCTATTTATAGTCTCTGGCCATCTAAATCCTTTTACGGTTTGGCTAACTATACGAAAGAAGAACAGGGAGACAGAGAGGGACACGGAGGACGGTGACGGATGGATGAAAAAGAGAACGATCAATTTAGGGACAAATGATTATTTTTTTCTTTTAAATTTAGATATTGGGTTCGACTGGTTTCATGCATGACTTATATCTAACTAGTTGTATGTTCTATATACAGGCTAGTAGAGGTCATCAAAGTAAACACAACTCGAATCCCATATTGGCTAAGGGGGTGTTTGGTTGGAGTTAAAGTTTAACAGGTATTGTAGCATTTTCGTTTTATTTAACAATTAGTGTCTAATCATAAAATAATTAAGCTTAAACGATTTGTTTCGCAAATTACTCTCTAACTATATTTTTAGTTTCATAAATAATCTATAGTTAATACTCTATATCTAACATTCAATATAACGGACGATAAAGTTTAATAAAAACAACCAGCCTAAATTGTACATATCGACGCAGCCATGCATAAGGCTGCATAACTTTCTATCTAGGCAAGTCAAACAACTTTAAATTGCATTGACTTGTTCAAATTAAAGGTGTGTTGTATAACTAATTTAATTTAATACTAAATAGAGTAACCGATCGGACCCATACGACACTGTTAGCTAGTCTCATGCATATTTCATGAGAGTGTTATGCACATTAAATAGGGTGTTACATAAGCAAAATTGCTGACTTGACAGGGTCATTAAATAAAAGGAGTTTCATCAAATGAGAGAGGAGTTTCATCCTCATAAAACTTATGTGACTTGATTACCTAGTTTATAGTTTTGGTACATTGAGATTAGCCTTAAAACTGTTTTTTATTAAGAAATAAGTTGCTCATTTTGTAACGGACGATAATTTTGCAGTTTCATGGTTGCCTGCCTGTGCAAGGTGACGTGACGATGACGACCGGCTCTGCCTCGTGCCTCCCCCACCTGCTTCCTCGCGGGAAAAAACAGCCATACAAAACTGTCCCATTCCTCCTCCCTCCCCTCCGCTCCAACCGCCTCACCGCGCGCTCCCCTCCCCGCCTGCCACGGCGTCTTCCGTGACCGCCACCACTTCGCGATCGCGGCCGCGGCCGCGGTCGCGGTCGTGGTCCGACGTCGCGCTGTCCATGTCGTCGTCGTACTCGTCTGCGGCGGCGTCGCCGACGCCCTCGGAGCGGGAGCCGCCCCGCTCCCCTCCCCCACCGCCTGCGCCGTTGGTTGGGGCGCTCATCGAATCGCTCTCGTTCCGCGGGTGCGGCTTCGGCCGCGCCGCCGCGTCAGCGTTCGAGAAGGAGGATCTCAGGGAGCGGGCCGCGTTCCCGCAGCGCCTCCGCGCCGCTGTGCACGCCGCGATGCGCGCCAGGGACCCCGCCGCGGGAGCATTCGCGCTCGTCAACCGCGACGCTGACGGCGAGGGGCGTGTCGCGGGCAACCGGTGGTTCGACGCCGCGGTGTACGACGACGCGCCCGAGTCGCCGCTCGTTGCTTTCGTCAACCCGCGCAGTGGCGGCCGCCTCGGGCCTGTCGTTAAGACCCGCCTCCAGGAGCTCCTCGGCGAAGACCAGGTCAAATAACGCCACGCCTCGACCTTTCTCTCTCTGTCTCTCCATATCTGTGTGTATGTTGTGCGGGCTCGGACCTGTGCGGTTGCCCGTGACGTCATTAGATGGTCGGCGTCGCGGGCTACGTGGACCTGCTGTCGCGATGCGGCGAAGCGCGGGCGATTGTGCGGATCCAGGCGGCGCTGGTCACCTCCGGGCATCTCCGGCGGAGTGTAGAGCTCCACGACGCGCTCATCCGGGCGCTCTCCCGCTCCGCGCGCCCGCACCTCGCGCTCCCGCTCTACGCCCACCTCCTCCGCGCCGGGCTCCTTCCCACCCCGCACACCCTCCCTTCCCTCCTCAAGTCAATGGCGCTGTCCCCGGCAGCCCCGGGCGTGGCGGTGCTGGCACTCACCGTGCACGCCCACGCCGTCAAGCTCGGCCTGGAGCGGTTCGTCCTCGTCAGCAACGCGCTTATCCGCGTCCACGCGGGCTTCCTCGGCCGCCTCGCCGACGGGCTCCTGCTCCTGCGGACGGCCGCTGCAGTGGACGCCTCCACGTTCAACACCCTCATCACCGCCTACGCGAGGGCGGGCCGGGTCGCCGACGCCCGGGCACTGTTCGACGAAATGCCTGTGAGGAATGCTGTGTCTTGGAGCGCCATGGTGAATGGGTATGTCCAGGCCGGTGATGCGAGGGAAGCACTGCAGATATTCGCGCAGATGCAGGCTGAGGATGTCCGCCCGGATGACACAGTGCTCGTGGGGGTGCTCGCTGCTTGCGCGCAGCATGGGGCACTGGAGCAGGGGAAGTGGGTGCATGGTTACCTGAAGGCTCATGGCATTAGGATCACTGTATTTTTTGGCACTGCTCTGGTTGATATGTATTCCAAGTGTGGTGAGGTGCAGCTTGCAATGGAGGTGTTTGAAAGAATGGAGGACAAGAATGTGCTGGCTTGGACTACTATGATAAAAAGCCTAGCAATGCATGGACGAGGATCAGAGGCATTAATGCTCTTCACTCAGATGGTGAGCTCAGGTATCAGGCCGGATGACATTGCCTTCATTGGTGTGTTGTGTGCTTGCACACATGCAGGGTTGGTTGACAAGGGCCGAGAGCTTTTCGATTCCATGGTGAGAAAGTATGGCATTAAACCAAAGATTGAGCACTACGGATGCATGGTAGACCTCCTGGCACGAAATGGCTTTCTTGATGAGGCCAAAGAGATGATTCAGAAAATGCCCATGAAACCTGATGCCTTGATCTGGGGAGCTCTGATGGCTGGTTGTAGATTTCACAAGAATGTGGAGTTGGCTGAGTATGTTGTCCGGCATTGGATCTTGTTGGAACCTGACAAAAGTGGTGCTTATGTACTTCTAGCTAACATTTATGCTGCATCAGGTAGGCATGCTTCCGCTAGGGAAATTAGGCACCTAATGCGTGAGAAGGGAGTTGACAAGACACCTGGTTGTAGCACCGTGGAGATTAAAGGAGTTACTCATCAATTCATTGTTGGAGATCTCTCACATCCTCGCATAAAAGATATTTTGTTAAAATGGCATGAGATTGATACTAGGATTAGATTGGAGGAGGGTTACATCCCAGACAAGAAGGAAGTTTTGCTTGACATTGAAGAAGAAGAGAAGGAGGGTGCTCTTAGCCGGCATAGTGAGAAGCTGGCAATTGCATTTGCTTTGATTAGTATGAGTGACAATATGCCTATTCGGATATTCAAGAACCTCAGAGTTTGCCATGATTGCCATCATGTCACCAAACTAATATCCAAAGTATATGGGAGAGAAATTATTGTTAGAGATAGAACACGCTTCCATTTGTTCAAAGATGGCAGTTGTTCTTGCAAGGACTATTGGTAGCAGTTAACACTTTCTGCAATCAAATTGTACCTAATTCACGAGTATCGTCTTGATGAATACATCAGGGATTCCCAAGCAGAGGGAATCAAGTTGTTTAAAGGGCAGGTTCCTCGCAGACATCTGCACCTATATAAATATGCTGCTGCCAATTCAAAATCTATGGATACAGTTGTGCTTTTGTGATAATCTGTAACATACAGTATTTAATCTGAATTGGCATCATGCTATATTCAGTTGAGAGAACTAAAGATATTTTCTTTTTTATAACCTATAATTGCAACAAGTAATCTACCAGGGTATGTGAACCATGTGTCGGTGGTTAAGTGGGTAATGCTACTGATCCGTTGTCACCTTATTACCTGACTGTGATACCTCAAGCAAGAGATGAACTGTCCAACATGGATAGGGATCAAATCTTTGTTTAGGGAGATTATGGAAAATGGAGATAGTGAATTTTCTGCGATATACCATCAACCAAAATGGAATTGGGTATATTTTTTTTATGTTAGCATAAGAAACTTATTATTTCTATTATATAATCAGCACATTCTGTTTATATATGGAGGGCACCTGTGCATGCTTCTAATAAGTCTTACAGTTTTTTGTGCTGAAGAAATTTAAATTGTTTGTTCTCACAGCTGATGGACGTGACACATACAAAAATTTCCTGATGTTTCATGCAAAATTTTATCATAGCTCTGTCAAGTGTGTTGGAGTTAGTTCATTTCGTATGAATATGAGGGGCTTCATTTCATACAGTCCTTTATGAGGCTGTTATCCGTTGTAGGGAACATTACTGAAATTAAGAATCACTTAGATTTACAAACCATAGCTTTTTAGTTCCTATGTTTGTTACAGGAAGTTACAGAAACACAGATTTTTGTACCTGTGCTTAGATGAAGTGTGGAACATTTATCATCATGCCATATCTTTAATATCTGGGGTTGCTCTGTTCTGTCCTGTTAATGAAACTTTGAGATGACTTTACACTAAATGCATTCTTATTGACAACAGCTTTTCTAAATCCAGGTTTTTGATCTTACTGTTGTGAAGCCTTCTGACTTTGTGGAATATGCTCTGGCTTGTTTGGAACAACTTGCAGACTCTGGTGATCACAGTGCAAGGTTTGTTCGCCATAATCTGCGAGTCATGGTATGTACAAAACTTTGATGGCTGCAATCATTTCAAAGACTACAATATTAGTTGCATTCCTCCCAGTTGTTTATGCATTTCAAGGTACCTTGTAGATTCATGAGTTGCATTTTCTAATACTAGTTTGACACTTTGACCACAAGTATTTCAAGGTACCTTGTAGATTCATGAGTTGCATTTTCTAATACTCTACTTTTGAGACTTCTTTTTAACACAGAGTCTGAATTGCTACCTAGGCAGCAAAGTTGTTGCTTCCAAATACTTATTATAGTTCATCTTTCCTAGGTTGCAGGAGGCGACGGTACAGTAGGTTGGGTGTTGGGATGTTTAGGAGAGCTATACGTTCAGAACAGGGAGCCTGTCCCTCCAGTTGCTGTAATACCACTTGGAACAGGAAATGATCTCTCCAGGAGTTTTGGTTGGGTAAAAGGATGTCCTTTTTTTCACTTTACAGTCTGTGAAGTTACTATAGGTTTTTCATCACACGACAGTTATTTTCAGGGTGCTTCATTTTCTTTCTCATGGAAAGCTGCTGCTAAGCGATCTCTTTACAAGTCTATTTTTGGCTCAGTTTCTTGTTTAGACAGGTGACTCTTGTTTATAGGATAGGAATTCGTTAATCTTCAATGCATTTTGTTGCAATTTAATGCTCATAATATGTCCCTGTACCTTTTTTTAGTATTAACATGTTCTCTTTGCATCAATTGTGTTTGATAAATGGAGAATATCATTGTCCTTACACTTTACTCACTTTGTTTCCAAATAGATGTTTCAGATGTCATCAGGATCTTATCCAATACACTTTTTTGTGTGTTATCATTTTTAATTATACGATGATAGAAAAATTTCTCATTTAATTTCATTCTGAAAACTCTATGTCTAAAACTATATTTATTTGGAAACGTAAATAATACCTAGAGATATAATTTGATATCGCTTACCGCTTAATTATACAGCTATATCAACTTTATTACATATCAATGGAGGAATTGAAGGGTGCTAACTTCACTAGGTGCTACCCATATATGTTTAGCTAAAATAGAACGCATGCAGATCCTGTTGACCTATTAGGTTTCTATGCCATCCTATTTAATGAAGAGTCTGCTCAATATAGGTGTATTACTTTGGTGTCATCGTTTTGTGATTAAATCAGCAGACATGATTGCTATCCTAGAAGTTTTCACACCCATGTTGAAGCCTTTAGATGATATCTTGTATAGAAAGATGGCCCACTATCCCTCTTGCAATTTGTGTAGCTTTTCATTTAGCTTGTCAATTAATGTTGTTCTCACTGTTATTATGAAATTAATTTTTATTTGTGCACCAACTGTAGCAACATAATTTATCTTTATGATCGAGTTCATCTATAGGTAAGATTTGTGCACCTATTTCACCACTTCCAATGCTGCATATTACATTGTGCAGTTGGCATGTTGTTGTTTCTATGCCTGAACATGGAGAAGAAGAAAAGGAAGATTTGGACCTCCCTCACTCACTTAGGCGTCTTGGAGAGTGTACATTTTATGATGTAATGTGTCAATGCCTCTAGACTATCATCTTGTGTTGTCACTGTTATGCCTGATGGTAGAACTAATAGTAATGGAAGTCTTTATTTCCTGCAGGATGGCACTGCTAAGGGAGAGTTGCCTGAAACAGTTTCCTGCTTTGATGGTGTCTTCTATAACTACTTCAGCATAGGTAATTTCATGTTTCAACCTATACATTATTCAACATGTTTGTTAGCACCTCCTTAGGCCCACTTTGTTTCAGCTATGGCTTTTCCAGAAATGGCTTCTGCACAAATTTTAAACCAGTGGAAATCAATACAAAATTATTGTTTTTTTTGGAGAATAAAGTTTCAAAAGGTGGAAGTTTACTTTAAAAGCATGTAGTTTTTAAAATTGGTTCCTCAAATTGGAACTCTTTCTTTATAGGTTTTATGATGTGAGGAGCAATTTTTCCAGTTTCTGGCAGAAGCCCAAACAAACTGGGCCTTAGTCTTTGAATTATTCAATTTTTGTTAAGAAAATCATTGGTGCAGTTATTATTATATTATAGGTAATAATCTCTGTTCTGTTTGATCCCTTTTTGAACCTTCTTATGTTGTGAATGTGTCATGTCAAGTGGAAGGGTTTCAAAATCCTTTCCTTCACCTTAATGAAATGATGCGCAGTTCTGCACTGTTCGAGAAAAAAAAAGATCCTTTCCTTCAATAGTTCAGCAAACAACTTGGTTATAAACTGTTCCAAACATGTATAATCTTCTTGGGTGTGTTCTCAATACACACATACATACATAAATAAATAAACCTTGGGCAACTTCCTACTTTTTCTAGTGTATAATTGTGTATCTGCAGGTGAGCCTTTGTTGTACTTTCTTAATTTTAGGTTTCTATAGTAGAGGAAGGTAATAATTCATTCTCAATACTACCCTGGAGACAATGAGATGAATATTCTTTCAGGAGTTACTTTCCTATTACCCCGTTAATTCATATCAGTCATCATACAAAATGATATATAGGAGATTCGGACTTAACATATACATGCTACAATTGTGTTTGTCGTTACTTGTTACCACGTGTTGTTATTTCTAATCTTTACATTGCATAATAAGTGTCATAAGGACTGGTCTTGAAATACCCTTCTCTTGTGTTGCAGGAATGGATGCTCAAGTGGCTTATGGTTTTCACCAATTACGTGATGAGAAGCCGTTTCTTGCAAGTGGACCTTTATCCAATAAGGTAAGTAACTTATGGATGCGCTTCCCTACATGGCTACATTTATGATAACCCAGCAGTTCATCACCTTAAACCCTAATATTTTTTGAAGGCATCCTTAAACCCTAATATTGGTTAATCAAGTTTTATAGTTTATTACGAATCATCTATGACAAATGAAAACTGTTCAATATATGCTTGTAATGTTAACATAAGAATGGGTTAGTATGTACATGATATCTTTGGCGTATGGCTGGAGCCCCAGGGGCTGTGTGTTTGTTGATGACCTTAGAGCCCACTTAGGCTCAGGTTATAGTCATGTAGTTATTTTGTCACAGGCGCAATTGTAATCTGAGAATGAGGGGTGTAGTGTGTTGTGTGTCTACTCGGGGTTCTGACCCATTTTTCTCTTCTTAATATAATGATATGCAGTTCTTCTGTGTGTTCGAGGAAAAAAATGTAAGGGCCCGTTTGGATCCTCGGAATTGAATTCATTCTTATAATTACAATTTAGACATAGATTAATTAAGCTAATATAGTTGTATATGAAATATATTTGTATATCTATTGTTAGGCATATAAGGGACATACTTATATGTTGCATTTCTATTGTAAGGAGGTGAGTTGAAGAGTGTGCTATAAGATGGAGAGTAGAATTATAGCATAATGATCTATAGAATATATTTCCATCTCCCACCCTATGAATTTGAGATAGGCTTATTTGTGAGCTTGGGAAAGTTATGGAATGTCAAAATCCAAGCCAAATAGCCTAATCCATTATGTAGATTTCAAATCCTCCAAAATGAAGGGATCCAAACAGCCCCTAAAGGATATCTGCAGTCAATGTAGTGGAGGTTTCATTGGTCAACTAACAATGATGCTACCATTTTTAAAAAAGGGAAAATCAATATCAATAACATATGCCCTACTCATCTTAAGTTATAGTTTTCCTTTGGGTAATCCAAAAGGGTAGAATCACCATTTTCTTCAGTTGTGTTTTGCAAGCTGTTAACATGCAGTTAATTATCTGCACAACAAAGGTAATGATATGAATTTTTAAATGTAGTATACTCATTAATATGTGTAGGTCCAATTAGTTGATGATTTCGTTCATCAAGGTCACATCAATAACTTCTAGAAACTATGATTAAGAAGTGGAGCTGAGAATACCACCTTTCTCCTGTATCTTAAAATAAACCTGAACTTGCACCTTAAGCACTACAAATTTTCTAACTAAAGCATTGATGATTGTACAATTTCTGGTTTCACTGTGTGAATTGAAGCATGCCTTGTTCGCTGTTGGTCAAGGTAGAGACATGAAACTAAAAGAACGACATCAACTTGATAACAGGAATTAAAACAGATAAAGAACAGCTTGGTGCAGTTGCATTGAAATAATACATATTTGCACTGTGAACAAATAAAACTAGGCTCTATTGTGGGTAACTAATGTGATGCTTACTATGTGATCTATATTTTGAAAAACTTTTAGAGTGAGCATTTCTAACTAAATTACTGATTGGCTGATTTTGTGACAGTTAATTTACGCAGGATATACCTGCAAGCAAGGATGGTTCTTTACGCAATGTATTAGTGACCCTGAATTAAGGTATGGTAGCTGCTTTTATTTTGGGGTAATTAATCATACATTTTACAGGCACCTACATGAGTGACAACTCCCCTGGTCTAGTGATAACTTTAATATTGTCAGCTCTTTTTTTTTAAAAAAAACACTATTAATAATAACGTGCCGACTTTTAAGAAGTTTGATAGTTAGGGATCAATGTTTTAGATTGTTTCAGAGTTGCAAGTTTGTATTTGGACCAATGTTTTCAGGTCGTCCGATTAATCGCGATTAATCATCCTAGTCGGTCAAGAGTGCTCGATTAGGAGGTCCGACCCGACCAGGTCGACCAGAAACCTAGTCGTCCGATTAGTCGTCCACTTATCGCGATTAATCGTCCGATTAGGACATGGACGACCAGGTTGTGTGCTCTGTTTTTGGGCTTTTTTGACTGGGCAGATATGTGGGGGGTATGGAGATGTTGTTGGTTGTCCCAGTTCTCCATAAATAGTTAAGGAGATGTTGGTTTACATCAAAAAGAGTTGAAGATGCAGAGGAATGTTGGTTTACAGTAATGCAGTCTTGATGCTTCCTTTATTGTGTATAATATAGTGCATTTATAGAGGTATATATATAGGTCGACCAGCTGATATGCCTGGACGACCAGGGACGACCAGGGGGACGACCAGGGTCGATTAATCGACCTGGTCGCTAATTAATCGCGATTAATCGCCTGGTCGGTCCCAGGTCGACCAGGATCGACCAGCCGACCAGAAAACATTGATTTGGACTCTGGCTATAGTTGAAGGTTGGAATTTTTCCATTTGAAATATACAAATGGTTTTTTTTTGGCAAATAGTAGCATGTGATGTAGGACAAAATTCTCTAAAAGTATGATTGTATTAGTTTATTACACCAAAATCCAGTAATAATCCGATAATATTTCAGTTCTCGGCAATAACGGATTTAGTTGAGTCTTCAGTTTAGATGCTCAATAACGTAGGCTTTCAGTTTCCTTCTGAATTCTAGTTGTACATTTGTTAGTTCTTAAGACTTTCCGCATCTGTTTTTTTTTTTTTGGTTCTATTCAATATTTCACTATGGTAGACTGCTTGCTTTTACACTTTGTTGTAAAAAAAATATTTTTTTTCTCAGAAGTGAATGACCAGGGTTGTACTCATTTGTCAAACCCTGTATGGGAAATCTCAGTTTGTTCTTTCTATAATATGTCAGGGGATTGAGGAACGTTCTCTGTTTATCAATAAAAAGGATGGACAGCTCTGAGTGGGAGAACATTCCTGTACCATCGAGGCAAGCTCACAATTTCTCTGTTTTTGGATAGCTAGGGATCATGCTTCCGCATATAGAATGTGAAATTAATTTCATCTGACAATCTATGATGCAGTGTGAGGGCTATTGTTGCATTAAACCTTCACAATTATGCAAGCGGAAGAAACCCGTGGGGAAATTTAAAGCCTGAATATTTGGAGAAAGTGTGTTGAGTAAATTTCTGTGACCATTCATCACCTCAATTGCATTAACATTGTCTTCTGATAAACTCATTTATGCCAATAGAGAGGATTTGTTGAAGCCCAATCAGATGATGGTCTTCTTGAAATATTTGGATTGAAGCAAGGGTGGCATGCGTCTCTCGTGATGGTTGAACTTATATCTGCCAAGCACATAGCTCAGGTAACTTGCTCCCTCCACAATTGTTCGAGTGGTTACTCGAGACTATTGTCTATTTGACCAAAGTATGCAATGCCATTATGTGAATCTCATTATTATGAAGTAGTTTCCCATCATATACAGTACAATACTGTTTGGTAGGACGAGATAATCTGCTATTTGGTCATTTTCTTTTTGGTAGAGGTTCAGTTTAACCAAAACCATTAAAGCAAAACTGTGAATAAACATGTATTTAAATGTGAACTAGAGTGCAATTTTAAGTTCAGTAGGAATGGAAGTAGATCACACTGGAGTTAAAATTTTATTTTGTTTTGTGGCCTAGACGCCTAGTGGCCGATTAGAAAACAGAGTCCTCTATAAACTATAGAAAGAATACTTATTGCTTCTTTCAGAAGCACCGCATAATTTGGTGCTACCATTCCATGTTCAGGCAGCGGCAATACGGATAGAGATCAAAGGTGGGTATTGGCGGGATGCGTTCATGCAAATGGATGGGGAGCCATGGAAGCAACCACTTAGCTCCGAGTATTCAACATTTGTGGATATAAAGAAGGTGCCTTACCCCTCACTAATTATCAATGGTGGAGACCGTTAGCTGGAAACATTTTTGTGGCATGGCCTACGCGGAGCTGCCAAGAAAATATTTTCAGCTTCCAGCTTGGGGCCTGAACTCCAGGCACAGCACAGCCTTTTTCTCGCGGTTGCATGAAGTCCTAAGTCCTAACTGTATATTGAGTTGAGCTTGTACGTGGAACAACTGAATGCAATGGTGTCTCCGCCGTCCTTTGATCGCAATTCTGTTTGAAGTTCCGTGCATTGCATCAAACTACCGTCTGATGTATACTTGCTAATTTGAGGATCGTAGTGATTGCTATCTGATGAAAGAGATGTGATAGTCATGCTGTCACCCTTCCTTTATGGATGGGAAAAGGCATCATTTGGATGTCGTCGGATTCACATGTGTTGAGGTGGATTAAAGCGAAATTTAAACTAAATTGCACTCCAATCTATCCCAACACATAAAAAATGCATATTGTTTGGATAATTGGTATGATTACATCCCATCAATTACATGCATATTGACGTGTATTGTGGGCTACATTTTTTTTAAACAAGCTTTTCAATAGGTTTGATTGTTTGAATCTGTTAGCCATTCAGCATATTTTCTTCTTACAACAAATCAGTACTTTCTGCCATGGCTTATCAGCTAAATAAGTGCAGGTGCACAGAATACATAAAAAACGCAAAGTTGTCATTGGAAAGACCTGCAACCATGGACCTTGTTTAGTTCCGAAAAAAATTTCGGATTTCGTTACTGTAGCACTTTCGTTTTTATTTGACAAATATTGTCCAATCATGAACTAACTAGGATCAAAAGATTTGTCTCGCGATTTACAGACAAACTGTGTAATTAGTTTTTGTTTTTGTATATATTTAATGCTTCATGCATATAGCGCAAGATTCGATGTGACGGATAATCTTGAAAACTTTTTGAATTTCGGTGAACTAAACGAGGCCCAAACTGGAATCTCGCCATTTTGGAGCTCAGCGCCCCATCCCCGCACTGGCCACTAGCCACTGGCCCACCAGCGCACTGCCCGACTGCACACCATAACTGCCACTACGCTGTATTCTAATCTCTTCGTTTAGGGATGCGTCCAACAGACTCAAATGGACTACTTAATTTGGGTAGTTGTAGACTAAAAATCCACTCAAATAGACTACCTATTCCACCCAACAGATTTGTTGGCTACCTAAATCTCCTTCTCCACTCCTCATTCCTGTTAGGTCAAGGGTACTATCCAAATCTTCTATCTCCCACCCACATGCCTCTCTCTCTCCCGTTCGTGCTTGCCTGACCAAGACCAGCCAATGGCCATGGACCCCCCCAGCTATCGCCGCTGCCACCACGAGCCAGCAGCCGCCCTCGCCGCTGGGCTTCTGATGTTCGTGAAGCGCGGTGTTGTCCTCCCGGTTTGGAACGATACGCTCTTCGTCCCGCTGCTGGTCCTCATGGCAGCCCTCGTCGTGGCGCCGCTTCTCGACACAGACACCATCACCCGTGTGGACCCAGCCACCACCGCATACCGGGTCCTCGTCCGAGCCATCAAGTCCGACCTCAAGCATATGCTGCTCGCTGTCGGAGCCTGCCTCCTCGGCGCCGTGGGGTCGGGTCTGCCATCAAGATCGCAACCATCTTCGTCGCCGTCACTGCCTTCTCTTCCATCGACTGGCGCCATCGTGAGGGCCGCACTCGGCACGGCAAAGGGCAAAGTCTGGGATCCCAGCAAGGGTGCGGGCTCCTCTTCTCTGGCGAGAACACGGTGAGGATGATATGTGGGACTCAGAAGTCATCCTCTGCTAAGACAAAATTAGGTAGCCAATTTTAGGTAGTACAGCTGGAGTTGAGAGAAAAATTTAGATAGTATTAAAATGGGTGGCTACCCAAATAGACATTCAGGTAGTCTGATTTAGGTAGTGCTGCTGGAGATGCTCTTAGGCCTTGTTTAGTTTCAAAAAAATTTACAAAATGGACAGGATAGCACTTTCGTTTGTATTTGATAAATATTGTCCAATTATGTAGGTTCAAAAGATTCATCTCGTAAATTACAGGCAAACTATGCAAAAAAAAATTATCTATATCTAATGCTTCATACATGTGCCCCAAGATTTAATGTGATGGGGAATCTAAAAAATTTTATAAATTTTTTTGGGAACTAAACAAGGCCTTAGCCCACTAGCGGTATTTGGATTTGACATTATTGATTGGTAGTGCTGTTGCCTATTGCTGCCAGTCACTGGTACAGAAATATTACTTCTGGTTCACATGATCGACTAGGAGATGGTGGTTTATGGACAGACGGTGTTTGGTTCACGGGCAAGTATAATAAGACGTGCAAATAGGTTGTAGAGGCTGCCACATCAGATTTAAGTTGAGATGGAGAGAGAAAATGAGAAAAAGATAAATGGGTTATAAACTTGCAATCACCTTATGCACATTCTTAAGAAAAAACCATATGGTTGTATGAATCTTTGCAGTTCACCTATCAATTCACTTATAGTAGTTAGCTCTTCGCTATTAATATAAGACCTGCTTTCTTCTTTTATATTTTTTCTTGATTCTTGTGCATAATCTAGCAATAAACTGAAGGCGTCCCAATAGTGCCACTTTAGTTAGCTTATAGGAATCCATGTCAGCACTTTCTATGTGGAGGGGAGAGAAGATGAAAAAGAGAAGAGACCATATCTCTTATCTCAACACATATCCCACTTAGAAAACGAGGTAGTTTGTGGGGCTACTCATAAAGAATGAGAGAGGGAGGAGAGAAGATATAGAATTAAAAATCATTTACATGGAGGGTTCACATAATAAAGTGACAATGGCATGGTATGTATGAGCTAAGCTGTTCTCTCATACTGTTTGAGGACAGTCTTACAATTTGCTTTCATGCTCTCTCCTCTTCTCTTTCCTACACTTCAGCGTTCAGCCCATCTATAACATTATTATACTTGCTCGTATATATCAATAGATTGCTCGTATATGGGTGTCCATTAGAAGGTTGTAGTCCTTGCATCCCAAAATAGAAGTCATTCTCGCTTCTCGAGAAGTCCGTTTCTTAAACTTTGACCAATTACATATAAAAGAATATTAATATTTATAATACATAATTAGTATCATTAGATAAGTTGTTGAATATATTATCATAATAAATTCATTTGGAGATATAAATGTTGCACGTATTTTCTATAAATCTAGTCAAAGTTGAGAAAGTTTGATCAGCACACATCCCATAACATCATATATTCTGGGACGGATAGAGCAAGTGATATAGCAATGCTATACAGCCAGCAACTAACTACATTATTAGCCATGCTCTAACCCAATCTCTAAAGTGGTGTACAAAAATATTTCAGGAGCAACACCAAACAATAGAACAAAGCAAAAGGCTAACCAATGCATAGACCTAGTAAAGTAGTTTATGGTATCTAGCTTTTATCATTTTAATATTTGTATTCTTTTTCTACTTAGACAAAAAACAAAAAGTTTTGTTTATTTGTTTCATTCTAATTGGTCTTCCCTGATAGGCCACAAATGAAGGCATCGTCCATGTTTTGTCATCATCTTATTCGTTGGTATATTTTGAATGTAACAGTCCAACTTCCTTTATCGAAAGACGATGAAATATGTAAGAAACATGGATCCTAGCAAGGGTTTAGTAATTAATATAATAAATAGGCTAACAATATTTGCTAGTATACAAGAAATTAGTTTAATGGCTGTAAAGTGATGGACTTGGAATAGGCTATGGTGAAGATCAAAGAATCACCCACCTCAGATGTAGAATAAGTGTACATGTTGAAAGACCTTAAAGGACATGCAAAGCAACCAAGACATCAAAAGAAAATTGAAGCTATTGAAGTTGAGATAAAGAGATGAATAAATTGGTCTTGTCTATAATTTTGGTTCTTCTCACATTAATATGATATCAGCTCAAAGATGTAGATCTCTTCATTAGCTTTCAAACAAATCTAAGATCATCAAAATTGAAGTTTGAAGCAAAGACTTACACCCAAAATATGAAATTGCATCATGTTGAAAAAGAGAATCACAATTTTTCAGCAGTATCAAATTGGCATGGAATCAGTTCAAGGTTGTAGAGCTCTTCATTATATTTCCAAGAAGTCTAGATCATTAAATTGGAGTTAGGAGCTAAAAGTTACGCATAAAATATGAAAATGTGTCGTGTTGAAATTAACTAAGCATCGGAAAGCTCCAGTGCTAAACACTAGTGCCCACTAGAAAGCTTCGATGCTAGAACCGGTGATCGTTAGAAGTAGATCGAGGTGATATTTATTTATCCAACGGCTAGTTTCTGCAATGGAAAGCTCGTATGCTATTCTTCCAAAGCTCCGGTATGGTGCTCACTGCAAAGTGTGTAATGGCCAATTTATTGGCTTGGGTCTATTAGCCATTTGAAGTGCTAGAGCTTGGAGAAGCTAGTAGAAGTGTTGATGCGCTCTTTTATGTGATCTAGCCACAAAAGTGCTTAAGAGAAGAATAAGGATATTAGGAAAATACTAGTTGGTGCTTAGACTTGTTTAGACTGCATAAGTGCTTTGCTTTAGGTGCTAGCCTAGAGTTGGTGAGGTTTGCATAGCTCTCTTCCTCGATGCTTGCATGCACAAAGATTGTACACACAGGGATTACGAGAGTAGTGGCAGAACCAGCACCTTTGATTAAGGGGGGTGAACAAATATTATGGCACCTCTATGTGTGATAAATATATACGTAGGTGTATGTTTCAACAACTTTTTCATTGTTTTCATATATGCAGTTAATATTTATAGCCAAAAACACAATATTATGATATAAAATAGGTGAAATAATACCTTACTACGCTATAAATTGCAATGTTTATAGGGGTATTAAAAAATCTACTGCATGGGGAGATAGATAGGTGTGGCCCCTGGTAGCCCCCTAGTTCTGCCGCTGCTTGCGAGACCACACAAACCGCATTTTTTTTTGGTGCGGCAACCGTTGATGTACAAGATGAAAGCTCCTTGTTTGGTTTTGATAATTGAGTGACAATCTACGTGAACTAATATGTGTTTATGTGAGATACACAGAAGATTAGTCCATAGGTGAATATGTGATGAAGGAGCTCTTTACATATGTGAAGCGCCCCTAGTAAACCAGGAACTCAAATGTGATACAATACCAGTCCTAGAAGGCTAGTAACACATTTATTACATCAGATAAGTTTCAGCGCAGTAGTCTCGATAAGCGTGGACAATGAAGGCACGCTATAATAATAAGACACCAAAATACAACATAGGTCCAAAGGACCCAGA
>Ga0182004_10000709_pt1 | contig 21854 bp, 20 predicted proteins | sample Sormic07211540_1_FD_120479 | JGI IMG/M metagenome (GOLD analysis project Ga0182004, IMG submission 120479) | Endophyte microbial communities from Sorghum bicolor roots, Mead, Nebraska, USA - 072115-40_1 MetaG | ecosystem: Host-associated > Plants > Roots > Unclassified | place: USA: Nebraska...
CCCCCCCCCCCCCCCCCCCCCCCCCCCCCCCCCCCCCCCATACGGATACGGCTGCCACCATTGACCAGCTCTTCCCAGTCTGATGAGATGTTGCATATCAAGAAATGATGGCCAGGAAAGTCCGATTGCAGCTGCACAGAATTGACTCACTAGTCACAACTCTAGAAAAGTTCTTTTTACAAGTTCCATAATACCATGACCAGTCGTCTCCAAAATTTCAAGAAATCAGGTCGAACATTTGGATTCTGCCATTCTGGAACCTTTGGATCGCATCTCTTTCCCTAATCCACCCTGGCCTACAGAGTACAGACACGGTGATTTTTTTAATCCCGGCTCTGTTGCCTTCAGATTCTGGTGAGGAGTCCTCTGCCCACGAAACAAAGCGCACAGCCTCCCTGAAAAGAACAACGCAGCTGCTGTGACTTTTCAGGACACGGGTGATGCGAACAAAACCATCGCTGTTTGGTAGTAGTAAATCCCACTATTTGCTGTAGTACTTAATTAGGAGCTGCGTAGCTTTCTCAAGGGAGGGAGGGAGGGAGTAGCTTGGAAGGGAGGGAGTAGATACAGACTAACAGTACAAAGCGAAGCGGCAACCACCGCCGAGATTTCCTCAAGAATCTGCAGCCTCTTCTTCCCCGCACCGCACCCCCACTCTTTATCCACTAGCGCGAGCTGCGCGCGATCATAAAGAGCCACCACCCTCCGCGTCTGATTCCAGCTGACTGACGGGGGCCTGGGACTGCGGCGAAAGACTCGAGCTTTTCTTGATTTGCCCAGCCGCCTGCCGCCTGCATTGGGACGAGAGGAGGTCCTGTTCTTGGACGTTCTGGGGAGCACCTCTGAGCGGCCTCGCGGGCGTTCTTGGACTCGTTGCGGTTGTTCAGGTAATGATGGCCTTTTCTCCCCGGCTCTCTTGGATTTCAGCTGTATTCACTTGGTTCAGTAGATAAAATCCGCAGCGAGTTGCCACGGGCGTAGGGTGTTTGGATGTAACGCTGTTTCAGTTAATGGTTCGATGTTGTTGAGTTGGTTGTTGGAGAGAGTTTTGTGTGATTCCATGCACCAATTGGAGTGCTCCTGCCTCTTGGAGGATTCAGCTGGGTTTTTCTTGGGTTTTGCTCTTCTTTTCCCCCTTCTTTCTGTGGGATGAAACCTCATTCTTCAGTTTCCCTCTATACGAGTCTTTAAGAAAGTCTTGTTCGATTTGGAAGAGAGAGTGCAGGTGTCTTCATGATTTCCCATCTCAAAGAGCCAATTAAAGTGTCGCAGGGCCTTCGGTAGCATTTGGAGAGAAGCATTTCGTGGATTTTAGTGCTTATGCTTCTCTATCCTACTGATGAGATCCCCCCTTTCTCAGATAAAAAGGAAAAATGTTTTTCTCTACATGAAGACATATATGAGCTTATCTTGATCCTATGTTAAAATGTAGTAGATATTTCAAGGTGCCTTAGCGCCATAGGGCGAATCATAGCTTCATGATTGAGACATCAACAAAGTGGTCTACTTAAATAGTTAGATAAAGAAAGCTGAACAGTTCCACGTACTGAATTCTGACCTCTTAAAATAAGGACAGATAATATGACAAGTTGAAACGGCAGGAGTCACTTTCAGCTTTATTAATGGAGTAGAAATTAGACCTTTCCCTACCAATTATTTCCCATATATTTACAATAAGTCCGAGCCATTCTAATTGTGAAATGTCCTTTTGGTTGATGCCACCATTTGCAGGTTCTGGAAGCATGAGGTTATGGTCTCTCTTCCTCTTGCCTCTGCTCTGTCTGCCTGCGCGGGTTCGATCAGAGGATTACTCGGATGTAACTGTCATTGTTCGAGGCTCTGAGACGATTGCTTCGACCAGTGACGAGTTTGTTTGCGCCACCATTGATTGGTGGCCTCCAGAGAAGTGTAACTACGACCAGTGCCCATGGGGAAGGGCTTCTGTCTTAAATTTGGTTAGTTCCCAAGACAACCATTTTATCATGTGTGGTTGGTACTGGCAAAAACTAATTTTTTGGTTCTTTTGTCAATTTCCCCAGGACTTGACTAATCCTTTGTTGGCTAAAGCTATCCAAGGTGAATATCTTTAACTACTTAATCGAGTGATTCTAAAACATTCAATGGTGAACTATATAGAGATCATTTCTTACACTATCTAAATTTGGAAGGCAAAACATTGGTAGAGTATACCCTAACATCTAATGTATGATTAATCTATTGCTAAAATGTACCATTCGATAGTCTATGCCATGTTAAAAAAATATTCTTTCCATAATATGATGACTCAGCATATTTCCATCATGAATTTATTCCTTTTCCACTCTTGTTCTTGTAGCCTTTAGTCCACTACGAATCAGAGTTGGAGGCTCCTTACAAGATCAAGTGTTATATGGCACACCAAATTTAGGATCGTCATGTGACCCATTTACAAAGGTTTCAAGTGGCCTTTTTGGGTTTTCTCAAGGATGCATAACCTTGGAAAGATGGGATGATATTAATAATCTGTTCCTGAGTACTGGGTGAGTCCTTCCTTCTATAATTGTTTATTTATCGCGCTCTGCATTTTCGTGAAGAGGTTTACTATAGTATGGATTGTTGAATGCACCACATGTTGTAACTTATTCTTTCCATAAACCTACAGCAATGTCATTCATATTCAGTTCCTTTTAAATACTGTAGCATATTTTTTCACATATCTGTTTCCTAATTCTACATTATTTTATCCCTTCAGTGCCGTTGTTACATTTGGTCTCAATGCGCTTCAAGGACGACAGCAGACAAGAAAAGGTGTTTGGGGTGGTCCCTGGAATTCTAGCAATGCTCGAGAATTTATTGAATACACTGTTTCAAAGAACTATCCTATTGATTCTTGGGAATTTGGTAATGCAATGTTATAAAATTCTTGTTTAACGCTCTTGGAGTTGGGAATATATTATATTCATGTAATGCTTATATAAGATGATGTGTTCGTGCCATAGGTAATGAACTGAGTGGAAGTGGAATAGGTGCGAGTGTGGCAGCTGAACAATATGGAAAAGACCTAGTTGAACTTCAAACCATCATCAACGAGTTATACGGAGATTCCAGCAAACCACTGGTTGTAGCCCCAGGAGGATTTTATGACCAAAAATGGTTTGCTCAGCTTCTCGATGTCTCCGGGCCAAATGTTCTCAATGCAATGACTCATCATATTTACAATCTTGGTGCTGGTGAGTCCTGTCCGGATATTATTTTGGCTCCACTCCTTCAGAAATTCTTGTTTTATGTCTTACATCGAGGGGACATAATTGTGCTAACTTCAATCTTGATTAGGTAATGATCCACAAGTTCCAAACAGAATTTTGAACCCACAGTATCTGAGCCGGACCTCCGATACATTCAGAAGTCTCCAACTCACCATACAGCGCCATGGACCGTGGTCTGCTCCATGGGTTGGTGAATCCGGTGGTGCATATAATAGTGGCAGCCGACTCGTGTCCAATACTTTTCTCAATAGCTTCTGGTGATCACTTGTCAGATGAGAAAAAATACTCACACCTTTACCATCATTATTTTTTAATCATTCTCACCTGTGTTTCCACTAGGTATCTTGATCAATTGGGTCAGTCAGCAAAGTATGACACCAAGGTATATTGTAGACAGACGCTGATTGGTGGCAATTACGGTCTTCTTGACACCGACACTTTTGTACCAAACCCAGATTACTACAGGCAAGTCTGTGTACCGAATATGTCGCTACAAACTTGATTTACTACTTCCATATGCATTGGACTAAACCATAGTAGTATCTATTCAGTGCCTTGCTGTGGCATCAGATCATGGGGACGCGTGTTCTTTCCATAGACATCAGTGGTTCTTCGTACTTGCGTGCCTATGTGCATTGCGCAAAGCAAAAGGTACAAGTCTACCCTAAGATGTCTTAGAAACACAATGTTGATTACTCAATGATTGCTTACACAAGCTTAACTAATTGAAACAAATATTGAAATCTTAGTGCACAACTGCAGTTATGTCAGTCTTTTAGCTGAGATTTATGGGATTTCAAATTAACAGATGGCTGATTCTTGGCTTTCAAAATATTTTTACTACAGGGTGGTGTTGCTCTTCTCTTGCTGAACCTGCACCGAACCATGGGCTTCATGGTTTCAGTCAGGAACGACCTAAATGTCAATCTCGCAGAAGGGCGAGGGATCAGAAGGGACAATGCCTTTGTCCATGGCCTGAAAAGAACGGTTTCTTGGGTCGGGAGCAAAGCCTCCGATGGATTTTCTAAGAGGGAAGAGTACCATCTCTCAGCGAAAGATGGGAACCCTTTTGCCCGGACCATGCTGCTGAATGGAGTTCCTCTTGAGCTCACTGAAGATGGTGACATCCCTCCATTGTATCCAGTGGAAGTTTCAGTTAACTCACCAATCTATGTTGCCCCTCTGACCATTGCGTTTGTCGTCTTCCCTGACTTTGAGGCTGAAGCTTGTGGCCGATGATCAACTGTAGTTTTGAGATAGAATATCACGAGGTTTTCTGATTATATATAATAGAGATTTCTGAAGAACAAGGTCACTGTAAAGATATGTGTTCGTTTTCTGATTTGTGCCCCAATTGGGCCATCTACATTTTCCCAACGAATATAGTCGCCAGGGTGATGTCATACTGAATTACTGATGCCATTGTACTTTGTACAGTTCATCAACATCTCAGAAAAGAAATGTTCAGCATCAATGAAATTCCAGAAGAAACTGTGCCATCGAATTTGTTGATGTGCGAATCAATTGCATTCTGTTCAGATAAGTAGTGATCTTTCCACTGACTAAAATTAGTTAGATCCGTGGCTTTTCTGTAAAAAAAATATTGATTCAAATGGAATTCACACATACATATGGTTAATCTTTTGGGCTTTTCGTCTGTAAAAAAAATGTTGAACCAAATGGAATTCACACATACAGATGAGTCTTTTGGGATGATCAGACTTCAGAGAACCGAAAAATAAGTAACAAGTATACAAGGTTTGCTTTGCATAATCAAAATCCATGCTTTTCACATGGTGAACTGTGTATACTCTTCATCAATTACAATAATGATGGGACTACCATCAATTCAACTTATATATTGCTCCATCAAATACAAAAGAACCATCCTAAACAATATCGTAATTTCATGAGCTATGATACAAATGGAATAAATTAAAGGAAAAGGGTCCTAAAGTAAATGGGGAAAAAATAACATTTCCTTTCTGTTCATTGAATATTCTCCATCAGCGCATGTAACCATGTGTGGGGATTACTGAGCTCCCCGGTTACCCTTCATAAACTCTCTGCTGTTGATCTCCAAAATAACAAATTTAATTTCACTTAATATATGCTTTTATTTATATTGTCACGACAATCTACAACTGAGGCTCCATTATATGACAGTTTCTTATGAATTCATTTGAGTAGTTCACATATTTTGTCCAAAATGGTTGAAGATGTTTAAAACCAATCTCCAGCCACGGTTTACTTTGCCCGTTATAATGTATAACTGCTGCTTGTTCAACACTACTGATATCTGTCTTTTCCTGATAACCCAAGCCTAACAGATGCCATGATGGATCAATTGGGTGAACATGGCCTTTAAATGCTATAAGGCCTGGTGGTAATGTTCCAAGCCTCCAAAGTGTGAAGTTTGACTTCAGGTTCTGCATGAAGAGGAACAAGAATTGAAGCTCATCAATTCATACTTTCAAATGTAATAATACAGGTTAGAATGTAGATAGTTTCAATAATCAACTAAACTGGAAAGTAATGCTGATAAAATTTCTCTCACATATGCTTCTTCATCACTTTTAAGCAAATCGGCATGTATTGATTTTTTTTTCTTTATTTCGTGTCTTTTGGAACTATGCTACAATTAAATCAAAAGACAATTAAGGTCGTATATATATATTTCACTCGTTATACTATAAAATGACCATAAAAAGATATCTATTCTTACCTCCTTGACCCAATGATGATATTTATCTTTGATTGTTGTCTTCCTCCATGCATTGAGGTCAAAAATATTCATACCATATGCCCAAGCACACTCTGAAGGGTCAAAGTTTTTTGCAATGAGGGGATGCGAAAAGTTGAAATAATTTCTGAACTTCTTAGACATCACCCAACTATCTCCACCTCTGCAAGTCTCAACAGCACCATTAACCTTCCCAGCTAGATCGATATCCCAAAGTGGTGATAGGTCATGTTGGACAACAACATCATCATCAAGAAATACGACCTTGTTGAGGCTTGGGAACAACTGCATCCACAGAGTACAGATTAAATCAGTGCAAGTTTCAGCAAAAAAGGATGTAGGTCAACAAATATAATTGCATTTTGAACAAGTTTGTACCATATACTCCCTCCGTACCTGTAAAGAAAGTCGTTTTGAACAAGGTTTTGGTCAAACATTGTGAATATAAATCATGAATAACTTTTAAGTTGTTGAGTTTGGAAATGTGAAAACCATATGAATAGATTTGTCTTGAAAAATACTTTCACAAAAATATACATATACCACTTTTTGATAAATATTTTTATAAAAACAAGGAGTCAAAGTTAGGCTTTGAGACCGTGTCGTTGCCCTAAACGACTTTCTTTACAGGTATGGAGTACAAATTTTGTATATATAGACTATATGCAGAGAAAGCTGCAGATATCTCTAGAAAAGAGCAGCATTACTTACTTTTTGATCCCAGCAGGACCAGCAAACTAGAACAGGTCCAGTAAAAGACTAAAATATTTTCAATTCTTTTGCAGTTTTTATTGTTTCATACAATCCTTCTATCAATTAGCATGATTACATGTTCATCAAATATGTAAGAGACGACAAAAATTGTACTTGCACTTCCTGCCCTATTAAGTAAGAAACAGTAATAATATTCAGAAGAAAAATATAATACCTCAGGCAAGTATATTCGAATATGATTGAGCATATTAGTATATGTTGGACTTCCTGCCTGCAGCTTGGCTGCAAAAACCCTTGGGCTATCACTAGCACTGGTTCTTGGACGGTGACTTCCATGGTAACGATCTCGGGCAGTGCGCTGAGTTTCTATAGCTTCAAGTACAGGAACATTTTCTTTTGTTAACCAATCAAATTGGTGAACACCTTTCACCTCAACAATAGCAGGACTGAGAGAATTTAAAGCAAACCATGAATGCATGGCAGGATAGGTCTTTTTGTCAGTAATAACATGGAAAACTATCCTCTCAGGTTTCAGTGATGATCTAACTGTTGATCTGACCACAACTGAGGCTGCAAGGATGTTATCTGATGCTAAAACAAAATGGTAATAGGAGTTGTCCGAAAGACAAGGCACCAACTCTGGGGGTGGTAGTTGTTTCCTTGCAAGGGCATTTGAGGAGTATTCATCAGTTAAACGCAATGAAAGGCAATAAAGGCCTTTAGGAATAGCAATTGCAGCATAATGCTTGTTCAACTGCTCCGATAACCTTGATGACCTCAATTCCTTATCCATGCTCTCCATCTGCATGGTGTGATGTGGAAAATCAGAATAAGAACAGCAACTTGCTGATAGGAAAGTATAGAAAGTTGTATTGGTATCATAATGACACACTAGATGATATCAAAATTTTAGGTTGTCAACCACTCACACTAAGTGCAATAGCTTTGTAAAACGCTGTGTAGGTAAAAAAAGGTTAAACAATTCTATAGCATACTGATCTGCTGTAAAATAACTTGAGATTTAGAGTCAGCTAGATGGAGTCTAGTAATCATTCTTTTTTTTGTTTATTCCAAAATTGAGTCCTAATGTAGAATCCATTTAATCAAGACTAGTTATTAACCTTCAAATCTGAAAATACTTGGGACATGGTTCAATTAGACACCATTCGGATGAAAAGGCGTAAGTTTGTGGGACACTGAAACCATATGCATTGTTACATGAAAAGAGGTCCTTTTACAGAACACATGTTCCTAGAAGCAAAGCATGGGTGATATACGCGTTAGATAGGGAAAAAGAACATTCAGTGTCTATGACAAAATCTGATTGTACATGACCAAACAACATTAACTAAGAACTGACCCAAGCTAACGGTTTACTGCCAAAACTCTAATGTTTGCATAGCAAGTACTGAAATAAGCTAGCTTACCGTAGCCTTCAGCTTAAAAGCAAATGATCTTAAATCATAATCATTATTCTTCATGTCCCAGATAAATTCATCAAAAGTTTCTGGAACCTTCAAATCAAGAGGTGCTTCCTCAGAATTTACTTCATCAAGCATCACATACAAATCCCTCACAAGCCTCTGCACATTAGAATACAAGTTCAAATAAATAAAGCAAATCCTCAAAATGGAAGAAAGTAACAGATTAAATAGAGGACATATAAGTACCATGGAACCATCATTTCCCCTACCAAGAAGGCGCGGACCTAAACGTCTTCCCAGACAATCTGAAAAATAGCAGCTGGTGATTAGTAACAAGTGACCAGGAATATAATACATTTTATAAACAGAATTCATCATTAAACAATACTGTGTTGTAACAAATAACCAAATAATGAGACCCACCCTATGATGAGCTGCATACAACCTAATATGCACATAAGCAGCAGCCTCTCTCTAGAGTTACCTTTTACATACATATGCCAAAATAAGCGGTTTTGGATGCTTGAGCAAACCAAGATGGCACCTTGGTGGTTGCTCAGCAAATAAGCATGTATGCGACCAAGCTGCCCAAAGCACGCTAATCATGACCAATGCAGTTACATGTGCGCAGCGTAACAACATAATCTGGTTAAGAACGCCAAGTTTATCAGCCTCATTCCTGTTATCCCCCAGCTGAATCAGGCATCTCGTGCTACCACATGCACAAGGAGCATCACTAGTCAAGCAATGCACTATCTAAACTGTTTCAGTACTGACAACATTTCAGGAATGGAAGTAGCAGCGCGCGGCAGCCGTTTCAGTAACGGGCGATCATTAGGAGAATGGAATTGAAAGTAGCTCTATGCATGGCTACAAGACAGAAGAAGCAGCTGCAACTACTGCTGGCGTACGTACCTAGTGAGGAGCACTTGTTGAAGCCCTCGAGCGTCATGACGGCGGTGAGTATGAAGACGAAGGGCAGGAGGAAGGCGAGGATGAGGACGGTGTGGAAGACGGTGCGGTAGGAGAAGTGTCGCGCGGCGACCTTGAGCCTCATCAAGTCTAGCAGGCCATGGCTAGTGGAGATGGTGATGCTCCTCATGCTCGGCGACAGCCGGATCTGCATCCTCGCTCCTGACCGCCGCCCACGACGGCCGCTGCTCCCTCTCCTGCTCCCGAGGACCACACGAGCATCGGGAGCCGCGGCGGCAGGCGGGGGCGCTCAGAGGGGGCATGCCAGCCCGGCGCACTGGGAGCGGGGGGCGCCGCCGGCCGGATCCGGCATTGGCGCGGGGGAACCGACAGCTCCAAGAAGCGATCTTGATTGCTCCCCGCGCCCTCGTCTCACTTCCCCGGGCTTCCCCTGCCCCGTTCTTGATTTGATTTCTCACTGGTGCCTGGGCGCCGCGAATCACGCGCCCGGATCAAGAAACCTCGGCGGTCGGTCCCGATTTCGTCTTCTCCCTCGGGCGGGCAGGGAAGTAAGGAGGAAACGGATCGCACCGGTGGAATGGGAGTGGGAATGGGAATGGGCGGGGGAAGGGTTTGATCTGGGGTTCTCCGCGGTGAGGTTCCGGATTGGGGATTAGGAGGAGAAGTGGGGAGGTGGTGGAGAGGAAGCGACGAGGAAGAAGACGAGGGATTTGACCCGATGAACAGGGCGGCACGGTATGGTACGGCACGGCAGCGAGGCCGAGTGGAGTCGGTCACGGCCAGGTCGGCGCGGGGTCGGAGCCCCGTCCCGCGTGGTGTGGTTGGGTCAAACACCGGGCCTGTTGGTTCCGGGAAGACGATGAATTCGCTCCAACACCCGACCACGATGCCAGCCCATGGACTTTTCACCGTCTCCCATGGACTTTTCACCGTCTATGGAAGTTTTTGAAATCCGAGCAACTCCAACAGTTTCTCTTTTTTTTTTCCTGTCTTGGTATTTGTCAACTCCCCAAATCATATGGGAAAGGAAAAACAAGGCCATCTTTAATAGTTTTCCACAATTCACTTCTAAAAAACCAATTTTCTGGACCTATTTAAAATTTTTCTCACGCTTTCTCTTCCTGCGTTAGGGTCCATCGATTATATGCATTGGGCGTGGAAGAATTATCTAGTTGAAAGAAGATCTCATTGAGCACCTATGGAACCATCATCCTAATTTATATTCTACTCATTCTGTTACAAAATAACTATCGTTCTTGCTTTGTATTATTTGGACCACTTAATATTTTTCACTCAAGTGTAATGAACATAGTGTTATCATTTATTTTGTAAGACCAATGTTTATTTCCACTCAAGTGTACTGAACATTTTATATCGTTCTTGTCTTGTTTGTTTGGTTGATAAGCTATGACAGAAAGTATTGTTGACTGATTTGTTGGTCAGGTACCGTACGAGTGGCAGGAAGTCTCCTGTGTGATGTGATAAGCAGAGGGACGTGTAGCAGCAGGTTCCATCGATGTTCCATCTGCCTGACACCATCAGAGCATACCATTCAAACGATGGGAGGAGGCGATGTGCGCCTCTGACCTCTCTTAAAATAGGAAACCCAAATGAGAAATTATTGGAGAGATATTTTTTCTGGTTTTCCTAAAAACTAAGGATGGGAAAGAGAGATGAAGAACTATTGGAGTTGCTCTTATGAAACTTAAGACACAATCTCTCTATCTCTACACCCAACAAAAAATTACTATTGTTATCATCGTGCACTAATCAATCGCTTCACTCTCACCTTGTTATGGTCGTGCATCGCCTCACCGCCTACCCTGCCAACACGAGCTCTGAACACTAAAGGAAAAAAAAAGAACGTGGACGCCGAACCGGAATTTGTGGAGTACGCTTACTAGTGGACCTGTGACCACAAGGCGCTCGTGTAGGGATGTACCGGGAAGAGGCAACGGTAGCAAGGGCCAATGATGGGATACACGTCGGGGCGTGTTGGGCAGGTGGATCCGCTGCTATTTTTTAAAACTATTTTAAATTATACGGCAGATAAATAAAACTCTGCATCTCTTTGTCAGGGGCAAATTGGTCATTTTACCCTTGACTTAACACCGTTAGGTGCAAAAAACAGACGGGAAGTCATAGAAGGAAGAAAATTTTATTTTGAGGTCATACAGATAAGTTCAAAAAAAAGACCACATAAAGAAGATGTATTTTTTTCTAAGGTCGTAAAGGTAAATAGCTCAATATGCTTGGGGTCTAGCTATATTATAGGGGCATTCTGGTCCACCAAGTGTAATTTGGGCATTGTAAATAGTGCTCCATTAAGATAAAAGCAGACATGATGATCTTTACTAGCAACAACTTTGTTGCTTACTTGCATTCAAACTAATAGACACACTACAATGCACAGTACCTCGATCTAGGACAATAATGGTTAATCTCATGTGATCCCACTTACCATGTGAAGTTAACCAAAGCCAAGTAGTGACATACCATGATAGGATAACATGAAGAGTAGTATGGTAGGATAGACACGTGAAGAAGTGTGAGTCCTTGTATCAAGTTCATAGTGAATAAAGAGTTAAAATCTCGTTGTGTTGAAAGTTGATTTCCAATATAAGGTTTACTCATAAGAGTGTGAGTGTATGGTCCACAAAAGAAGTGGCATCATACAAGTTTGGCTTGGTTCACTTCCCAAGAATACGATGAGTAGATTGAGGCACCAATTTCTCAACACAATATAACCAAATATCCTAATGTTTTACAATTATCATTCCTTGTACTATTATTCCTCTAAGTAACCGATATTTGCATTGGCAAATCAACAACTAGCCATATGCCCGTACATGGCTGCTAAAGAGGGAAACTCCTTTGCACAGTGCATACAATGCAACTTCATAGGTCCATCCGAAGGCTGATTTTCTGAAATGAAATGTCATTGTATAAGTAAAATATAAATATACAATAACATAAAAATTCTATAAGATATGATTAACATTAAAATAATAAGCAGTATAAAACTTATCTTACTTCTACACCTGACTGTATGTCCACCAAGAACTTGCCGGTTATAGAATGGCTTGCCACAATACCTACAGTGGACCTTCCTTGCTCTGGACAACTTAAGTTGAAGCCATGTTTCATCATCACTAGAGTCCACCAATGCCATTTCACTCGACTTACTTGGGGGCTTCTTATTATGTTCTTCATGGGCTTCCTCCCTATTCATTCTCATAAACTCCTCAACAACACTTTTACTTGGGCCCAAAGTAAGACCAAGCCATGGATCATCGTCACTTGGATCGTGGAGTATCATTCCTCCTAGATTTCCTACTCTTTCCATCTGCATAGCTCAATGTTCATTGAAACATTGTAATAAACATATTAGTGGCCTAAGAAGAATCAAGTAGTCCAATATTATTCAATAAATCACAAAGATTGTTAGGCAAGAGTCACCACTTGATAAAATATGTGGGCTATGAATCTTTTTAGACTTTTATAGATACTTCAAAGAAGCTCTAACTTTCAAGAACTCAAATTTCATAAACTTTAGCACCAACAAAAAATGGCAAGAAGAAGAATTGCAAAGACATTACCACACGTAACTACACGTAAGCATACATTGATTTAGAATGAACAAAGCTAGTAACTTGTTAATATTTTTAATGAAATTTTGCATGAGAATATGACAAATTGTTCATTGAGAACAATTAATAAGAGACTCATAAAGATTGGGAACTAGTATAGCTAGATCGTTCATCACATTTACATATCACAAGTTCCCAAAAAGGAAACACAAATTCAAATTCTCATTTAAACTTTTGAAATTTGTTCGCCACCAAAATCTATGAGGAACCTCAAACACAAGGAGATGATAATTACTATATAAAGCAGTCATGAAAATTGAGATGATAATTAGAAGATCAAGCAATCATGAAAATGATATGATAATTGCTAGATCACAATAATCCTACTTTTACTTACACTTCCTCTAACTAGTGAACTAAAACACTAAAATCTTGCGCATTAGACTTAAAATGTTGATAGCAAAAAATTCTCATAAGAAAATAATTACCAATGTGCAAACCAGATAATCAAGATTATTGCATGTTTATCCACAAAGTGGTGAAGCAATAGTAACCCCCTCCATTAACAAATGCTAAGCAAATGTCTAGCATTATGTGCTCACCAAAACCCAACAATGAACAAAACCTAAGAAATAAAGCAAGAACACCCATTGTGTGCTCATCCAAAACTAACACGGAGCAAAGCCAAAGAAACAAGAATGCCCAACTGAATAAGAAACCATCCTAGCATTTGTAAGCACAAGAGCTAATACCTCCCAAGAACCCACACTAGATGAAATGAAGAACTATGATACAAGCAACAAGCATCCTGAGAAGAAATTCACCTAATACTTCACTCTCGCATTTAAATCTCACAAGTTCCCAACAAGGCAAAACAAATTTCAAATTCTCCATGAAACTTTAGAAATTCAAAACCACAAAAATTTATGAGGAACCACAAACACACAGAGAAGATAATTTTGAGAATTTGACATTCCATATTTACCTAGAAACTTCTTCTGATCCCTTGAACTAATACGCTTTCCGCTTGCACATTACAAGTCTCCCATGAAAGGAATTAATGATGTCAATGCAGACTCAACAAACTCAGCAAAAGGTAGCAAACCACTACTCACCCTTCCAAAACCCCAATCTCACGCTATACGAACCCAAGAATAAGAACCCACCACTTCATAAAAAATGATCTAGTGTTGTCCTTGTCTCTAGGAACCCAATCTCCTATCTAGTGTTGTCCTTGTCTCTAGATCGGACATGTCCAATGCATGTTCTAATGGCTAGTTTTGAAACTAGTGGTTAACAGTACAACCAGTCTCATGCTCACCAGACACCTCATGTGAAACCATTGTCTCAAACCTCACTTTGCAAATCTCACTATAACTCATGTTCAGTGAGGAATCGGTGCATCACTGGACACACCTAGTGAAATCATGGCACCTATGCAAGTCTGCATCCTCCAGATACCAGGGTGCTGCTACTATTCTTTGACTAAAAACTAGAGCATTGTGCATGTCTGGTGCATAGGTCCAGTGCACACCAGACACGTCTGATTCATCCACATAGGACCAACAATATCTCAACCAATTTTTGCACTCTTGGTTTGTCTTTGATTGATCTTGGGCTTCAGTTGAGCTATCTAGCACTAGATTTCACAAATGTGCACCACATCCACTCACTAGAACTAGGTCATGCTACCCATTCGTACCCCATTTATAGTATGGCCAAAGGAAAAGCAAAAATCCTATAACTAAAATAAGTGTCCATCAACACCATTGACACTTGGAACTGGTCAATCCTTATTCTTTGCGCTCATCCATTAAGAACCGAACAAATACCAACAAATAGGGGCATGAAAACCTTGATTGCCTAATTAGTCGTCATTATTGTGACTGCACTATAATAATGCCACTACATGACTACAAAATAGTCATTAGTCACAATAATTATGTTGTTGTTAACTGCAAAACTAAATTAGGGGCCTAGATGCTTTTGATTATCTTGTGAGCAGGTTCATAAGGGCTCTCCCAATCAAGAAATTAGAATGGTTTCTACCTTAAAAAATTAGAAGGGTTTCTATCTTCATTAATTAAGGAACTTGGTATGGTTTCTACCTTAAAAAATTAGAAGGGTTTCTACCTTAAAAAATTAGAAGGGTTTCTATCTTCATTAATTAAGGAACTTGGTATGGTTAAGGTAGGGCTAGAGGTGAGTGGAATTCATGGGTGGCGGCTGGTGATGCTCTAATAAAGCACAACCACATCAGTAGGAGGGAATAGGGTTAAAAGGTCCTTGTTTGTTTTTAGTAATTAAGTGACAACCTAGATGGACTAATATGTGTTTATGTGAGATACACAAATAATTAGTCCACAGGTACACTAGTGTGAGCAACACATGCCATGAAGATGAAAATGGCTTGAATATGTTGCAAAGCTCACACATGTGATGAAGGAGCTCACTGCATGCAAGAAACATGACATGAAGTCATGTGACTAGGTGGAGAAGATCAGGATGAGGCTTGGCTTGATAGACTGGTTGTAAGCATGAAGGGCAAGTCAGAGGCTATGAAGCAATAAACCGTGTGTCGGGAAGCTTGAGCAAATACTTGGCACCAATGGGCCGAGGCAATGGTGACGAGCAAGTAAAGTCAAGATCAATGAACCAAGAAGATCATATAATGATATGAAGTGGATCATATCGTTTTGTGATGGTTGTTGGTGTTTGTGTAGCATCAACATTGTAGGAGATGAAATGGAATGTGCAAGACAAAGGTATATTTATAGCGCATTTCATTTCACCGGGTAAAGATTGTGTAGAGAAGTGCATGACCAAATTTAGGATAGATGCATACTCTATCAAAAGGGGCAAACTTGTTTGCATATTGGCCATCTAGTGCCACTCGAGTGATCTAACTTTGCATGTGGTGCTAAGATCGAGTGGCGTGGTAAAAAGAGTGCTAATCCTTTAGAAAATGTTTATGAAAATGCTATTACATGCGCACATTTGTTAGGACACAATGATGTTAGCACATAGAAGCAAAGGGTGTTGAAGTTGTGCTTGAAAAAGATGATAAACAAGCTTAGGACACTAGTTGGCAGAGCATAGGACCATGGGCTTTGGGTCCTCAAACACAAGACTCAGTTTGGTGGTGCACATGACCATGGTTCTTTGGTCCGGTGGTTTCAAAATAATTATGCACTAGACAAAGAGCAGCCAAAACGCGTAAGACCTAGAAGGCATGGTCCGAAGGTAGGATCAGGACTGAGTTCAGAGCAAATTATGCTCTTTGGACCCTTACTAGACACCTCAGGACCGAGGTGCACATTGGTCCTGAGGGTGAGTCCGAAGCTTAGGACCCTGGCATACATTGGACCTGTGGGTGACTCTGGAGCTTAGGACCCTAGTGTCCGTTGGTCCTATGGGTGAGTCAGGAGCTTAGTCTGGAGGTAGTATGAGCGTGTGTGAAGTAGCCATTGTGCTCCAATGGTCTCTTCCAAACAGTTAGTGCCACATGGCAGCAATCTAAGCACCGGACTTGTGGCACCTGGTTTTAAGGAGAAAACCAGATACACAACATATATGAGAGTGTAGGAAGTCAATCCCACTTATGGCTATAAATAAAGGGTAATATCAAAAGACAATGCTTTATTACACAACATATTGGTACAAATAATAACCCTACATAGCAAATAGTGGAAAGACAACTCTGGTCTTCAGGCAAGGACTCTAACTTCACAGGGACAACTGACTAGTCGATCACAAGCCTAAACAATCTAGAATCTAGAAATCTAGTACCCATCCAAAAATTTTATCTAAGTAGTAAAAATAAAAAAGCATATGTACATCTCGTACTTAATAAGAATAACTTGGGGTTATGAAGCTCAAAAGGATGACACTAGTTTATTGGAGTTGGCATTTTAATGAGTCACAATTTTAATATTTTAAGTAGCATATAGTTATGGTTAAGCCCCAATTAAACCACATGATCATATGAATCATCATTTTATCTCATAGTTAATTAGCAACATAATTATTCTCTATTCTATGACTTTTCTAAGTTGCTCGTGACTATGAGCATGGCTGTTATAACAGGTTGCACACTTCCATAGTGAGTCATGTTTCTCATATGCTCGGGTTAATTACTCCCAAAATAGTTCTAAGGTGAGCAGGTAGGGTACACTATGAAGTCTTTCAAAGATTTATCTAACAAGTTAGGACGGCTAGGTTTCTAGTCAGCAAACAGATGTAGATCTGCCTTTCTAGATGGCCACATTCCATGTAGGCTATACACATAAGGATAGAGGTCACACTATACCTGACTCGTCAAGCCTCTTTTGTTCCATGAAGGTAACCACTAACAACCTAGAAAAGTCTTTCTATTAAACTAAAGCCAGAGCCTTGTAGCTCTCATGGTTGTACTATAAATCCTAGATTTTACCGGCTAATAAATCATTAGGAAGGGCCAAGAGCATCATGTAAAAATCCAAGAGCTCTCTCACCCTATATCCAAGTTGCTAAAAAGCAAGTTTTATCCTTTGTTGCATAAAGCCATTAGTCAATGCTAAGATCATGATTGTTTAAATTAAGCACTACCAAAACTGCATATGCAAGTAACCCATAGGTGTCAAGGTACAAGGTAACAAAAGCTAGATCATTCATTAGGGGTAACAAAATTAGACACATCCAACATGAATTATAATGATTATAAAGTGTGGATAACAAGGATAGTCCGATGCTATACTTGCCTTGCTCAATGAACTCCTGCTAGTCCTAGTCATCAACAAAGTACTCTTGGTCTCCAACGTACTGCTCACCGTCTATACTCGATCAACACAACAACATACAAGCATCTGAGGCAATCATGCATAGAAAACAAAGACTATAGATTAAAATAGTACACCAATAGTGGAAAAAGATGGAATTCATAAATCTAATCTACACATTGCTACAATCACATAGACACCAATTGTACTCAAATCATATCTAAAATGGAGAAGATATGATGAAAACATGAACTGGATGGCAGAACCATAAATAACACAAACTTAATTTAGATTATAAAATAAATCAAAATCAAGATTTTGAATCTAGTTGAGGAGTGCGGGTTTGAGTTCTAGACAAGAGAGGGGCTTTTAGCAAAACATCTGGCGAAGGGGTAAGGAAGGATCTAAGCCATTGGATTAGATCTGGACAACCTAGATTAGAAGCAAGGAAGGAAGGAAGGAAGGAAGGAAGGGAGAATGGCCAACTAGAGAAGATGGTCGGTGTGGTGGTCCGCCATGGACGACAACGAGGGAGCTCATCGGCGCACACAAAAATGACCCTAGAGGATATGGTTTGACCTGAGATTGGCACACGAAGAAAGAAGGGGAGATCGAGAACTCACCATGAGGGTTTTTAAGGGCAAAGACAGATGAGGATGCTGAGCAGCTCAAAGAAGTGGACCACGAGAACCTACAAACAATAGCAACGATTAGCGACCAACCAAAGGAAAGAAAAAGTGAGGCAAGGGATCTAGCAATGAAGCTTGGTGGCAGGCTTACGGTAGTGTTGAAGCGCCAAAACGATGGCTCAAACTTAGTGGTAGCAGCGACGCTAGGGTTTGGAGTGGCGGCGGCGAGCTCAGGTGTGTGGTAGTTGTTGTGAGGGTTCAGGATGGAGGCAGCGGGGTGCGGAGGCCTGATTTTTATAGCCTGAGGGCTATGTCGTGGATGGAAAGGGGACATCAAGCCAGGATCCAGCTCGATCACCAAAGGAAAGCGCTGGCCTCTAGAAATAGAAGGCAAGGTTGAAGATGGAAGGTAGGATGTGCAACTGATGTTGCAGGCCCACCGGTCAGAACGAGGTGCAAGACCAAGCGGCCAGTGGTAGAGGTGAGAGGGGGAAGCGGGCGCATCCATATTGGGTTGGCCCAAGAGAGAAAGGGGCACGTGGGCCTCACAGGTAGGCCACGCAGGAGAGAGGAAGGGGGTAGGGCAGGCCGAGCAGGGAAAGCGACTAAAAGGCCAAAAGCTGAGAGACGAGGGATGGAAATAATTTCCCTTTATTATTTTAATAGTTTTTAATTCTATTTTCAAATTGATTTTGAATCAGTTTGGCATGTTTTGCAATCCTTGTGATCAATAACCTAACACAAATATATTGTCAAAGTAGCCTATGCTAGGTGGGCTAGTATTAATTAAAGAGCTAGTGAAAGAAAACAATACCACATGAGAAACACATATCCCATAATTTGGTGATTTATCGGCCACCTATGTTATAAAGAGGTGAGTCCAAGGATCACTGCTTCTCTATTAATCCCACAAGGCTACCCTCTCCATTTGAGAGGTAGGCCTCTCAGTCGGCTCAACACTTTAGTTTCCACTAGAGTGATTCTTTTACATCTCCGATGGGGTAGTTTAACAACCTAGTTGTGACGAGAGCATTTTTATGAGCATCACAGCATATCGGTAATTTAACTTTAGTTTTCTATGGGGTCATGTAACAACACACCTTGCATGTATGTTTCCCTTAACTTCTCTCATACTTTGCGATCCTCGAAATTAGAATATACTACATCTGTTTTTACTCACTGGTATATGCCAAAACCATTTGCAACCGTTACCATCCGTATGTTTTCACTCCGCAGTACATCCACCTTTAAAAATAAGTATTAGTATCTTTGATGATTCATTATGCATATGTGCCTTGCGTCCTGGATCAAATATATTTGCCATAAACTATTTTTTCTACGAGAAATTGGTTCTTATAGGACTCCAAATGTTGGGTTTCTCTATAATAGGACTCTTAACGTTTGTTTCTCCCAAATAGAACTCCAAACAATTACAATCAGCTCTAATGACATTTTGTTTCTTTTTTAATGTCTTTTGTCATCTAAAAATACATGTATTTTCGTATTGACCCTATTACCTTCAGCTATCATATGGTACTCAATTTCATCGATTCATCTACGAGACACGAGACGCCGCACGACGCTCCTCCTCGCACGTGAACACCGCCGTCGCTGCTTCACCGTGGAGATTGATCGTCGGCCCTCCTTCCCTTCCCCACGCCATCGATCTGCCCTCCATGGAGGGAGAACCTCCGGCCGAAGATATCACCGTTCGGATGATCGCCATGGATGCCGACGCCACGTCGGGGCCTGCTGCCCTAGCCCTAGGCGCGCCGGGGCCTGCTGCCCAGGCCGCTGCGGCACCTGGTGCACATCTGGACGCGGTTTCTGGAGGGCAAGCCACTGTGGATCACCTTCCACAGCCTCCATTGGAGAATCGTAGCAACGATGCCACAACTCTAGCAAGAGACTAGTGTCTGCCCACTGTTCGTCATCCTGGCAGGAGCAGGACACACACAATGTCGAGGAAGTGTACGTAGGGCTGCCGCCGTGCAACGACGTCCTGATCAGCGGGTGCCAGACGGACGAGACCTCGGCGGACGCCACCACGGCCGACGGCATGTCCTACAGCGTGCTGAGCAATGCGATCCAGACCAATCCTCGCCAGCAACGGCAAGAAGTGCGGGGCGGACGAACCGTCAGCTGGTGGTCAGGGCGCGGGAGCTGCTGTCCAAGCAGCCAAGCAAGGGTACACGCAGCAGCTCGGGCTCTACTGCAGCGATGAGCACGCGAGGCTGCCTTTCATCTGCTGAGACCATATGACGAAAGATACATGTATTTTTAAGATGACAAAAGACATTAAAAAGAAACAAAATGTCATTAGAGCTGATTGTAGTTGTTTGGAGTCCTATTTAGGAGAAACAAACGTTAAGAGTCTTATTATAGAGAAACCCAACGTTTGGAGTCTTATAATAGCCAATTTCTCATTTTTCTACTCATTTAGAGGTAAGCTTCTAAGAATATATATATCATTTTGTTTTGCATAGTTAGGGCGTTGGAATGCTAAAATTATACTACTAGAACCAAAGTCACTTCCAATGCAAAATATAGAAAACAGAAAAAACATACCACCCTTAAATCTAAGGCCTTGTTTAGTTCGTAAAAACTTTTGGTTCGGAGACTGTAGCACTTTCGTTTTTATTTGACAAATATTGTCTAATTATAGAGTAACTAGACTCAAAAGATTCATCACGCGGTTTACAGGCAAACTATGTAATTAGTTTTTATTTTTATCTATATTTAATGCTCCATGCATGTGTCGCAAGATTCAATGTGACGGAGGATCTTGAGAAATTTTGGATTTTTAGGTGAACTGAACAAGACCTGAAAATAGTCAGAAATGCACAAATCTTTTTGATACTAACACGTGGCTAATGAAAACAAAATAAAACACTGCCGGCAGCAGCAGTCCTAGCAGCCATCCAATGAGGAAACGTGGCTCTATCCCAGCCGCAGGAGACTCCCACAGACCACCGACCACCGCTCGGTGCTTGTAAAATTTTTCTGCCCGCTCTGCCGGCCCTCGCAAACCCGCGCAGTCCCGCACCGCCGCGGCCAGAGCGAGCCGGCCACCTCTCCTCTCCCTCGCTGGCTCCCCGCTCCGAACGCATGAACCTGGTGATGATTACAGTCTACATTCCTAGCCCGCCGCCGCTTACTATAACTAGGCGCCTCCGCCCGCCATACAGTACACACCGCCGCCCTCAAAGAAGTAGCAGCAGCGGCGAGGGTGAGGCAGGACTGGGAGGCCGAGGTGGGGGTGGGGTGGGACGGGACGGCGCGCAGGGGCCCGTCGCCGAGCGCGAAGAAACCGCAGGATTTCGCCCGGAGCTACATTGTGCGGGGGGTTCGAGGTGCGTTCCTCTTCTCCGCGCAATTCCGGGGGATTCTTTGCGTTGATTGATTCTGATGTCCCATTCCGGGGGTTTCGGAGGCGTTGCTGGGAAATTTCTCTGGTTCGCGCGGAACCCGATCGAATTGTCTCTGCGGGTTGGGAATTTCGGCGGTGCCGCGAGCGTTCGTGGATTCCGTGGTTCTGCTTTGACTGCTAATTCCGTTTCTTGCTACCTTGTTTCAGCGATCATCAAGCCATCCTGCGCAACCTGCGCGCGACGCGCGTCTCCGCCTGTTTGGAAACCTCTGCTCTTGGGGACACGAACAAAGGACTCGGAAGATTCCAGGTACAGAATGCAGACCCGAACCGCCCTCAATTCGCAGAACTGCAATCGGTAGACGAAGTCTGCGGTTAGTTTTTGGTTGATTCGCATCTAGCAATTAGCATCGCACTATGGTTTTACTCTCTCCTTTTCGAAAAAAAAA